>MDSV01046107.1_pt1 | contig 14671 bp, 13 predicted proteins | sample 810851 | NCBI WGS metagenome assembly MDSV01 (sample SAMN05326640, study PRJNA326480) | marine metagenome | isolation source: seawater | place: Atlantic Ocean: North East | collected 2012 | reverse complement strand
TGTTGGTCTTGTTACATCCACTACTTGTTTTGTCAATTCTGTAGTTGGTGTAGTTACACCAAAATTTTGCAAAGACACCCTAAATCGATATTGCAGTTTCGGCATTAACAAGCCCTGATTGCTTGCGGAATCTCCACTCGCTAACGGGACTGTAATTTTTGATAGTGTTGAAATAGACATTTAGTTTGCTCCTGTTATAATTATATTTATCATATTAGAGTCCTGCAATTTCACCAGTATTTTTCAATCTCAGTGGAATGTAAATAAATTCAACTGCTTTGACTGGCTCAATAGCTATATCTAGATAAAGTTCGTTACGATCAATTCTGCTTGGTGTGTTATTTGATTCATCACAAACAACTAAGAAGTCATACAATGCTCTTTGTCCTACTAGTTCAAGTAGTAAGCTCTCTGCAGCTCCTTTGATCTCGTCTCTTGTAATTTTATCATTTGGCTCAAAGATATAAGGTTTAGCTAGTTTACTAAGTTGACTACGTAAGTAAATTACCAAACGTGCTACGTTAATTCTATCTAACGCACTTGTACCTCTTGCACGAGTTTTTTGACCGTATGCAACTAATCCTGACCCTGTAATAAATGTAATTGGATTAACATTCTGTGCATAAAGAACATCTCTTTGACCTTCGTTTAATGATACTACATTAAATTCACCTTCTGCATCAACAAATCCTGTTGAAGTTGCATTAGTAATACCACCTCGTCTAATACCTGCTGGTGCAAACCATGGAAAGCTAACTTGGTCACTTAGTGCCATTGTTCTTAGCATCATGTGACTTGGTGGAACAACAATATTTTTTCCTGCATTATCACTTGAAAATCCCCAAGGATAAAACATACCAAAATATTCGTCTCTTGTTACAAGTCCATCTGCATTATCTTCTGGTGCTAACGCTTGGTTAGTTGCCCAATTAGTTAAATCAGTTGAATTAGCTTTTAGTGTTGCTGGACTATCACCTACGATAAATGCACTTAAACCTCTATCATAGTTTAATGTAACCATTTCACCAATTAGTTCTGGATATCCTGGAGTTGCCATTAAGTTAAACAATCTTGATTCATCGTCTCTAATATCTTCGTTTGAATTTACTAGTGATTGTAATGCTTGTACTACAACTTTACGTTGTGCTTTATAACCAAAGCTACCTGAACCGTCTGCTTGGTTACCTGACTCTGTCACCCAACGATGTGGATAATAGTTTTCCATTGACTCGTCATTGAATCTAGCATTATCACCATTTACGTTTACCCAGTTACGTTCAAAACGTTTTACGTTAAATCCGCTTCTACGTAAATTCCAAAGTAACATACCTTTTGGATATAGTGCTGGATCTGGAGCATCAGAATCTAAAAAGTTACTTGCTAATAAGTCAATAATGCTACCTGCTGTTGATAACGCTCCTGTTGTTGACCAACGTGCATCATCAAATAATATACCATTTTCTGTAGTTTGATCTGAACTATCAATTAGTTCCCATCTATTAGCAATTGGTGTATTAGTTTTATTTGCATTAAACAAGTAAATTTGTGGATATGCTGAAATAGTAGCAGTATTAACCCAAATATCACCGTGTTTTAGTGCAGTACCATCACTTTGTAATACTGGTGTTGATGCTGCAACAATTGGACCATTTGGATCTGTTTGCTCTGCTTCTGATGCATTATAGTATGGGCTTGTTGAATCTAAGTAACCTACCCAAGTTGTACCATTATGAATCATAATATCTACTTCGTCAACAATGGAATTGTACCATAAAGTTTTAGACTCTGTTAATGCTGTTACTTCGTTAACACTAGCAGTATAATTTAATGCTTTCCATTGACTTGCTTGTAATTGTTTTGGATTTGTAGAACCGTCTGTACCTGAAACATAATAAAGGTTTGGTGTACCACTTGTTGTACTTACATAAGCAGTAAATCCTATTTCAGTTAATAACCCATCTGTATCTACAAAACGTATATCACCAAATTGTGAATGTGAAATAGTAACTCTATTCTGACTATCAACATCTGCTGTAACATTTTCAATGTTAGCACTTGTTATTGCTGCCGCAATAGTATCTGCGTCACCAACTGTACCATCAGTTACTGCTGTAACTGTAATAGGTGTGCTAAATGTTGCTTGACCATTGTCTGTTGAAGCTACTGTAAAAGTTTTAGTTCCTGCTGAAGCTGTTCCTGCAATAATTTTGCTACTTGTCACAGTAGTAATAGATGCAGCATTTCTTCTAAATATTTTATAAGTTCCTAATGGTTGTGCATCACCTGCTACATTAGTTTGGACGTATAAATCACCTGCAGCAAGGTTGGCTCCGCCGCCTGCTAAATCTAGTTTATATAATGCTTCTTCGTTTGATGCATATAAAGGTGCTGCAATCGTATCAAATAATTGTGTTGCACTATTATATGATTTTACTCTAAATCTTGCACCTTTGTTTGCTTCGGTTGTTTTAAACCATACACTACCTGTTGGGCGTGAATATGTATCACCTGTTTTCCATTCTGGAACAGATGTATGTGCTGAAACTTGTAAAGCTGGTGGATAATATGTACCAGCTGAAATACCAAGTAATGTTAATGTAGCACTATCACCTGCTACAAGCACAGGACCACCTAATGTTGAGTCTGCCGCTCCTGAACTATTACCATCACTATAAATTTCTAGTTTACTATTAACTGCTGTTGCACTAACACCTGGAATAGATAATCCATTAATTGTTGATGCAATAGTTGTAACTGTATCTGCTGAGCTAATTGCAATTGAAACGCCGTTAATTGATATTGTTGTGCTTCCTGAAAAAGTTGGATTAGCTTTTGACCCTTGTATAGTTGGCCAACTTTTCATCCAAGCTTCGCTACCTAACTGTACCCAACTACCTGCTGTTACACCAGGGGCATTACCTGCTGATTTGTACCACATAGTATTAAGTGTTGTTAAAGCGATAATTGCATAATCACCAATTGTTCCATAGGATGTTTTTGGTGCTCCTGGTGATTCCATTGAACCAGATACAAAAGCGACTTCAGTAATTACTTTTGGCACTTTGTTAGTAAAGCTCTGTCCGCCAGTTACTGTAACTGCGGCTGCATTCCATTCTTGGAGACCAAATGTTGTAGCACCTACATCGAACCAATATGTTCCAGCTGCGGGTTTAGCCGCTGGTGCTGTTGCACTTGGCTTTATCTCGTCTGTATTAAGATCTGCTCTGACTACGAATGCCGCATTACTTACACCTAAGTATGAATAAGCAGCTTGTAATCCATATTCGTTTAGCTCTCCTGCATGCACTGGATTATTGCTTGCATCTGTTTCAAATACTGGATCACCAAATGTGTCTGCTAAATCTCTTTGAGAAGTAAGCAAGAATGGTTTACCTGCATTTGCTTTTGTTGTTCCTGTTGCTGTACCCGTACCTGATGCGTTCTTTTTGTCCTGAGCACTAACAACGAATATCATCGGTGTTGTGCCTGGCTCGGCCGGAGTATAAAAACTCTCGTCTATGACGCTTACTTGTACGCCTGGTGAAGTTAATGCCATTTTTTTGTCTCCTGTTGGAATAAGTTATTCTACATGTATTTATATTATTTAATTAAAAAAAGCCCGAAAGATAGCCAAATAAAGGGCAGGTAAAGGGCAGGTAAATACAATATGAGACCTTTATGCATATGCGGTTTACGACCTGCCGCAATTAATTACAAGAAAAATAACAAAACCTTCTATAGAAAGAAGTGTGAGACTTGTACTAGATACGGTGGTACAGGACATGGTATTCCTAAATGGAAACATGTAGGTTATGTAAAGAAAGACCAGTGTGAAAAATGCGGTTTCAAAAGTAAACACAAGGAACAGTTTAATGTGTTTCACATAGACGGTTCTTTAGATAACTGTAAGTTCAGCAATCTAAAAACAATATGTGCTAATTGTCAAAGAATTATGCAGAAACAAGGTGTTCGTTGGAAACAAGGAGATCTTGTACCTGATTTCTAAGGTCAGTAATACTTTTATTATTTTGAATAATATATGTAAATTTAGTATTTGCCCAAGCCCATTCGCTTGGATGTACTTCTTTAGGTTCTACTCCTAGCGTTTGATATTCGCTAAACCAATCGGGGTCTTGGCCTCTTTTAACACGCCATACTTGTCCGTTAATCCCATATATCATTTTAGCTTCATTAGGAAAACGTACATCTGGAATAACAAAGTTTATATCCGGATTATCAAGTATTTTCTTTTTTGTTAAACTAACCCATATACCATCATAAAATCCATCTCTCATACATTCCGTACCAAACAACTGAAGCACATATCTTGGTGTTATTTCTTCACCTGTTTCATTAGACCAATATGGATCAATTTGCTCTCGCCATTGCCTGCTTTGTGCTGTTTTACCATCTAGTAAATTACGATCCCAATCAAACATAGTTGCTACACTATCTTTCAATTTATCTGCAAAACTAAGTTTTTGAAAGTTATGTCGTTTAATTAAATAATCTGCAATAGTATCTTTACCGCTGCCGATTAACCCACAAATGCCAATAATCATATAGATCTCCTAAGTATCTATAGTATACTGGGTTTTAGTGTAAATGTCAAGTAGTTTTTAACCAATTAAAAAGCCGTAACCTACGCCGCCTGATACTGCTGTAGAAACTTCTGCTTCTAGTTTTTCCATTTCAGCTTGTGCTTCTTGTTTAAGAGTATCACCATTAAGCTGACTTCCGCCTTGTGGTCCAGCAATAGTTGCAAATTTGCTACGAGCTTCTCCTAGCATGAATTTACAAGTAGCAAGGGTGTAATCCTTAATCCATTGTTTAGCAAGGTAGTCTTTTAGTATTTCACTATTTGGTCTGTAGTTATAGCAAAATAATAATAAATCTTCTTCTGTTCTTGGACGCTGTAGTAGTGTTAATTTGTGATTAGCTGTATTCCATTTAAATTCTATAAATGAACCAAACATACGTCCAACAAATTCTTGATATCCTGCAAATAATTCATATGTTGCTAGTCCGCCCATATTTGAACTAGACAGTAAGTATGTATTTGTATAAGCTAGGTTAAAAGGTTCAAATATAGAACCACCATCTCCACCACCACTTCTTGAACCAATAGTGCGTCTATGTATTTTACGTACCTCAATTACCTCATCTGGAAGAATATATTCATTTTGATCGATTACTGTAGGTAAAAATACATACGATTCCTCAACAGAATTATCTGATCTTTGTCTAAATTTACTAAGTGCTTTATCTAATGCAGTATTATAATGAATTGGATCAAGTTCTACATCGATCATTCCACCGCCTAGCATTGCATTTACGTAATCAAATATTTCCTGCTTTTGTGTTTGTAGATCGCTCATATAAATCTCCTCATAGTATTTATCGTTCCGATAAATACTTGTATGCCAAGACTTAGCTTATATAAACCAGAACGCGGTAAAGATTATGAATTTTTAGATAGACAAATTCTAGAAATGTTTACTGTTGGTGGTACTGACCTACTTGTTCACAAATATCTTGGACCAAGTAATCCTGATGTAGAAGATGCTACTGCTGACCAGCCACATTATGATGCTGTTAAAGAGACTAATATACAAGATCTATTGTTTTTAGAAAACAGAGATAGAAAATATGATCCTGATGTATATAATATTAGAGGTGTATATAATGTACAAGATGTTGATTTTGATTTAAGCCAATTTGGCTTATTTTTACAAAATGATACATTAATGCTAACTGTACATATTAGGAGTAGTGTAAAAACATTAGGGCGTAAAATTATGCCAGGTGATGTTATTGAATTGCCACATTTAAAAGATGAATACGCACTAAATGATTATGCAGTTGCTTTAAAAAGATTTTATGTAGTTGAAGATGTTAACAGAGCTTCAGAAGGTTTTACACAAACTTGGTATCCGCATTTATATAGATTAAAACTTAAACAAATAATTGACAGTCAAGAATTTAAAGAAATATTAGATTTACCAGCAGAAGAAGATGCACCAGGTGGCAACACACTTAGAAACTTGTTATCTACATACGAAAAAGAAATGCAAATTAATAATGCTGTGGTAAAACAAGCAGAAGCAGATGCCGCAAAAAGTGGTTATGAAACTAGTCATTTATTTACACTACAAACTGATGATAACGGTGATACAGAATTAGTCACTGTTGACTCAGGTGACCTTGATGCATCAGATGGTATTAGTGTAGATAAAGTCATGGTTCCGCCTGATAAAAATGGATATCAGGGGTACTTATTAGGTGACGGATTACCACCAAACGGAGAAGCATTTGGGCATGGTATTGGTTTTCCTACTGAGCCGTCAACACACGATTACTTTTTAAGGACAGATTTTATGCCTAATAGATTATTTAAATATGATGGTAATAGATGGGTTAAATTAGAAGACTCAGTACGTATGTCGTTATCAAACACAAATACAAAATCTACTCTAAAAGGTGGATTTGTTAATAATACTACAGCTGATACAATCGGAGGCGAAACTGTTAAAGAAAGACAGAGCCTTTCAAAAGCACTTAGAGCTAAACCAGATAATTAAGGTATATAAATGCAACACTTTTATGATGGACAAATAAGAAGATATTTAACTCAATTAATTAGACTAATGAGTAACTTTTCTTATGAGGATAGCAAAAAAAATCTTGTACAAGTTCCTGTGATGTATGGTGACATTACCAGACAAGTTGGTAGTATTATTAGAGAAAATTCAGAAAATAAAATTCCAAGTGCGCCAAGAATGGGAGTATATGTTACAGGGTTAGAAATGGATACAGCAAGGTTAGCTGATGCAAGTTTTATTAGTAAAGTAAATGTTAGAGAAAGAGCATATGATGATCAAGGAAAAGAATATTTAAATGAGTCAGGAAAAAATTATACTGTAGAAAGGTTAATGCCTACTCCTTACACATTATCTGTAAACTGTGATATATGGAGTACTAATACTGATCAAAAGTTACAAATTATGGAGCAAATACTTATGTTATTTAATCCAAGTTTTGAAATACAAACTACAGATAATTATATAGACTGGACAAGTTTAAGTGTTGTAAATTTAGATGGTATAACTTTTAGTAGTAGATCAATACCGACGGGAACTGAATCTGAAATTGATGTTGCTACTTTGCAATTTCAAACACCTATATATATTTCGCCTCCAGTTAAAGTTAAAAGACTTGGAGTTATTACTAATATTATTACAAGTATATTTGACGAGACAGGTAATATTAATAATATTAATCCAGATAAAATATTTGATAGTTTTGGTAATCAAATAAAAACTGAGCTATCATCAGACTTTGATAGTGAAGACACAATTCTATCAAGTCATAGTGCAGACCATACAGATGTTCATGGCAGGATAGTAGTAACACCAACAGGCGAAGTTACTAATGTAGCACAAAGTGGTAGAGTAAAAAGAGGTACAGCTGAACTTGTATATGGAATTTCGCATAACAATCATAACTTGCTAGTACTTAACAATGTGTTACAATTAGTTAGTAAAGGTATAGTAGGCAATGTACTTTGGACAACACATTTAGATGCAATACCTGGAAACTTTAGAACTGGGTTATCTCAGATACGTTTATCTAGATCTGATCTTCCAAATGATATTGTTGGTACGTTTGCTGTTGATCCTACTGATGAATCAAAAGCAGTTGTTAATTGGGACGGAGACACTTTACCTACTGACACTATTATTACTAGCACCCTACAAAGTAAGGCTAAAATTGACTATATTCTTGATCCGACTAAAACAAATCCTACCACCTTAAAAGTAGCAGGAAACAGAGTTTTATTGTTAGGAGCAATTGGAGATAGTATTAACACAGACGGTGCAGATGCTTGGAAAAATGCAGATGGCACAGACTTTGTTGCTAATGCAAATGATATATGTGAATGGGATGGTACTAAGTGGGTAATTGTATTTGATGCTTCAACCAAAACAAATATAGATACAGACGTGACATATGTTACTAACCTAAATACTGGAATACAGTATAAATGGGATACATTTGAATGGGTATTATCATTTGAAGGCGAATATCCAGACGGCACATGGCGTATAGTATTTTAAGATAATTATTTGTATGAATGATATTGTTTGTAGTGGAGCTCTCTTCTATACTTTAGATACCCATAGATTCTTATTTTTATTTAGATCAAATGGTAAAAAAGCAGGCTTATGGGGCCTAGTAGGCGGTACTAATGAAGGTGTAGAAACTCCTTGGGAGGGCTTACAGAGAGAAATTACAGAAGAAATTGGTAGTATTCCAAAAATAAAAAAAGTATTACCTTTAGAATCTTTTGTATCAAATGATGAACATTTTCATTTTCACACCTATTTGTGTGTAATAAAAGAAGAATTTATACCAACATTAAATAAAGAACATAATGGATACGCTTGGTGTAGTTTTAGAAACTGGCCAAAGCCTCTTCACTTAGGCTTACGAAATACATTACAAAGTAAAGCCAATCTTTCTAAATTGGAGACTGTATTTGAAACCATTAATCTTCTTGACAAATAATTCAAAAGAAAGTATAATAAAAGTATGTCAAAAGTATTAGTTATAGGTGATATAATAATCGACAAATACATTTATGGAACTTCAGAAAGAATAAGTCCTGAAGCTCCGGTACCAATAGTAAAATATCAACGCGAAGTTGAAACACTTGGTGGTGCTGGGTTAGTATACGAAAATTTAAAAAATTTAGGAACAGACGTAGAATTATATTATCATAGCAAGTCTAAAAGTGTAAAAACTCGTGTAATTAGTGACGGCCATTATCTAACTCGTATTGACAATGATGTAAAAGCAGATAGTGAAGCTATTTTAAAAGATTTATTAAAAAAAGATTTTTCAGAATATCAATATGTAATTTTAAGCGATTATAACAAAGGTGTGTTAGACAAAGCTACTGATATAATTAAACATATTAATAAGTTTAAATGTAAAATAATTGTTGATCCTAAGAGGAATGCAAAATTTTATAAAAATGCTTGGTTAGTAAAACCAAATGCTAAAGAGTTTAAAGAATTAGGATTTACATCACATAAAGGTAATATTATTACAACTAATTCTTCTGGTGCTATTAAAGCTGATTTTAAAAATGATATACATTGTGTCTTTCCAGAACAAGTAGAAGTAAATGATGTTACAGGTGCGGGTGATTGTTTTCTTGCCGCATTTGTATATGGCTTAACTAGAAATAAAAGTATTAAAGAATGTTTACGCCTTGCATCAAAAGGTGCAACCGAAAGTGTAAAACACGTAGGCACTTATATTTTGTCAAAAGAAGATTTACAAGATACTGTTGTTTTTACAAACGGAGTATTTGATATATTACATAAAGGACATTTCGAATTATTAAAAACTGCCCATTCTTTAGGACATGAGTTAATTGTAGGTATTAATAGTGACGAAAGTGTTAAACGTCTTAAAGGCAAAGACCGACCTATTAACAATGAAACTGCAAGGATAGAACAATTAAAATCGTTGCCGTGGGTAAATGATGTTGTCGTATTTGATGATGATACTCCTTATAACTTAATTAAAACGTTACATCCTGATATAATTGTAAAAGGTGGAGATTATACTGTAGATACAGTAGTAGGAAATGATCTAGCAAAAGTGCATATTGTTCCTACAGTTAAAGGTGTTAGTACAACTGATATTATAGATAAATTGAGATCAGAAAATTAATGGATCATTTAAAAAAATATATAGGTGTATATCTTTTAGGTTTGATTGCTGTGGCAATATATTTTGACACACCAGATGATGATTATCCTTTATGGCTATGGTGGTTAATAGTGCCTGTAATATTATGGAAGGTGCCTCCTTTTAGTATCGGTGATTGGTTCTGGGGTTATGTTGCACGGTTTTATGAATGGTTGTTTCAAATACCTATGCGTTGGTTAAAGAAATCACCAAAATGGTTTCAGTATAGTTTCGTAATTGTAATGATTATTTTGTTTGAAGAATTTATTTTTGCTCCATTAGGATATACAATATATCCTTGGAGAATAGATTTTGGAAGTTAGGAAAGTTAGTATGAAGAATATATTTAAAAAAATTAACCAATCTATACCAGATTTTTGTTTGAGCCATTGGCTTTTTAGAATACCTCTAGCTATAGTTTTTATACAACAAGGTTTATCTAAAATACCTGTTACTATTGAAGAAGCAAGTTCATTTGATTTGCCATACTTAGTATGGTGGTTTGTAGCTTATGGTGAACTCGGCGGTGGTTTAGGTTTAATTGCAGGCGGTGTGATAGCACGTTGGTGGGAAGAGATAGGAGATCTTGTAACACGATTTAGCGGAATAACTATTTGTTCAATTATGACTGGAGTAATATGGATTGGACAACCTGAAAATGTAATGGATGTATTACTATATGATAACTTACATTTATTTTTATGGGTAGGTGGACTGTATTTTGCTTTAAGAGGAAACAGGCAATAATGAAAATATTAGTTACAGGCTACAAAGGATTTATAGGACAAAACATATCTCATTATCTAATGAGTAAAGGACATGAAGTTGAAGGCTGGGAATTTATGGAAAATGCCGTTCCTGATCCTAGCAAATATGATTGGGTTATACACCTTGGTGCTATTAGTGATACAACATGTACAGATGTTGAAAAAATAATGTCACAAAATTTTGAAAATAGTTTAAGATTATTGCAAACTTGTGATACTATGGGAACAAATTTACAGTATGCCTCTAGTGCAAGTGTATACGGACCAACAACACATTTTACAGAAGACGGAGACTTATTACCACAATCCCCTTATGCATGGAGCAAATATCTTTTTGATAGATTTGTAAATCAACACATCAAAGACTTTGCTGTTACTGTACAAGGCTTTAGATACTTTAATGTATACGGACCTCATGAAGATCACAAAGGTAATCAAGCCAGCCCGTTTACTAAATTTACAAAACAAGCAAAAGAAAATAAAATAATAGAAGTTTTTGAGCATAGTGAAGATTACAAACGTGATTTTGTTTGTGTAGATGATATATGCAGAATACATGAAAAAATGCTTAGTGTTGACAAAACGGGAATATGGAATATAGGTACGGGTATTCCAGTCAGTTTTGAAACTGTTGCTCAGTCTATAGCAAAGAAACATAATGCTGAGATTAAATATATACCTATGCCAGATAAATTAAAAGGACAATATCAAAAATTTACTAAAGCAGATTTAACAAAATTAAATTCTGTTATTGATCACAAATTTATTACAATCGAGGATTATATAAATGGAAGTTGAAAGACTAAAAGGAGTTGTACCAAAAGGTTGGGGATATGAGCTTATTTGGGCAACTAATGACAAATACTGTGGAAAAATTATGGTCTTTGAAAAAACAGGTTCTAAATTTAGTATGCACTTCCATAAAGAAAAAGAAGAAACATGGTTTGTAAATAGTGGCAAATTTATTGTTAGATGGATAGACACTAAAGATGCAACATTACATCAACAAGAATTAATTGAAGGAGCAACATGGCATAATCCACCACTACAACCTCATCAACTTGAAGCTCTAGAGGATGGTAGTAGTATTACTGAAGTTAGTACAGCTGACTCAGTAGAAGATAATTATAGAATAACACCTGGAGATAGTCAAAATGACCGAGACAAAACCGATACTTAGGTGGTCTTCTGATATACCTACATTAATTACTGAGACTGATAAAAATACTAAAATTGTTGTTGGATTAGACCGTGATGGTACTATTAATAAAGACTTAGGAACATACGTTACTACTCCAGAAGACTTTGAGCCTATTCCTGGTAGCATTGAAGCAATCACTACTTTAAAAAAATTAAAATATCAAGTTGTAATAATAACTAATCAAGGTGGTATACAAAAAGGTTTAATGACCCAAGCAGATGTTGAATCGATACATCAAAAAATGTTTAAATTATTAGGGGATGCTGGTTGCCGTTATATTGATGGATTGTACTATAGTGAAACTAGTCAAAAAAAAGATATTTATGCTAAACCAAGCACTGGTATGTTTAAACGTTGTGAGAAAGAAAATCCAAATATTAAATTTTCAAGAGGATATTATGTTGGTGATAAAATGTCCGATTTAAAAGTTGCTATGAAAATGGGTGCAAAACCTATATTAGTGAGAACAGGTTATGGTGTTGAAACTGAAAAACTTTTAAATAGATTTACCTACAAAAAGATAAAAGCTAAAACTAAGGTTTTTGATAATTTAAAAAGTTTTGTAGATTCTTTAGATGTTTCTTAAGCCTGAGCTTCACCCCATTTAAGAACAATATTACCATTCACCGCAGTACCAGCAACTTTATAAACATTAATAGCTAACACATCAGGACCATTTGGAAATGTTCCTCTTCCACCTAACGGAGTATTAGTAATTTCTTTAAGTTCTGATAGATCCAATGAAGAACGCTCTCCTGGAACAGCAATAAATGAAAATACAGTTTCACCTGGCTGAGCATATGGCGGCTGTTGGAAAGTAAATTCAACTGTACCTGATCCTCTAACTAATGTTCCTGAAAAAGCATTGTTAAACAAGACTTCATAGTAAGTTGTGCCTGCCCATGTTTTTTGTTGTACAGTTGATACAGCTGAGTTAGCAGGCCATGTTACTGCACTACCACCTGTAGCTTCTGTACCGTTACCTGCTCCGGAAGCCTCCCAACTTGACTGATCAAACAATGCTTTGTTTGATTTAGAAGTATCTGTAGGATTAAGTGCAATAGTAAAATGATTAGATGAATTAGCTGCTATGTTGCCCTGTAATGATTGGTTAATATCTAAAACTCCATAACTACCTGAAGAATCAATCCATCCGCCTGTAATAATTGTACCTGTACGCACATTTGCTCCTGTAATACTTAGACCGTTTACATGAACAATATCATTATCTCCAAAAGTAGCTCTATAGTCAGTAGCACTTATATTAACCCATCTACGCCAATAATCTGAATAACTTATATCTTGGCCTGAGTCTAATTGAGTAGATGTAGAGGCAAGTGCCGTTGCAGTTTGAGTAGTTGATGTAACACCTGTACTCCAGCTAACCGATGAACCAGAAGCAACTTGAGCAAAACTAGGCTGTCCTCCTTGAGCAAGTCCTGCTAAGCCAGTCCAACCAACATCTACAGGGTTAAGTGGATAGTTTTGCGGATTAAGCACTCCTTCAATAACTAGTCCTTTTCCGTCTCCTGCTTCTGATGTAATCTCAATACCATTTAAAAGTAACTGAGCACGATTAAGTAATTCTCTTTCGCCTAAGTCACCAATAATAGCATTTGATACACTAGGTGATAGTCTTAACAAGAAAGCTGTTTGCTTTGTTGTAGAAATTTCAATGTTTGTTTCTGGATATGAAAAGATATAACCTCTATCTTCGTCAAAGCCTCCATCTGTAATAAATGCAGATCCCCAGTGACTTATTAACGGAGTAATTGTATTTGAAATAAGCACAACGCCAGTATTAATTACATGAGTTGTGGCAACGCCTGCTGAATAAGTCCTTTGTGCGCCAGCTTGAAAATTACTATAAGTTGCTCCTCTGACACAGTTAATTAAATTATTTCCACTTACTCCATCATAAGAAACTATTTCATTATCTATATACACAGTTCCTTCTGGTGGGAAGAAACTAGCATCTAGCAATGGTAAGGTAGTTTGACTAGCATCAATTGCAGAACTTAACTTACCAGGAGGACCTTCGTTAGTTACTTCATATCTAACAGGTAAGTTTCCTGATCTCATAAATGCTTCTGTGTTTATGTTTGAATTACGCATTCTATGACAGTAAATAAAATTACCATCAGCACCACGTACCATATAGTCAATAAAACCTGCACCATACCAGCTGTATTGTATGCCGATCATCTGCATTTTTGCAGGATCCATATTGTACTTTGATTTACCTGTTCCGTCTAATCTATCAATATTAAAGTCTGCTTGTTTAACTTTTCTATCAGTAATGTACATCATCTTAGCACCAGTAATATTATAAACACCTCTAAAGTCTGGTGATACTGTACACGTTGTATCATTAGTAACGCCGGTTACAACATGAGTCATTCCTTTAATAATAACTCTATCACCCGCTGTTAATTGTTTAGTAAATTTTGTATTAGTACCTGTAATAAGGTTTGCATCTTTTAGCATAGCAATAGTACCAGCTAATTGAAAAGTACCTGTTCTTTGTACAACTAAAATATTTGTTCCATCGTATTCCCAAAGAATTCCGTTTTGGTCATCAAATACTCCAGCTCTAACTGTAGCACCATGCCACGACACTACACTCATTTGTCCATTAAATCCTAAATCAGCAGTAGTGTTTCCTAGTCTACATTTAGCTCGTACTTTAAATGTTCTTTCGTCTACAACTTGTACTACTGTGTAATCATTTTTAGAACTATAGTTGTTGCCAAAACTTGGACCACTATTATAGCCTTCAGTTTCAATACCAAGTAATCTTATCACTCCGCCTATTTGTACTCCGTGATCATGATCATCTGTTACTATTGTTATTAATGAATTAACTTCTACACCATCTGCTGTTACACTTTGTAGATCATAACTAGGTGCAAATAATGCACCAGTAGTATACATAATACCT
>MDSV01215987.1_pt1 | contig 14672 bp, 10 predicted proteins | sample 810851 | NCBI WGS metagenome assembly MDSV01 (sample SAMN05326640, study PRJNA326480) | marine metagenome | isolation source: seawater | place: Atlantic Ocean: North East | collected 2012 | reverse complement strand
TTGACTGTTTGAATTGTGTAGGTGACGCTGAACGATGTCAGGGTAAGGATTCCGCTGCTTTCAGAGGTAAGGTCAATCGGAATGTCAACGAAACCAGCACCCGTATCCGGAATTCGGTCGTTGAAACCTTTGATGATGGTATTCGATGCGCCAACTGCATCGATGGTTTTCGTTCCAATCAGCGGGCCATTCTCCTTCCAGCCAACCGTTGGTGACAACGGTGGATTGAAATTCGCAGGTATTGGTGAAGGTGTGTGAATCTCAAAACCTGGGTTTTCTGGAGCATTGCTGTGTAGAGCAACCTGAATGTCATGCAGAACGGGTGTGTAGGCAGAGTTGCTTGTTGAGAAGGTAACACGCAGGCAGAGGTATCCATAACTTGGAGTTGTAAACGCCTTTGTCTGACCGCTCTGGCCAAACGTCGTAAGCCCGCTGCTGCACAGACTTGACGAGCTTCCACCGAGTTGTACACTAATGGATGTGCTCGCAGGAATTGTTGCGTTGTAGTTGACGGTCCCAGCCACGTAAGATGGGAATGGATTGTTGTAATTTGAGCGGAGGTAGAAGTTTCCGCTGCTGTAGTAACTCGTCGTGTATTGAATCGTAACAAGATCAAGAATCGGTGTGAAGGAGGATGTACCATTGAGGGTCGCTCTCCACGTAATTTTGTTTCCGCTGTTGGCAAAGGTCTTGGTTGAACCGACAGAAATCGACTTCCATGTTACGCCATCATCATTTGAAACATCAATGTTGATGGAGGTCGATGATGGAGTGTACCCAATGGCACTCTCAAGTTTGATTTGATCGATCGATCTTGTTGAGGTGATGGTCTTCCCGTAAATCGTAGCAGTGGTTGCCGATGGAGTCTGCCAAACAGAGATACCTCCATCGCCCCAAATGTGGATTTTTCTTTGCACAGTGTTGCAGTAGGATGTGTGGTAACAGGAATAGTAGATTTTACCATCATCTTCGATTTGTGTAATCCCATAATGGCCACCGTTTGGCATTTCTTGTACGCCCATCTTTTCGAGTGTGAATCCGTTCATCGAGAAATGGTGGTGGCGTGACCCTTGGACGTTGTACTCGTTGAGGATGACACGTGGAAGATCGACGACCAAACCAGAGTTGGGATTGCCCGCGGTTGAGGTTGTTTTGTAGTTGTAATCCGCTGCATTACCAATCGACCATGTTGAGTTTATGGAACTTGGATTGCTTGGGTTTACTTCCATCAAATAACGGTTGTAAGTCGGATAGGTCGAAGAATCGTAGTAACTCACGTACATCTTGCCCGTGTTATCGTCGAAATCCACACCAGTGAGGTAATATGGGTAACCATAGCTTGTGTAGGAGGAACACTGCCACTGTGTTTTGGCAGCGTTCAGGGTCCATTTTGTTAGGTAGTAATACGAATAGGAAACGGTCCAAATGTCTCCATTCGAATCGACGGCAGCATCGTACCAGTAACTCGAAACGGTGGAGGTACATCCGGTGGTGCTGAGGCTGGCAGTTCCAAGCAGCGCTCCTGTCGTTGCATTGAATCGCTGGATGGTTGGAGCGGTGTACAAGGATGTACTGGAATAGCGGGTCGTGTGAATTTCGTGTTCAGAAACCGGCACGACGATTCCACGGTAATTCCAACTTGCACTCGAGGAAACGGATAGGTCTGTAAATTGCTTCGTGACGCTGTTGTAGTTTTGATCTCCAAGGGCAACAAACTGTCCGGTCGCATTCAGGGTGGCAGAATTGGCATTCGAGAGTTCACTGCTTCCGCGGAAGGTTACAGCACTGTTGGTTGGGTTGCCACGCAACCCGATCTCATCGTTTGCAGTTTCAAGGTTGCTTCGCGATCCGTATGGGAACGTACCAGTCTGTGTGTTCGACCATTGGCCTGTACCCACGCCGCCAAAGTCGCGATTGTTGGTTAGATTGCTCCATGTTGTTGTGCTCGCTTCACCTAAGAAATTGAATTGCGCTGATGTAACCTCAGCGCCGAATGGGAACGTGATGACGCCCGCAGAACCGTTCCCTTGCCCGTTGAAGGTGTGGGTGTAAGAGTTTGCTCCGCCCTTAAACTGTGTTTCAGTCGTCGCTGAGGAAGCCAGTGGAGCCATCACAGACATGAAGAACAGGAGGACAAGAAAAACGGCTTTCCGCATAGTGTACACACCCATCATCAACAACTATCTTTGTTTAGCATATCAACGCATCGGCTACGGGGCATCACGCATTCTTCCGCAATCATCTTGAAGAACATCGCCCGTAGGTACGACCGAGGGAGAGACATGGCAGGCCTGTTTTCGCAATGGTGGGCTGCTCAGCATGGGCGGCATTACTCGATTTTAGCAACACTTTTCGGGGCGTTCCTTGTTTTGTTTTTAGCCGGTTTGTCCCAACTTCTTTTCCTGCAAGAATCCGATACTTGGGGCGAATACACAGGTGCAGCCATTGGAGTGCTCGTTGCTGCTGCTACAGGATTGATTTTCGTCACGCCAGAATTTTTGGTTTACAAAGGCCACGTTAGCACTCTCGATGAATTGTATGAAATCCAAAGCACAGCTGAACTAAAGCGTCGCCGATCGGATGGTGAACGCTCTGCGGCAGCACTTGGCGCAGGCCATGAAGAACGATGGAATGCGTACCTCAAAGAACGAGGCATGCGACGTTGAAGTGGTGGAGATTCTTTGCAGCCCTCCGATTCGACCAAACTTCTCCTTCGAGAGATATTGCTCGCAGGAGGCATGGTTGTCGTCCTCATAGCAGCATTGTATGCACACACACAATCGATGCCTCCGCTCGTTGTTGTTGAATCTTCGAGCATGATACACGACAGTGATGGAGAGGTTGGCAGCATCGACGCAGGCGATCTTGTCATGGTCCACAAATCGTCGTTCGAAAACATTGTGACGTTCGCCGAAGCCACGGATTCATCAAACCTGTACTACGGTCACGAGTCACACGGGATGGAAGGTGATGTTGTCATTTACAAGAAAAGCGGTGAATCGTCAACTCCGATTATCCATCGTGCAATTTTGAGGGTTGTACCAAATGAGGCGTATCCTGCTACAGGTACGGCGAATCCATGCCCTACGGGTGGCAATTTTGATTCAGAATGGAGAATTGATGGTCAACAAGGAGCTTGCATTTTGACATGGGATGTACCGGGGACAAATGTTGTGAATCAGAGCAACATCACAATATCCTTTGATGGAATTGACGCAGGGTACTACGATTGCAAACGCTTTGTTCATGCAGGGGTCGAACCACATCTGGTGATTGATGATTGGGTCCCCGAGCACTCAGGCTTGCTTACATTGGGTGATGCCAACAAGTGCTCAGTTGATCAAGGCCCTGAAGCAGTCAATGGTTCATCGGGTCTTCGTTCTCTTGATGGATCAATGTTGGGGCCTGTGCAGGAAAGTTGGCTCGTGGGTCGTGCTGGTGCTGAAATCCCATGGCTTGGGGCAGTGAAGCTGATGGTCAGTCCAACCGGCCCTGGATTAACTTACGTACCGAGCTCCTCGATTATGTATCTCCTTGCCTGCATTGGATGTGTTCTTGTCTTCCCGATGTTTGCTGAACCTATTGTGAAAAGGATCTTCGCATCCTCGCCTGAGAACATACAAGCACAGCAAGAAAAAGCCTATCTTGTAGCATTGGGTATTGATGAAGAAGAATGATCATTCTTCACTTTCTGCAATGGTACGGTTACGAGCGAGATTTCGTGCAGAATTGTCAAGGCTGACTTGGGTTGTGGCCAACATCTCCATGGCATAATCAAGATTTGATTGTTCAAGGTACCGTTCAATGCTCGCTTTCGAACGTCGGATTGTTGCGAGTCGCTGCTCAGAACTTTTCGGACGAGTTTCTTCACCGCGCTGAGCCATCAACCATTCTTCAAGGAGTGCCTGACCCCATTCAGGGGCGCGTAATCGAGCAGAGAGGGTAATTTCAGCATGCCTGTGACGAAATCGCACGCGTGAATCTCGTGTGCGATTTGCCTGGATGGACCCCGGATTCCATTGGTCGAACGGTATATGGAGATGATTTTTGCACCGCAGATGACCCGTTTCGTCAACGGTTGCATCGATGATCAATGCGCCTCGCTGGAGTCGAATAAATGCTTGAACAACATCACCTTCAATCAACCATTCAGCGATTTGGACCGATGGTTGACCCCACTTGTCACTGGTCCACGCCTCGACGGCAGTTCGGTGCAACATGAACACACCTTTGCATCCCCATTGATGAACCTTCACTTCCACGAGTTGGTGCATTGATTGAAATGGAAGCAAACATTCCGATGTGATATGGCAGCAGCTTGGGGAGCCGTCGATTTCGATTGGCGCATCATTCCACTCCTAATTTTTGGGTGGTACTTGCTTCTCAAGCGATGGGAACGCAACGGTGTTTTGGATCGCTGGAATGCTACACGGGTGTTTGGCTTTGTCCTCATGGTACGTACGAAGAAAGGACTCAAGCTGCTGGAAAAGGTTGCAAAACCACGCCGCCTTTGGAGGATTTACGGGGAGATTTCTCTTTGGGTTTGCACCCTGGCGATGCTCATGGTAGGATTGGTCCTTATCCTCGCTTTTGTAGGGGCACTGATTTCACCCCCAGATGTTGATCCCCCAAGCGCAAGTGAACTTGTTGCTATTCCAGGCATCAACCCAATGATACCACTCTGGTGGGGTCTTATCGGGTTCATTGTGGCGTTGGTGATTCACGAATTCGGCCATGGTTTACTCGCCCGAGGCCACGGCATGAGAATCCGTTCATTTGGTCTGTTGCAGTTGGGCCCACTCCCTCTCGGTGCATTTGCAGAGCCTGAAGGTGAGGAGTTGTTCAAAGCACCACGTCGAGAACGACAGCGTATGTTTGCTGCAGGTCCAGCAACAAATTTGTTTGCTGCTTTTGTTCTGCTGCTCATGATTGGCGGTATCGCAGGTCAGTTTGCATCGAGCAATCAGTCCATTCACGTGACGGGCATCGTCAAGGACCAGGGAGCCTATGATGCAGGCATGTTACCATGGGACACGATCGAAACCATTCAAGGAGAAGACGTCGTTGGACTCGAAGGATTTCGTGAACTTCTCGATTTACACCAAGCAGGAGATTCAGTACTGATTGGGGTATTGCATGAAGATGGGACCAGAGAAACGGTCAACGCAACGCTTTCTGACAAGTATACGTATTACCAGAGTTTGGGCTTTTCAAGTGAACAACTCGATTCGCTTGCGATTGAACCCGGCGACCCGTTTTTGGGTGTAGAAGGGTTGAATTCGAACACAGCTGGTATCGACCGCCTCGCAGGTCCACTCTCTCCTAACCTAGAATACACAATGCTGCAACGAACATTGATCGCTCCATTCCATGTTGTTACCACGATGTTCATCCCATTCCAGTTCCAAGGAGTTGCGATGCATCCGAATGAGGAAGCAATGCTTGAAGCAGACGACTCATGGTTTGGTAATTTGGTCGGGAAAGAGGGTTTGCTCTTCCTTGTCAACCTCCTGTTTTGGGTCATGTGGGTCAACATTCTTCTCGGGTTTACCAACCTCATGCCAATGGTTCCATTCGATGGAGGCCACATGTTCAAGGACATGGTTCATGCTGGTTTATCCCGACTCCGGGCTTTTGGCCGAAAGCTCAAACTCTGGAATTTCCACCCTCTTTGGATTGATCAAATTTCGAGAAAAGCAAGCAACTTCTCATCGCTTGGACTACTGTTCATGCTTCTGTTTTTGATCCTGATGCCTTACCTTTGATCAACGGGTAATGGTCCGGCGCCGTTGAAGCTCATCAAGAATCGACGCTTTAACGGGAGAATCGACACCCGCCTCTCCTTCAATCACACTTCGTTTCTGAATGTATTCGAGTGTTGGTGAGTTTTCATTGTGTTGGCAAACGATGTTGATGAACTCGTTCAGAGGCAAGCCTTGGTCCCAATCGATAAATGCCCTATCTTTGCGAGTGCGAGGAAGGGGTGGAATACGACGTGCTAGAACGCGAAGGCGTCCTTCAAGGGTTGAGGTTTCAACGCGAAAAATCCTCCATGAATCACCACGGGTGCCCTTCAATCTATGAGCGTAAAGTGGCATGAGTCCGCAACGCTCGCCCTCATACACCAGCGCTTCGTACTGGTGAAGGGTGCGGCCGCTCAGGTAGATTTTTCTCGATTTTGTTGTTTTTACTTCAATTGGGAACGAGAGATCGCCCCTAAGGGCCAACAGGTCTCCGCTCCCCTCGATGCCTGAACCTGCAGCTCGTACGACGAGGAAAGGGCGTTGAAGGACAAGCCGCATTCGTTCCTTTTGTTCTACAGAACAAGATTTGATGACCGCTTCAACACCTGTAGGTATACCGGCGAGAACGTGCCTCAACTCACGCTCGTATTGACTTGTCATGATGTCTTAATGTTGTCAACCGCCTTTATTGACTTCGGTGATTTTACGACAAACAAGGTGCGTTCGTTCTAATTGAAACAAGACGGAGGATTATAGAGGACGAGAGCGTGGAACTTCTTGTGCAAAGGATTCTCGTTCGGACCGATGATTTCCAACTTGCTTACCGCATTATGCAACTTCTCCGGACGAGGAAAATCAACGTCGAGCAATACTCGATCGATCAACCGTTACCAGAAAAGGACTCCATTTGGGTTGGTTCAATCGATGAAGTAGCAAATAATTCATCGGATGGGCGCCCGATTGCTGCCGATTTAGAATCGCTTGATATCGCAGTCGAAGCCGCGATCCTCGCATTGAAAGGCTCATCGCAAACTCATCGGTTCATCTTGGGTGTAGATACTGGACCCCGCCCAGGACTTGCTTGGTTTACAGACGGTGTTTTGATCGATACAAAACAAACGGAATCCGTTGAAGAGTGCATCGAGACCATCGAGTCCCTCATTCAGCATCACGAATTTGAACACCTTCTACTTCGAATGGGAAAAGGGTCTCCATCGCATCGTAACCGTCTTGCTAATGCCATGCTCGCTCGGGGATATGCTGTTGAATTGGTGAACGAACAAAAAACATCCAGAGGCGTGAAAAGGAACCAACACGGTGTTTCAGCGATTCGAATTGCAACACTTTCTGGAGAAAGAGTCTGGGAACCATTTGAATTGCAAACAACGGAAGGCGAAATCCGAGAGATTCAACGTCGAAGTCGAATAAAAAGTCAAGGTCGTATCACAATCTCTTCCGAACTAGCGAGACAAGTTGCTTTAGGAGAATTAACACTCCTCGAGGCAATCAATCTCATTTGATTCGTACACGGTATCGCTCACGACCGTTTGCATAGAGGACGATGCTTCCGGTTGAAGAAACCGCAACAGCAACGCCTTCGGTTAATTGTGAAATGGCACGTGCAGCGAGATGTCGGCCACCTTCACCTGATTTTGGGGTGAGCCCAGATGGAACCTGGATGTATCGACCGGCGTCGCTTGCAATTCCTTCTCGATTGAAAAGAATGGCACCATCCAACCAAGCAAATTCCGCAAGCGTCTCATGATTTTCCTTGTTTCGGACATCACGTTTTGCTTCACCATGGCCCTTGAATGGATTAAGCACCATTGCTGTTGAATTGCCTCGCATCTTCTGGATGTTCCCGATTGCGAACAAGGCGCCGATAGCGGTGCCTTCTCGACCTCTGGTTCCGATGGCTCGTGCGAGTTCAATCATTCGAATCAGAACCTCAAGTTCGATGCTCTGTTCCTCAGCAATTGCAGTCAGACGTTCAGCACCGAGCATCTTGGTGTCAACCATAATCACGCCATCGATTGGTTCGGCAAGAACGATCAGCAATCGGCCGCCCTTTGCAATCCATCGTTCTCCCATGCCTTGGAGTACCAGGTCATACAATTCATTGAGGATGGACAAACCCTTCGTGGACAATCCCTCCTCGAGGACATCAGCATCGATAGCATGTTCAATCAATGCATCGCGAACACGACTCAGGCTTGTCATGACGCGTAACGGTAAGCTGGTAGGAAGAATCTCAACAATAGATCGTACTTTACGGCTGTCGTTTGAAACCATGAGAACGGCATCAAAGGAAGATGAGGAGGATTGAAGGGCGACGCTCACCATGTGAGGAAGGTCGCTCATGGCACAGGCCTCAGTCGTTTGTGGTGTCTATACCGGGTAACAGATCGTTGACTTCACGATAGACCGTTCGCATGTTGGAAATGAAATTCTTCTCCTTCACGACGATGGTGAAGGTTTTCACCCCTGGGTCTTCCTCGCCATCGAGAAGCCCAAGCAGCGTTTCGAGCGTGAGCCGTGCACCTTCGCGATGCGGATAGGCAAACACGCCCATGCTCAGCGGTGGGGAAATGACATTTTCCATCGTACCCAATTCTTTGAGCGTTGCAAAGAGGTTGTAGTAGGTGCTTGGTAGAAGGTCTCTTCGATTTTCATCCTGATTTGGCCGTCGACAATCAGGACCGACGACATGGATGATGTGTTTGAATCGATCTGCGAGTGCAAAGGGTTCGGTCACAACATTGTGGGTCACTGCACAAGGTGGGGCATTGATTTTGCGCATTTCTAAGCAGATGTTTCGAGTCGCCTGTGTAAGTTCTTCGCCCGCTTTCTGGTGAATCATATTGTCCAGACCTTCCCTTCCGGAAAGTCGGTTGTTCGCAGGTGTGATGAGGACATCTCCTTCATGATTCCACACATCTCCACCTACAACGCGAAGAGATCCCCATCGACAGGTCCGAGCCATGTATAACTCTGCCATTAATTGCCCAGACGGGGCCACCCTTCATATTCTTTCAGTGTTTTTTCCATGGAAACAATGTTTTCTTTCATTGGTTCATGCGCAATCCATCAATACTGTTTAACTACATTTTGATATCGACGAACCATGGCAGGTAGGGGGACGAGTTTGTTTCTTGTTGCCCTTATGCTTGGTTCACTGTTCAGTGCTCTGCCAACCTCGCCCTCAATTCCTCATCAATCACCTCATGTAGAACCGGCCGCAAGCCTCTTTCAAGGGTTTACGACAGGTGATAATTGGCTCGACCTTGACAATCAAACCATTGCCGTACCAAATGGTTTCAACGCTATGGATGTCTACGATTACAGCGATGTGGGGGTGTTGATCAACAACAAATCAGAGTCCAGCAAAACCATTGGTTGGGCTTTTGTCGAAGCCAGAAACATAAGCCACGAACGTGTTTTTGTTTTCAATCTTGAAGGAACGCCAACAGGCGAGACCATCAACAGGGAGCAATTTACGAATTTCTTTGCGTTGCCATTCCTTGAGATGTTGAACAATCGAAGCAATGTATCGGACATGAATTATCTCGTGACCAGCAAAGGCATGCCATTGCGGGTAAACGGAGGTCTCGACAAAGCATCCTTCGATCAGGAATTCGCTTTACTCGGAGGGTCTTACAACAGCAGCATTGGAGGGGATTATTGGTCAACGCATACCTATGGACCTCTTACAGGCGGAGATTTTGAGTCCTTTTCCAGGCAAAAGCATGGTTTTTACCTCGTTACGAGACTCACAGGGTATACCGTTGAGACTGCACTTGATCTGATTGAAAAAGCGAACAACAGCCTTGGAGAAAGCGGTACTTATGTGCTGGATTTGGCCACAAACCGCAACGGCTCGGGTTACAAGTTCTGGAACGATGATTTGTACACCGCAAATTCGACACTTACAGAATTGTACAATCAAAGTGTCTTTTTCGATGAGGAAACGGGATTTGTAACCAATGTTAGCAACGTTATGGGATATGCCTCATGGGGTTCGAACGATGATAATTGGGGTGCGAATTGGGGAAAGAACACCGGCTTTGAAACAGAAGATGCAACATGGACAAGCGGTGTTCGTCATTGGAATGCCACGGTCCCCACACTGTCCTCAGGCGACTCCTTTGCCTGGAACTATCAAACCAGTGTGAAAGACGCCGGTAGCGCATCGCTTGAGGCTACAATCTCTGCTTCATGTTCAGATGAATCAAGCAACGGGACGCAAGGAATCTTTGCAGAGTTCTTTGACAACGAAGGTGTGAGTTTCAATACCGGTTCAATGCCATCGCTCATTGATCGAACTCCGGAACATACCCGAATTGAATCATCGCTGCAGTACAACTCGATGAATTCCGCTTACCCGGGTCTTGATAATCGTTTCAAAAACAATTGGGGAGCACGATTCAGTGGACTCATCGACGTTCCAGATTCTGGTAATTGGACGTTTTACCTCACGAGCGATGATGGGAGTGAGTTGTGGCTTGACGGGCTGAGCTTGGTGACCAACTATGGTTCACATGGTATGCGGGAGATATCCGGTACCCGGAACATTGCAGCTGGTCTCCACGATTTCAAAATAGAATTCTTCCAGGGCACAGGTCCACACGGCTTGAATCTGAAATGGGAAGGCCCGAATCAATCGAAAGCGTTGGTACCTGCATCTGCATTCCTCGTATCAGACGGTACGCCACCATCAGCCTCTACACTGATTCACGCATGGAATTTTGACGAAGGTATCGGTACCATGTCCAACGATTCGGTCGCAAACGGCTCCAACATGACACTCTACAACATGGATGCAACCAATTGGAGAGCATGTGCCGATGGAGGTTGCCTTTGGTACGATGGTGTTGACGATTATGTCGAGGTCGATGTTGACGATTGGGTCGGTAATTTTACGGTGAGCCAATGGGTATGGGCAAATTCAACAACCCTTCCAAACTATGCTTCGGTACTGGCTGTTTCAGACAACGCTGGTTCAAACACGTCTTTCCAGCACGCTGTTTTCAGCGGAGAGTGGCGGTTGCACAACAACCAGACGCATACATTTGGCGATGTTGAAGCCCAGCAATGGATGCATCTTGCAACAGTGTTTGATAGCGGCTCAGCAAGGCAATACCTCGATGGTGTTCATGTTCGCACGACAACGTTCCCAACAGGGTCTGTTAACAACATTGATCTGTACAAGCTCGGCGTCAACCGAGCAGGATCGACGTATTTTGAAGGTATGATCGACAAAGTGATGGTCTGGGAGAGTGCTCTCTCCGATGATGAAATTACCGTACTAAGTCGTGACATCTATCAGGACTGTCAAGCGTACTCAGGGTCGGGTGCATCAGGGGCTTCACTTGAGCAATTTGTCCCAATTGATTCTGAATTGGAAGGTCATGCATGGATCATCTCCCTTGCCGGTAAGCGGAACGGAGATGTCTACGGCAGCTTTGCGATAACCGTGGAGGGTGTTGACAATCAGGGCAACATCCTCTCATCAAACACATCGAATTCAAAGACATTCGAAAACGATTGGGGGAGTGCCGAAATGCGATTCCGCCCGCATGATAATGCAACCTTCCTTCGAATTCAAGTGCCCCTGAATGTCGTCGCAACCTCAACCAGTGGTTCAGTGTACATCGATAGTTTCACTCTTCGTGCCATTCGGCCACATATGTCGTGGAACAACGGTTCCATCGCGGAAACAGCGGTTTCCACAGGGGGGCGTTCATTCACGCTTGGAACAACGTACGGACAGTCCCTTGTTGCGGATCTTCTTGAAGACGGCGTGAGTGGCGTCAAGGGTTACGTGTACGAGCCGTACTTGACAGCCGTTGGCCAACCAAGTGTCTTGTTCTCAATGTATGCCCAAGGGTACAATTTTGCCGAAGCAAATGCTGCAGCAAACACCTATCTTTCTTGGATGGGTGTCGTTGTTGGCGATCCAAAGATGGCCCCATACATGAGCACATTGCACGACGTCGAACTCCTCGATACACGCATTCTCGACAATTTTTCTGTGGGTCAAACCGGATATATTGAGGTTGCAATGCAAAACAATGGAATGTCCGCAGGAAACGGACAAATCGATGTGATTAATCTCCAGGGTTCCGTCTTGATGTCCACAGCAAATGTGAGCATCGTCGAGGGGAATCAAGCAGGCTCGAGAATGTCGGTTATGATACCCCTAACTCCAACCCAACCTGGGTGGTTGGACGTTCGCGTACGATATGCGCACGATAATTCGACATCGTTTGAACGCGATACGCTGAACAATTTCATTCTCATGCGGATATGGGTGAACGATGTTCCAACCATCGAGTCCGTTGCCTGTGATGAAAATGAATATGCCCGTGGTGATTCATTTCTGTGCACTGTTACTGCATCCGATGATGAGAGTGTGGAATCGGTAGAAATGGGTTGGAGTGTTCTTTGTTCAAACTGTTCGATTTCAAACACAACATGGAATGTTGGTCCGATGGGGTCCAATGACAACGGTACGACTTGGGAAGCGATGATTACGCTACCAATCAACGTCGTGACTGGACAACTCACTCTTCACATAACGGCTCGGGATGGGCTTGCTATGGAAACCGAACTTCTTGCAGAGGATGTCGCAAAAGTCCTTGATGCACCATCATCATGGTTCGGACCACACATGTCGAATGCGGACCCTCCATGGTTGGGTGTGACTCAACTCCCTCCAACATCTTCAATGGGAATTCTTCGTGGGGTTCAACAAACAATCACGGGATGTGTCCTCGATGTTGACCACGATTCTGCGACTGAGCACCCACAATTCCTCGTATCCCGAGGGCTGATTGGCGAAGTTGTTTACGTTGCGATGGGGGATGCAAACCATCATTGTTATGAATCATCTTTTGTTGTAGAGAACGGTTCTTCCACGGATTCAATCGATGTTGAAATGCGAAAAGATGACGGAAGCCTTGTCGCTCAAAGGACCATCATGGTCGAAGATCGAGCGCCCCAAATCCAGTTGTTTTTTGAGAATGAATCCAATTCGACCATCGACCGGATTGTCGATAACGACGACGAATTCATTCGGATTGTTGTCCACGATGAAGATGATCTCGTAAATGGGTATCTTGGGGAAGTCGAAATCGATTGGCCTGGTTATGGTTTGCAAGTCCTTTCAGTGGAAGGTTTTGTCAATGAGGGTGAGATTCGGATGAGAATCCAACCGCCGCTTGGACTTCTTGAAGCGGGAGAAATCAACGTCTTGGCCGTTCTGCAGGATTCACGAGGTGTTGAATCATCTGCAACTGCCTCTATCCCGTTGATTCTCAATGTGCCTCAAATCGTTTCAATGATTCCTTGCAATGAACAAGGGACAATTGAGGAATTGATGTTTGGCCACCCTGCTGTACTCGGTGCTGTTATTGAAAGCGACCGCCCATTGGAGAATATCCAACTCTCACTGCGTCAACTTGGTTGGTCGGTTTCTGCCCCTCAAATCCAGCAACCCGATTGGGCTGTTTCAAACGATGGTTGCCTCCAAGCTACTGGAGAAGACGTTTATTGGTTTAGGCTTCAATTGGACGGGTCTTTTGCTTCTGATGGAGGCTCAATACAACTTGTTGCATCGACAATTGACGGATATCCAGCTTCAATGCAAATACCAATGGTGTTTCGGCATGCACCCCCAATCGTCAATGGTACGGTACCAACTTTGGTTGAAGCAGGCAGCGACCTGTTGTTTCAACTCAACATCACTGATCTGGATGGATTGGAGGATGTACTGTGCGCTGTTGAAGTTGTCATTGACAACAACAGTGCTGTCTGGGAGAAAGCGTTACTGCCCATAGAATCGCAAGATGCTTTTGGATTGATTCAGTTGCAGTGGCCACTTCCTCGAAACCTCAACGAGACAACCGAATTCCTACGCGTTTACGTCGATTGCGAGGATTCAGACGGAGAGACGGGTGCATGGGCGTCGACGAACGTAAGTGTCGAACCTTACGTCTGTCAAGTAAACTGCAATGCGACGAATGAGGGGTTGGTCACGTCCGCAGCACCTGCTTCTCCGCTACCATGGTTACTGATCGGACTCGGCCTCATAGCGATTCTTTTGACCACGATGTTGCTTGTCCGTCGACGAGGCATTGAAGAGAAATGGGCGACAGATGAATCGCTTGATGATTTGAACCAGCTCACATCGGACTCAATTGCGCAAGCCGAAGCATCGTTGTTGAGCATGGCTTCTGAAACACCTCCACTCCCCGACGGTTGGACAGAGGAAGCTTTCGTAGCTTGGCTGCAAGGCGATAAACCAGAAGACTGGACGACAGAGCAATGGGACTCAATACGCGAGGAACATGCCGCACGTCTTGAATCTGCAGAAATCAACACCGATGAGATATTATTCTGAATGCGCAAGGGAGGTTTGGTCGTCATGGCGGTAGGGTATGTGTTGCTGAACGTTGTTCCCGGAGTAGAGCACGATGTCTATCTTCAATTGAAAGACCTCGACGTAGTTGCTGATATAACGGTTTTATTCGGTGATTATGACCTGATTGTGAAATTGGTCGCCGATAATCTCTCATCCATTGCTGCAACAGTTGTTGAGTCAATTCGTCAGATTCCCGGTATACTCGATTCAAAGACGCTTGCAGGTGCAGAATTCTAGTCTTGCAGTGCCTTGTTTTTTGCATTTTTAGGCTTCGGAATGCGGTACTGAAAGGCATATGTGGCGCAGTATTGCCTTTTTTCGGCAAAAAATATATTAACTATAAGTTGTGATTGAGGTTTGGAGGTAATCCAAATGTCAGACAAGAAATATTTCGTTCTCATGGAGAGCGGTAAAGACACCAGCCAAGTATTTGCGAGCAAGCAACCACGAGGAGCAGCCCTCAAAGCTGCAACCCGTGGACACACGAACATCCGCCTACGAGAGCG
>MDSV01176423.1_pt1 | contig 14672 bp, 8 predicted proteins | sample 810851 | NCBI WGS metagenome assembly MDSV01 (sample SAMN05326640, study PRJNA326480) | marine metagenome | isolation source: seawater | place: Atlantic Ocean: North East | collected 2012 | reverse complement strand
TTTAGTCAGTGGATGAAGAAAGCTGGCTACCAAGAAACAGCGGTATTTTACGAAAAGGACATAAACAATGGGCGGTAGATCAAGTGGGCCAAGCACTACTCGAAGCGAGGTAGTTCAATCCAATCTCCCTGAGTACGCTAGACCCTATTACGAAGAGCTATTAGGAAGAACGCTATACGAAACCACGCAGCCTTATGCCACTTACCCTGGTCAAAGGATGGCGTATTTTGATCCTTATGAGTCGTTGGCTCAAGAAGGCACTGCACAGTTAGCAGTGCAAGGTGCGCCCTCACAAATAGGATCTGCGACAGATATAGCCACTCAAGTGGGGTATCAGCCCACAGGCCAAGGAATGGACATAGCTAGATCTTTCCAGCCTGAGTATCAGAGAAGCGGCTATTACGGTGGCAGTGTAGCTAACCCATATATGGTTGGCAGGTATATGAATCCTTATCAGCAGCAAGTCGTTGATATAACCAAGCGAGAAGCCAGAAGAGATTCAGACATACAAGCTAATCAACTAGCAGGACAAGCGGCTCAATCAGGCGGTTTAGGTGGCTACAGAGAAGCCATTATGCAGTCTGAGAGAGAAAGAAATTTGGGTCAACGTCTTGACGATATACAGGCTCAAGGAGGCTTGTCGGGCTATCAGCAAGCTATGCAGGGCATTGAAGCAGACAGAAGAAGCAGGCAGATAGAAGACGAAAGACAAATGATGGCAAGACAACAGAATGCCGCATTGATGGAGCAAAGATCAAGACTAGGATTAGCCGGACTAGGCCAAGACATGGCAATGCGTGGACAGTCATTAGATGCGGCTAGAATGTTAGGGGATCTAGGTAAAGCAGATCAAGCAATGGCTCTTGAAAGACTTGGAGCCTTGGGCGGTATTGGTGAGATCAGAAGAGGCATGGATCAAAGATCTCTCGACATGGGATACGAAGACTTTCTCAGACAGAAGACATATCCTGTCCAGCAACTCAATCTGTTCAGTCAGATGCTGCAAGGATTGCCTGTATCTCCAGAACAAACAAGATCATTGTACGGTGGGCCGACAGCCATGCAACAAGCTTTGGGTGCTGGTATTGGTGGATTAGGTCTGTATAGAGCATTGAGAGGTTAGAATGAACATTCTTGACAAAGAAGACTATGTAAAAGGCGCACCAGACGAGGCTTTAATTCAGTTAGCACAGATGCCTACAGAAGAGATTCCTCAGTTTTTGGTTGTATCAGAGATACAAAGACGAGAAAAAATGAGGGCTGATTACGCAGCTAAGCAACAAACTCCTCAAGGAACTGTAACTGACCAGGTTATCCAACAAGGCATAGCATCTTTAAATCCTAATCCTGATCCTTTGATGAATGCCGCTATGGGCGCACCAAATCCCATGATGTCTCAAGACCCCATGATGTCTCAAGATCCTATGATGGGACAAGGCCAAACAATGATGGCTGCTGGCGGTGGCATGATGCCTTACAGAATGCAAACTGGTGGAGATACATCATTTGCATATCCTAACGACTTAATTCAAACATTAAAAAATCAAGGTTTATCAGACGAAGAAATTTATGCATTAATGCAATCTGGAGAGGCAACAGAGTTATATTCGCAAGATTTATTTCCGTCAGGATCAAGTCAACTTGGCCTGACTAATCCGATTGCCGCAGACGCAAGTAAAGCTCAAACGTCATATCTTACTGATACTGATTTTATGCGTGCAGTGCTTGCTGATAATAATCCTGGTGCAAAAACTGCTGGGTTAAGTGACACCGCTAAAGATCTATACAGTTCAGTAGATGCGTTTAAAGGATTAGTAACAGAAGGCAACCTTGAAAATCTTACAAACAAATATTTAGGTGAAGTTGACAGAACAAAAGAAACTGGAGCGTTTAATACGTTTATAAGCCAACAACGAGAGCTTGCAAAACAAATAGGGAAAACACCAGATTACGGGTCTTTGCTTGAGAAACTTGAAAACATGGGATCAGAGCGATCACAAAGAGCAATAGATAGAGCCGAAGCTATAAAGTCAGAGTTTAAAGAATACGAAACAAAAGCAAAAGCAGAAACCAAAGATGACATGATTAACCAAGCGATTATTCAGTTAGGCGCAGGCATAGCAAGTGGTAAGCAAGATTTAGGTTTTTCAGACGTTGGTAAAACCATTCAGAACATAAAAGCTAAAGCAGACAGCGAACTGAAAGCAGACAGAAGAACGTCCCTGGTAGATCAAAGGCAACAAGAAAGGTTTGCAGAAGTTGCTCAACAAGCCGCAGAAGATAAGAGTCTAGGGTTAGAAACAAAACAAATTGAAAACAAATACACTGCTGCGCTTGAAGAAGCTAAGTTTAAATCTGGAATAGAAAAATCAATATTTGAGAGAATAAAAGCAATTACTCAAGATGATAGAGCGTCTGATGCAATAGCAATACAATTAGTAACAGCAACTGAAAAATTAGCTTTAGACTACGCAAAAGCCGCATCGTCTGCCGAAATAGATAAAAATAGAACAAGAAGATCAGTTATTGAAGGCGTGACAAAAGTTCTTGAAGAATTAATTTCTAGACATTCATCTGCGTTGGATGTGGAAAAAGCAAACGCCCTTATAGGGACAGCATTAACACAGTTGAATCCAATTATAGAAAGAGCTTTGGGTTCGCTACCTAATACATCGTCTGGTCAAGGGCAAGTTGGTGTACAAACAAAAGACCCAATGAATATTAGAAATCCATGACAACAATACAAGATTTAAGAAAGCAAACAGGATCGGCATATGATGATCTTTCTGACGAGCAGTTTGCAGAAGGTTTATGGAATAAATATCAACCAGATTATCAAGATTTCACAAAAGAAGAATTTTTTGAAAAAATTGGATATTTAAAGGAAGATCCAACGCTTACTAAAGATATCTTATCTAAAGAAGAAGAAGTAGATTTTGGTGTTAAAGCAGACAAAGGAATAGCTCCCCAAGCAGTTGGTGCTGGATCAATTTTAGGCACTGTTCTTTCTGGACTGACAGCAGAACAAAAACCTAATCAAGCCCAAGCGTTTGGGCAAAGAATGGTGCAGGACTTTGCTAGTGTCCCCTTAGATACTCTTCGTGGTACAGCAGAATTAGCTGATGCAGCAACCAATTTTGTTGGTTTGGAAGACGTAATCAGTGATGAGAGTGCGCTTACAAAATTTGCCAAAAGACAGAAAGATTCTTTAAAAGAAACCTTTGAAGTAGACGATGCCTATAAAGATACTTGGGCAACGGATTTTGGTGGTGCATTAGGCTCTATGGCGGCTTTCATGGCAGGTGGGGCCGCTAGTCCTGGTTTGGGATATGCTGTAGCTACAACAAGTGGCGCAGGAAGAGGGTCAGAAAGAATTGATGCCGCCAGAGAATCAGGCGTTGATGTTTCTCAAGGACAAGAAGATTTAGGCGTATTTCTGCACAGCCTAGTCGGTGCTTCAGAAATGTTGCCCATACAGAACATATTTAAAAGAATCCCTGGAGATATAGACGCTCCGTTAAAAAGAAAAATATTTAATAGGCTTAAAGAAATAGGAGCTTCTGGTCTTTTTGAAGGAGTTCAAGAACAAACAGCAAGCATCTTGGACGATGCAATAGAAGCAAACGTCTACAATCCAGACCTCAATGTTGAGGATAGTCTGTACGGGAAGATGACCAATCTAGATCCCGAATTCTTCAAAGATGTGTTTACCAGCAGAGAAGCCACAGTATCTTTTGCCGCTGGTGCAATTACAGATTTTGCCACTGGCTTGTTGCAGGGTGTGGGAAGAGGTAAAAGATTTGACATAAATGATAGAGCGCAAAAAGAACATGAGCAGAATTTAAGAAAATCAAAAGATAAAGCCGTTGAAGATATAGCAGAATCAGTTTCAGTAGCAAAAGGCGATTCTCTTCCAGAAGTTGATTTAGATGTTGAGTTAAATCTAAACATATTAAACGAAAGAATAAACGAGCTTGAAGCCTCAGACAAAGTTTTTAAAACAGAGGAAACTAATAAAGAGCTTGAGTTTTTAAAAGCAAGAAGAAGAGATCTTTTAAGAGTTCAAGCTATGGACTCAACTATTGAATATATAAAAAGAAAAAAAGATGTTTCCCCAGATCAAATAGATTTGTTTGCCGAAGAAAATCAACGCAAACAAGAATTAATTTCTAAAGGTGCTTCAGAAACAGAGGCCAATGAAATAATTCTTGGCCCTACAGTGTCGGCTAGAGGTAGAGATCCTATACAAAGATCTGCTGTACACGTTGCAAAAACTATTGGCCCTGACTTTGCTACTATTGAGGGTGAATTTGAGGTTGTTGAAGGAAGCATTGAAACTGATCAAAACGGCCAACCACAAAGAAAGTACGAAGTTGTTGTTGGTGGTCAGAGATTTGGACAGCCGTTAAACTCTTATGAAGATGCAGCTAAGTTTGCTTCTGTTCTTAGCGATCAAAGAAAAAAAACAAAAATAAACAATACTGTGTCTCAACAGATTGTTACTGGTGGACAACCTCTTACTACCGATGATACCAAGACAATGGCATCATACGGTGTCACCGTTCTAGACCCAGAGCAAACAACATTCACATCATCCGCTGTCAATCTAGCAGGCAATACCACAGTTGACCGGGGTTATGATGAAACCGCCTCTCTTCTTGACCAAAGAAAGAAAAACCTACCCGTTTCAAAATACACCGTAGCTCAAAAGATAAATTCTAACAGAGAAAAGAAAGGCTTGTTGCCAACCAATTCTTTTACTGTTGAAGAAGCTAGAGAGGTATTAGGCAAGGATTTCAGTAATCTTGGTAACCCCAAAATAAACACAACCCTGGAAACAGAAACATATCAGGTAGAAAGAGAGTCTGATGGAAAAATAGTCGTTGTTTCCTCAAATGGTCAAAGATTTAGAGGCAAGCGTTTAACAGCTAAAGAATATCAAGATCAGTTAGAAGCTGGCAAAAGGCCAGATAAAAACAAAAAATACCCGTTTAAAACACAAAGAGAAGCGAGAGCGTTTGCAGAAAAACTAAACAGGAACAGAGGCACTGCTGCTGTACCAGAAGAGGTTTTACACGAAGACTTACAGTCGGCTTTAGAAAGCAAAAACATATCTTCCAAAGCAGACTCTCCTGAAGTAAACACTCTTGTATCAAAAATTGTTGGCAAGAAAGTCAGCAAAACATCTGACCTTACCTCTGGCGAGAAGAAGTTAGTTCTTTCAAAGATTAGATCTTTACCTAAATTTTCTAGGCCCACCAAGCTAATCAATTTTAGCAAAGACCCTGCACCTGAAACTACCCAAGAAACACAGCAAGAGACTTTAGCTTTACCAGGGCCAAGCACAGATATACAACAAGTCCGTGAAGCCGTTAATGAGGCAATGAATGAAGTTGGTTTGTCAGATGTAAAAGCAAATGTTGATTATGCTCTTAGAAATGTTCGTAGAGACAGAAACGGAAATTTAGTTTATGGAATCAGGCAAAGAGAAGCAAACGAAGAGGGCGTAGAAACATTCGGTGGAGAAGGCTCTCCGCTTGTAGTTGATGGCACTACCCCTGATGGAGATGGATTTTACTCAGATGCCACGGGGGAAATATTCCTGGCTTTGGATAGAGTTTCTCCTGACCTGCCTATAGAAGAAAGAATAGACCAAATTGTAGAAATCCTTACACACGAACAAATACACGCTATGAGGGCGTTAGACTTGTTCACTGATGCTGAGTGGAGGCTTCTTACAAAAACCGCTAAACAGCGAAATAAAGCCCCTGGGCAGACATATTTTGAGTGGGCGCAGAGCAAGTACAAAGAGTTAGGAGAAGTTGATCAAATAGAAGAAAGCATCGCAGAGTTAGTTAGGGATGCAAGAGCAGGCAAAGGTGCGTTTAGTGGTAAAAACAAACTAAGCGGAAAACCAAAAACCCTGGTGCAAAGAATCATTAACTTTGTTAAAGGCATGGCTAATGTCATAGATGGGGTGGGCTTTAGAACCTTCGAAGAACTGGTTTCATCTATCGAAAGTGGAGAGGTAGGTGGGAGAGAAAGGGGCCAGATGAGATCCGCTAGGGAGCTAGAGCGGCTGGGAGTTCCTGCTGATCTGCTTCCTCCATTGCCTGGTGACACAGTGCCAGATGAGCCAGTCCCTACTATCAGAACCCCACAAAGGCCAGATATTGATCTTGAGCAGGTAGATTTAACTGAACAATTAGATCCAGAAGATCCAAACTCTGAAGTTGAAATGGTTTCTGCTATCACTGATAGAATGAGTAGATCATCTCCAGAAAAGGCTAAAACTCCTAAAAAAGCAATCAAAGCTTATAAACTTTTCAGAATCGAAAACAAAGATAAATCTAAGCTTTTCCCATTGTTTGTTGACGCAGATACCCCCGTTCAAATGAAAAACTGGGTAGCTGCAATAGCAGGAGAAATGAACAAAAAAACTGGGAAAGTAAAATCTAAATTAGGAGATCTTGCGTTTAGACCAGGATGGCATTCTGGAGACACTCCATCCGCAAAGCACATTGGCGGCATAAGCGATAAAAGGTATCAAGGCAAAAAACCAGATTACAGAAAAGCTTCTCAAGTTTGGGCAGAGGTTGAAGTTCCTGCTGATGTGGATTGGCAGTCCGTTGCTAACAGCAGAGCAAGTGTCGTTAAGTCTGGGCCAAGAAAAGGTCTTCTGAATGTTAAACAAGCTCAAATAACCGATCAGATTCCTGAAGGAGGTCACTACAGATATAAAACAAATCCAAACATGGAAGGGAATTGGATTATTAGCGGATCAATGAAAGTTAATAAACTTCTTACTCCAGCACAAAGCAAAAAGCTTTTAGAAAAAGCTGGTGTGCAAGATCTGCCAACTTTACCTGAAGTAATTGATCAAAAAGGATTAACCTTTGATCAACTTAGACCAACAGCAATAGAAGAGTTAAAAGAATATTATCCTAAAAAATTCAAAGAACTTACTGCTGGGTTAGACATCAAAGACAGATTTTCTAGGTCTAAAGTTAGCAAAGGTATTAATGTTGCTACGGACGGTAATATTAATTATGCGAATTTAATTGTATCCGGGAGGAAAGAATTTGAATCAAGAGACACCAACAGTCTTCGCCCTTACATAGGAGAAAGAGTTGGCATTGTTGAAACAAAGAGAGGAGAAAAAGCCAAACTTGTAGGCTACGTTACTGTAGGCGATCCTGAAATAGTTAATCAAAATCAGTTTGATAGAATGAGAAAGTCTCATCTTGTGCCAAAAGGTAGCAAGTTTGATATTAAGCCTGGGAAAAATAAGTATCTGTACAGGATGATAAATCCTGAAAAACTTAGTCAGCCTATAGATGTGTCATCCACACAAGGTATAGTTGCCAGAGATATTAGTAAAGTTGTTCCAGAATTAAGAGACAGATTTTCAAGAAATAACCCAACAGAACTTACCGACAAAGAATATCAAGTCTCTCTCCTTTCTACTCTCTACAATCCAAACTTCACTGAGCAACCGTATGGGTCAAAAACCATTCCTGAACTGCTACAAGAGTTACAGCAAAGATACCAGAATGCCTTTGGTGAAAAGATGGATGATTTTTCTAGCGAAGAGCAATCAGAAATAATAGCTAGAATGATAGCTGCTGAGTCAGTGATGGCGTTGCGAGGCAGGGACAATGCCACAGAATGGTACAAAGAATCTTTAGATACCATGATTTCTGCCATGTCTGTTTTCCATCCAGAGCTTACTACAGACCAAACAGCGAGAAGTATGTTTAAGCTTGCTCTTGCCATCACATCAAACGGTCAGCCAGTAGAAACTAACCTGGTGTTTGCTGACGAGGTTTACACTGCCTACAAACAATCTAGTGATAACGTAGACCAAAGAACATTCCCTATTGTTGGTTTTGGTAAAGAATCACAAGCAATGCAAAAACAGTTTACGCTTATTAATGGGTTGATATCTGATTTGGGTGCGATGGACACAATAGAAATGTTGATGTCAGAGTTCCCTGTCAGGGTCATTAACAGTATGGGGCTGAAATCTAAGATAGCAGGCGAAGCAGCAAATGCACTATTGCCTCTCAGCGTTATGTTTGGCCCGAAAGTAGGCGGTGCGTTTTTCCCCAACTTGATGGGCAATCTTAGTTTAACCACTATGGATAGGTGGTTTATGAGAACCTGGGGGAGAATGACAGGAACCCTCATTTCAGGCAACGTAGAACTACTCAATAAAAATATACAATTATTCCAAAACAGTCTTACCCCGGAGATGGTAGAGAAATTCAACATCGACAGGGAAGCAATCGTAGAAAGCGAAGACGGAATAATTAACGAAGCAAAAAAAGTATTTAATAAAGTATCTTCTGAAGACTTTAAAGAAAAAGACTTGCCTATATTTAAAGCGGCTAGAGCGATCAACAATTTTATGGGTGGAAGCCTTAGTCCTAGTGGTGCAAGACATAGAGCATTCATAAGAAAAACAATGGAAAAAGCCAAAAATATATTGGCTGATGCAGGAATTAATACAGATGAGGCTACAATTCAGGCGTTAATATGGTATCCTGAACAGGCTTTCTATAGAAAAAGTGGAGCAAGAACAGCAGAACCTGCCAACAGAGACTACGGGGCAGAGGCCATAAACATGGCTGTAACAGAGCTAGTTAGGAGAGGAGCATCACAAAATGAAGCAACAACCGCCATACAATCCCTGGTCAGAGGGAGACAAAGATCACCTGGACGGACTGAATACGAATCTCTTCAGGCGAAAGGCAAAGCAGTTATTGAAGGAAAAAAACGGGCTTTCGCAAAACCAAGAATCATCTCCGAGTTACGAAGGGGACTCTTTAGAGGCAAAAATCCTCAAACAGAACCCAGGTCTTACGTTAGAAGAACTGGAGAAAGAACTACAGTCTTATTAAAAGACGGAACCCAAAGAGAAATAAATCCTTTATCGTTTTACAAAATAGATAAAGTTCCTACAAATAGACTAAAAGATGCAAATGTTAGTCCTATCAACTTTTATGAGTTGTCGGGCCAAGATGCAAATGTTTTTGTAGACGCAATCAATATAGCCAAAGCAAAAGACCCTAACTCATCTTCTGTATATGTTTACCCAGAATCAGATTATCAAAAGATGAAGGTCTTTTTGTCTGAAGACATGTCATCTGGATTTGCAATTAAGCCAGACGGAGACATTGTAAGTGTCTTTAAAGATATAGAATCTACATACTCAAATGCAACCGTTTCGTCTTTATTGTTAGCCACTGAACTAGGTGGCAGCAAGCTAGATGCATTTGATACAGCACTTCCTTATTTATATTCTTTAAATGGATTCAAAGCAGTTTCAAGACTTCCATTTAGCCCTGAAGACGCTCCCCCTGATTGGGACAAAACAACATACAAGCGATACAAAAACGGTGAGCCAGACGTTGTCTTTATGGTGTTCGATCCAAAAAATTACAAAACATATGACAATAATGATGGAACTTTAGCTAATTCTTATGACCAAGCAGTAGATATACAGACTGAGAACATGCAGCCTGTGGTTCAAGATCGTTTTTCTAGAGATAGCGATGTTCGATCAAACGAGAAAAAACTCAGAACAAGAACGCCTGCTAAGATACAAGAGGCCGTCCAGAAAAACATAGACGAGTTTGAAAACAGAAAAGCTTCTAACCTTATCCCAAGGTTTGCTATAGACGCTGACCCGGAAGCCCAATATGTGGCAAGAAATCCAGAGGAAGCATTAGAACCCTCTCAAGAATTGCTAGATAGATATGCCAGAAGTAACAGCCCGGATCTTAGTAAAGAAGGAAACGAAGTTGTTAACAGAATATCTAGGGAAGCTGAAAAAGGGAAAACTGCTGGCGAAACATTTGTTGAGGTAACTGATACAAGCAAGTGGATGTATTACCTAACGAAAGCAAAACAAAACATCGTATTTAACTATGCTGAATTAGAGAGGCTTTACAACAAAGGCGATCTCAAGTTTGGGGATTATGAGTCTAGTGCTTTCGTAGCTTTAATTATGGCAGACAGAAATAGAGCGGTATCTGCTGATGCAATGAGACACGGTGCGGTAGTCTACGAAAATGGCGTAGTTAAAACAGAACCCTTTGTGTTCAAAGGCAAAGAAGTTGGTGGATTGGTAGATGTTTTTATTCCCTTATATGAAAACGAATATGGAGTCTCTCTTGAGAGACTAGCTGGAGCCTACTTTGCAGCCGTTAGAGCGGAAAGGCTTAGAGCAGAGGGCAAAGAAACGCCAGCTAAGAAAGGTGATTTAGAAAAGATTGAGCAGGAAGTTAACAAGTTTATTAATTCAGAAACGGGTCAGCCAATAATTAAAGAGGTATACGAAACCTGGCAAGCCTATAATGAGAAAACAATTACCTTCCTAGAAAAAGCAGGTGTGCTTGATTCTGAAAAAGCAGAGGATTGGAGAAACTATTCTGACTACGTTCCTTTCTACAGAGAAGCAGAAGGAGAACAAATGCCAGCGGAATATCCTTCTGTGTTTGGCGGCATGTCCTCCGCTGTGAAACTAGAACCAATTAAAGGTAGCGAAAGGTCTTTAACAGTACCCCTTCTCGATGCAGTGACAAGAAATCTTGTTATGGCAACAGAGCTTGGCATGAAAAACATTGCTCAGCAGAGAGTCATCAGGGACATGATGGAAGCTGGGATGGCAAGGCAAATAGTCAAGGGAGAAAACGATCCAAACAACAGACCAGTAAGCCTCAGAGTAAAAGGCAAGAAAGTAACCTTCCACATAGACGATCCCTTAGTTTATGAAAGCTTGCTACCAATGAGTGAAAGCTACGATAACATAATTATAAAAATGCTTGGTATCCCTGCTGTTGTGATGCGTGAGTTAATTACCAGGAGGCCAACTTTTATAGTTAAAAACCTTTTGCGAGATACCTTTTCTGCTTTCATTAGTGCTGGCTCCAACTACATACCTGTGCTTGACACATTCAAGGGCATGTTTGGAGGGATGGCAGAATTAAGCAAATACGGAGTTGTGGGCGGCTACGACAATCTCAGAGATCCTGATGACATGAAAAGGGCAATGAGAAAGTTTTTTGCAGAAAAAGGAGTAAAAATTCCTAAGTACGAAGCGCAGTTGGATATCGAAACGGGAGAACAACAAGCCACCAGGTTGCGTGGACTCAGAGACAAAATACCGCTTGCTAACTATCTTGTTCGTTTATGGGAGTTATCTGGGGATATTACTACTGCTAGTGACGCAGCTACCAGAATGGCTGTCTACAAAGATACTTTGGCGAGAACAGGAAGCGAAGCAGCCGCTGTGTTTGGGGCTTCTGAGGTTCTTAACTTTGGCAGAAGAGGCAGATCTCCCTCGGTAAGAATGATGACATCATTGACTCCGTTTCTAAACGCTAGATATCAAGGATTAGATGTTCTTTACAGAGCGCAGACAGGAAGAAATCTTGCCATTGTTGGCAAAGATGGTAAACCTGCGGAAGCAAGTACACAGATTATGACGGCTTTAGCAAGAGGCTCTCTTTTCACCTTTGCTTCTTTAGCAATGTTAGCTTTAACAGGAGATGATGAACAATTTAAAGATACGCCAGATGAAGTTAGAGATCTAAATATTGTTATTCCCACCCCTTCTGGGGTTCCATTCTTATTCCCTCTCCCGTTTGAGGCTGGAATATTTTATTACACCATCCCTCAAAGAATAGCAGACATGTACTCTAATGTAGAAGGCAGGACAACGCCAACTGAGCTTAAAGACACAGTGGGAAGATTTGTCTTTGGTACTGCGGAGGGACTAGCGTTTAATCCTCTCGCAATACAGGCCATTTCTCCTATTGCAGAGTATGCAATGAATTTTGATACGTTTAGTCGAAGAAACATAGTACCGTCTTACATTGAAGAAGATGTTTTCCCAAGGTATCAACAAACTCCTTACACCTCTGAGTTAGCAAAAGGGATGGCTAGTGTTATCCCTGGAAGTAGTCCAATCAAGATAGATTTTCTTATAAAAAGCTACTTACCAGGAATTGGACAGTATCTCTTAGGGATAACAGATGCAGCGATTAGGTCTGAGTTAGTTCAAGGAGACAAGACAAAAGTTTTACCAGGCCAGGGGCTAGATTTTTCTAACCAAGATTGGTGGGACTATCCTTTTGTTAATGCATTTTTTAGAGATAAGTATGACACTGGGGCATTGCAAGATTTTTACGATATGAAAAAGATTTTGAATCAAGCCACAACATCATTAAAAACAGAAACTGCAAGCGATGAGGAAAAACGAGGACTACACATTGCATATGCTAATCTTCTTGTAGATGAAAGAGAATCAATTAAAAATATAGGCGAAAAACTATCAGATCTTAGAAAAAGAAAAAAAGTCATCGTGCAAGCTGACTATCCTGCGGAAGTAAAAAAACAACAAATAGATGAGCTTGATAAAATGATAGATAGTTATGATGCTAGTATCTATGCTATAAAAACAGCGGCACAAATACCTATCTTTGTAGATAAAGATGTTTCAGAGTCAGAGTATCAGAAGTTTATAGAGGACAGGTATTCAGATAATGTTTTCCCAACTGATGTCCTTAAATACTTAGAACAGATTGAATAGCTATGCCATATAAAAACAAGCCAAGACCATACAAGAAAGAATACAAACAGCAGAAAGCCAGGGGCGAACACAAAGCCAGGATGGAGCGGCAACGTGCCAGGAGAAAGCTAGATAAAACGGGCGTTGACAAGAATAAGAACGGCAAAGCAGACAAAAGAGAAGGCAAAGATGTATCCCATAAGAAGGCTTTGAGCCGTGGGGGAAGCAATAAAGATGGCGTTAGAATAGAGAGCAAAGCAAAAAATAGAGCAAGAAACTACAAAAAAAAGAAAAAATAGTTGATTTTAAGTTTTATTTGAGAGAAATTAACCAGGCAAACACATGAATCTCCTTTCAGTTGTTTGTGAGTTTTTTTCATTTTTTGATCCCCTGGTAACGCCCCTCTTTTTAGAGGGGCTTCTACTTAATCCCACAACTGATATTTCCTTTCTACCATAACGTGTTGGTTTCTACCGCTTACGCCAGGACGTTTCTTTGCAGTTGCTACGATAAGATTCTTTTCTTTCAATGCTTTGTATCGTGCAGTAACACTAGAATAACTGCTGACATGAGGTAGGGCCGCACGAACCTCATCACTGATCACGCCCCTTGGCCCTGCATTAGCAATTACGTCATAGACTTCTTTCTCTAACCCGGCAGGATTTAGCTTAGCCGCAGCTTCCTTGCTAGTGTCTGGACTGTCTCGTCTAGCTAGTTTTCGTGCTTCTGTTCCAAACATAATACTATGTTGCATTTCGCCTCCCCTGGTTTTCAAGATTGCCACATATCTAATATTCGGCTATTTTCCAATGCTTGTTAAAAAACTCCTGTTCCCATCTAATTTCCCGTTCTCTGCGCTGTTGACGATCCACCCTCAATGGATAGCACTTGTCGCACCACTGCTTCCTGGGATCTCTTTTAACAGGGCGTTTGTTGTCGCAAACCGTGTTAGAACATTTGATCTCACTCATTTATTTTCACCAATCCTTTTTCTATTAGCTTGCTCCAGGTTCTTTCTAGGCCACGCATCTGACACTTGAGTATCTCTTCCTTTGATAGGTCTGTCTTCATGCGCCCATCAATGACATCGTGGCAACTGCTACATGCGTAGACTGCAAAGTAATCCTCAGACTTCAGTGCCATGCCCTTCTTCATGCTACCTAGATGGCAAAGAACAGTTGTCTCAGGGTTCCCATTGCAATACGGGAAAATCATCAGACTGCACAATTCCCCCTTCGCTGATTTTCTTATCCCGTTCTTCATCTACGCAATAGAGCGTAAATCTAATGTTGCTATCATATCGGTAGTCTTCATAAATCTTGCTGGCCGCTTCAGCGCATTCTGGAATGTTGTCAAAGGTTCCTACCAGGCTATAAAGAGTGAAGGTGAAGATATAAAGCTTGATCAATCTCGCCCCACATAATCGCTTCTATCCTGAGTAGTGTAAGCTTCATTTTCCTTTGTTTTTGGATCATCAGCTATAAAACGCCCCCTTGCGTCCCTGGCTCTAACCCTGATTTTTTCCACTGTCTCCGCTGTTTTTTTAGCGAAGTCTGTTTCACCAAAAAAACCACCCAACCATTTAAAAAAACTCATCATTCTTCTCCTTGAGAACTGGTTTCCATTTCCTGTTTAGTTTCTCTGATCATTTCGTTCAGATCAGAAAGTTCAGTATAGATTAGATCTAACCTTTGTTTAAGATCGTCAATATCGTCTACGTCCATGATGATCATGGCTTTCTTACTCACCGAATGCTTTCCTTTTGCCGCCATCGTACCATTGGGCATGGCCCTCCTGGACAAGCTGTTCATTGATGTTGGTTTCTCCGTCAAAGAGTGTACCTAGCCATCTGCCAAACTTACCCTTCCCGGATAGACATACTGTGATTGGCGCAAGCACCAACTCAGATAATCTTTGCTTAGCCGCCAGCCCAAGCACCTTCTCTTTTTGATTTGATGTCCTGCTCTCCCAGGCATTTATGCCCTCCATTCGGATTCGCATATTAGCCAGGAGATCTAGATCTAAAGGCTTCACTCTAATCTGAACATCAACAGTGTCACCGTCTACCACCTTCAGCACCTCTGTTACCGGGAAG
>MDSV01100743.1_pt1 | contig 14673 bp, 14 predicted proteins | sample 810851 | NCBI WGS metagenome assembly MDSV01 (sample SAMN05326640, study PRJNA326480) | marine metagenome | isolation source: seawater | place: Atlantic Ocean: North East | collected 2012 | reverse complement strand
CCTCCATCTCCATTTCCTCCACCACCTGATTCTCCACCCCCGTCTCCTCCTCCTCCATACCCATCACCCCCGCCACCTTCACCACCTCCTCCATCTCCATCACCCCCACCACCTTCAAATCCACCATTGCTGCCTCCTCCATCTCCACCTTCACCTTCTCCACCTCCTCCATCATCACCTCCTTTACCTCCGTTTCAACCTCCAAATCCACCAGCGTCTCCAAATTTATCTCCACCTCCACCGTCACCTAAACCTCCCGAACCTTCCCCGCCACCACATCCACCAGGAAATGCTCCAAAACCTCCACCACCAACGAATCCTCCATTTCCTTATCCTCCAGGTGAAGCACCGTTACCTCCTCCACCATCTCCGTTAAGTCCACCATCTTTACCACCTAATCCTCCAATTCCTTCTTTCCCACCCAGTCCGAGATCTCCTCCTCCTGCACCTCCAAATCAACCACCTCCTCCTTCACCAGAACCATCACCTCCTCCGCCTCCTTGTCCTAAATTTCCACCTCCTTTAATTCCCTTGCCTAAACCTCCACCTTCGCCAGAACCCTTTCCACCTCCCCCACCATCACCATCACCTCCACCTCCATTATCTCCTTCACCACTTTATCCTCCTCCAATTAAACCTTCACCAAGTCCTGATCCTCCTCCTTCACCTCCTCCTCCACCAAGTCCTTTTTTACCAGAACCATCTCCTCCTCCGAATCCGCCACCTCCTTCTTTACCTTCTCCACCTTTCAGTCCTTTACCTCCTCACAATCCACCATATCCTCCTCATTTTCCATATCCTCCTTTTATCCCACCTGTTGATATGTATGATACAATATATGTGAATGTGTCTACTCCGGATTTTACGATTCCTGAAATTTATAGTTTCTCACCACCACTTACGTGTCTTAATTTACAGACTCGATATGTAATGCATATTGCTTCAAGTGGTTATACATTTGCTTGGTTAAATGATACATTTCTTGATATATTGGAAAATTCAAATACTATAACTATATTGACACCTGCAACAACTCAGAATTTAACTGAAACTTATGGAGTGCTGGAATATTTTGATGTGCTTTCGTTTACATTACCCTATTGTGGATATGTATCTCCAAGTCCTCCTCCTTTTGTTTCTACGTTTACAATATATGCATTGTATAATGTATCCGAATCAATATCAAATTGTAATTTTTCTACATCATCTTATGAAATAAGTTTATATAAATTATTATAACCTCCTCGTTAAAAAGCAAATCAAAAATATTGTCTGTCAAATAATAAATGAAAGTTATTTTTATTTATGGTATGTTGTTAAATTCGTGTCGTCCTCCTCAGCACAGTGTCTATTGTGCTAAGTTGTATTTTCCATTTGTGGGTAATCAATATGTGAATTTGATGATAAAACAAAAAAAAATCGCACATATTAAGCTTAATGGAATAATAAATATAGAAGATGATATTAAATATGATATAGATGATGATGGAAAAATTGATTTCAAGTTTTCTTTAAGAATTGAAGAAGTGTTAAAGAAATATTATTGTGAAATATCTGATGCACGATATTATGACAGTGATTATGCAAGTATAAAAATTAAAATTAAACCTTTACGATTTACAAAACATGTATCTCTTTATCGAAGTAATTGTGAGTTTTCAGATCTACATAATACGAATTGAAAGAATGATCTCCATACACTCACAATAAAAAGAAGAGTAAAAATTATAATTGCGACAGTTGTCCATGGATCATTCCATGAAACTTCGAAAGAAGTATCTAATCTTCTTTGCATCTTGTTCTGTTAGAGGCTTTTTTTTTTGGGCGATCTAAACAAAATGCATGTTACGATACCACAACAAAGTCCAAATATAAGAGAAAATATGAAGAATATTTATTGTCGTCAACTTGTTAATCAATTGCAAGACATGAGGACAGAAGTATTTCAAAATACTAACCAAATTAATGAACAGCCTGATTTATCATTATCATCATTTATAAGTCAAGTACGAAAAAAAAAGTGTGGTAAAAAAGATATAACCTTAACTCCTGTATTAGATGGTGAAAGAATTAGCATAAATAAGGATGATTTAGACAAACAAATTGATTCATCGACTGGTTTTGTAATTAGTGGTGTACATGTACTTCCAGGTGATTTAAGTGCTCGTGAAAAAGAAAGACGGTTGCAACTTGAAAAAGGAGAGGCTCGTAATATAAATTTAGTGCACGCGGCGGATAAAGAAAATGGTAAAATTGTTCCTAAGTGTTATTTAAATTTACCTTCAATTACAGAATGTCCTGAATTTCATCCATTTATGCCACAAAGAACAAGTTGTAGTTTCATGGAAATGTTCAAAGTTGGATGTTTTTATGATGTAAAATTTAATGATAGTGATGATGCATATTTAGTACAAGCGTTTGATTCTTATGTCGAATTACATGAATTGCTGCCAAAAAGATTTCAAAACTTTCAGAAACCCAGACGAGTTGTTTTTGAAGATATTACTATAAATAAACAAAAACGTAATTTTTATGAAATTATTGATTATAGAGGTCCGTGTATAATAACTAATTTTACAAAGAAAAAAGAAGGTAGAGTGAAATGTAGTATTACAAACATTGAAGTTGTTGAAAAAATTGACCCCGAAGCGTCGAAAAATTCAGAGGTCGAAGAAAAAGAAAACTGTGGGTATTTACATTATTTAAAAGCTTGTATGGGTGAAGTATACAAAACATCTAAATATGTTATTAAAGTTAACAAAGCTTCTAGTGAAGCAAAAAAACAACTTCTCATAAAGAATGATGATCTTACGGATAGTAATTTTTATGCAAGACAAATGGATGTAAGTATAAATATAAAACCCGATTTTAACAGAAAACAAGCTTTACTATCTTTACATGAAATAATACAACAAGAACAACAAGAAATAATTTACAATACGAATTATTATAGCGACAGCAGTCCGACATCAATACCAATATTTGGTAAACCAGATGCGTTTGTTTTAAATTTCCAAAAAAAAATAAACTATCTTGTGTATGTTATTACTCAATCTTCATATTGGGATGTTCCTTTGGATGTTCATGTTAGAGCAAAAATAAATGCACATATTTTTAATATAGAATATTATTATGTGGTTATTTGGACAAGAAAAGAATGTCGAATTTATGAATTTAAAGTTAAAGAAGTTAAAATTGATATGACTGAGCTACAAAATAAAAAAAGAACTGAAGAGTTTGAAGAATGGGTACAAGAAAAAAATGAAATAAATGTAACTGTTTTATTACCTGTAATTGAGGACAAATCTCAATCTCAAAATATTGTTACAGATGCAGTACGAATAATAAATGTTTCTAATGTTCATACAGTAACTACAAATACTAATTTAGAGTTTCTTAAAATTCCATTAAATGATTTAAAGAAACATGTAACTAATGATATATTTGTTTTTTATGAACAACTTGATGCAAAAAAGCTAAAGCTAGATGAGCTAGATGAATCATTCTATTATTTCGATACTATAAAAGAAGCTACATTCATTAAATTTCAATATAATTCAGAACAGTTTTTTGTATATAATTTAAATGTGAATCAAGCAATTTATAGGTTAAGTAATGAGATTTCCACATTTAAAGGTGATGAAATAGAATGGGATATGAAATGGAAAGATTTAATGTATTTGATTTCATTAACAAATGAACAGGAGGTTACATTGGATATAAGAAAAATGATAACAGATAAACCAAATGCAATGGATTCCTTAAAAAAAATCTTTCATCAGCTGAAAAAAGCGAGAAAATTTGGGAATAATGGAACTTTTATAATTAAAAAAAACCAAGCAGGTGGTGATGGAGGTGGAGAAGGTGGGGGAGATAACAATGATAAAGATAAGGAGTTAAAAAAATATTTATTTTACAAATCTGCAGTTATGATTAATTTTTCTTCAGATTTATTAAAACGATCTTTATCAAATTCATGGAAAACATTTAATTATTGAATGAGTGAATGTTGCAAAGTTTACAACTAAATAATTTGTTGGCTATTGGTGGTTTAATATTAGCAACTAGAATGTGGTTTGATATATGTGATTTATTGAAACAACATATTAAAATGAATTCGTATGTTAAATTATCATCATGTGCACTTGATATTTTAAAGATTTTACAAGAAGAATCTAAAAGTAGAAAGAAGTTAATGTGTTCGTAAATTTATTTGTTTGTAGTTCTAGGTGCTGGTGTTAAATGACTTGTAGAAAATCCAGAACTAAAACCAAAATTTTGGGACATTATCATTTTAGGATTAATACCTTTATTGAATGTTTGTTTGGCGTATGAATGGAATCCAAAAGATGATTTCATTGTAAATGAAGTTATTTTTTTATATTGATCTTTTTTGTTTACAGTAATCAATTGCTTTTTATTTGTTGAATTAGTTGTTGTTGATGTATCTGTCATTTTTTTTATCTAATATTTTTTATTTGTGTATATAAATAATGTCATATATTTCAAATCAGATATTTATTTCCGATGATCCTAGAATAAAAACACTTTCATCTGCATTTTTTAATAGATCTATAAGTGATGTGTGTAAAAATCCGAATGCACGATATGATACTTTTTATTCATGTGAATTAAAAAAGATTGTTAAACCTTATAATCAACATAAAACAGGAACTTGTTGGTTGCAGGCTGGTATGTCAATGATTTCAACATTACTTCTTAGTAAAAATATTAAGATAAAACCATCGATTACATACTTGATGTTTTATGATAAGTTAGAAAGATGTGAAGTTTTTTATGAACGAGTTGTTAGACAAAACAATATTTTAGATGAAAGAACTCATTGGCATCTTATGAAGGAACCTATATTTGATGGTGGGAGTTGGAGTATGTTTGTATTTCTTTTGAAAAAATATGGGATTGTAACACATAAATCTTATCCGCAAACATATCAATCAAAGAATACTAGACAATTAAATAGAGTTTTGAGTAAATTTTTAAGAATATCAAGTTGTCGTATTTTAAAATTGAACAAGGAATTGCAAGAAGAAGCGATAAAAGACGATATGAATAAAATTCAACGTATTCTGACAATATGCTTATCAAGTCCTCCAAATACTATTACTCTTACAAATGAACAAAATGGTTTTGAATATTCAGGTTCACCTATTAGATTATTTGATAAATTTAATGAATTCATTGATATAGATTCATTTATTTCTTTGATGCATGCTCCAATATATTTGGATAAAACTAAATCAAATGAGTTTAAAAGATATGCAATTTTTCAAAGCAATGATCATACAAAATTACAACAACATATTTTTCATGTGATTAGTATGGAAAACATTAAAAAATTTTGCAAAAAATCTTTAGATGATAATGTACCTGTATGGTTTACTGCGACTGTTACCGGTGGTGCAGATTTTAGTCGAAAGTTAATGACATGTGATGCTTTAGATTATGAGAGTGTGTTTGATATGAATTTTAACATAACCAAAGAGGAATTGATGTTGTGTGGACATGTTGCTCCAAGTCATGCTATGATGTTGATCGGTTATGATCCTAATTGGAAGGTTCGTAATTCTTGGGGCAAAAAAAATGCGAATTTACTTATGAGTGATGATTGGTTTACTAACAATGTATTTGAAATTGTAGTCCATAAAAAATTTGTATCTAATGTGATTTTAGATATGAATTCTGAAATTATTAATTTAAAACCATGGGACATATTATCTACAGTTGCGTATTAGTTGTAAAAAAAAATTAGTAATAAGTTAAATGGAATGTTTACAAAAATATGAGTGTTTGTTTTCAAATAATTTAACAGATAAAGGAGGATCTTATCAAAAATTATGTAGGTGTTCTAAAAAACGAACATGTATATTGATGGAATTTGAAAATGTTACAGAAAAGTCTATTACTGAATATGTGAATATACACAAAAAAAATTTAGATTCTTATTTAATATCGGAAGAAGAAGGAAGAAAGTTGTTATTTGTATTTGATCTTAGAAAATTAGTATATAATCAAAATTGGTTAAATTATTTGCAATTATTTGCTTCTGTTCATAATGAATATAAAGAAAATTACAAAACACATTTGACAGGTACTATTGTGATTGTAAATGATTCTACAATAAAAATGATATTAAATTCTTTATTTGGAACTATATATAATCCTGCTCGTCCAATTTTATTTGTTAGTGATATTGATATGAAACAGAAATTTTCAGAAATATGGAAATTAGACATTTGATATTCCCTGAATGGTAACTCTATTTGTTTTAATGTTTGGTGGTTTATTTTTTTCTTGATATAATTTTATTGTTTTTGTGGGTTCTAACTTTACATGAAGTTGAAAATAATTAATGCATATAGCAATCATCGCAAATATAAATAAACAGCATGAAATTAATATTACAAGCCACCAATATTCATTTTCCTCATCTCTTTCTGATAATATTCTGTGTAAATGTGTATCAATAATTTTGCTCATTTTTTTCATGACAAAAAAAAAATATGGTATAATGAATGTTTGTTGCGAAAAATGAGAATTCAAATTTACCAGATTTTATAAATAATACTAAAATAATTACAATAATTAAATTAATTGAATTACGTGTTTTTAGAATCATATATAATGAAGAAATTCACATTGCGACTATTTTTGATGATAATGTAATTTATATAAATGGAAAAGGTTATGTATCCGTCGAATTCGTAGAAAATATTTTATTTATTTATGGTGAGCCTGTAAATATTGCACATGATTATAGTGTTGTGAATTCAATACCAGAATGGTGGCCACCAAATGTAGTATGGCCACCTTCATTGAAATCTTTACAATATTCAAATATATCTATATCTGAATTTAAAACAAGTTTACGATATAGTAATTCTTGGAATACAGTTTTTATAAAAAATACTGGTGATAATTTTACTTGTGCTTGTGGACAAAATTGTTCAAAAAAATACAATTGTTCTTATCTGTTAAAAGATAGTAATGATGGTATTAAATATAGTCTATCTGGTAAATACGATTATTTTATTGAAGATTTAAAGAAATTATCAAAAAAAAAAATTGTATATGTCTTAAAATTGTTTTATATTGATCAGGCATGTTTATGGAGAAAGGTGATGATGATAGAATCACGAATTAAAAAAAAACAAATGAAGTCTATTTGGCTAAGATGTTGTATTGATACAATAAATACTGAGATATATAAATGTTTACAATTACTGAATAATATAGGAGATAAAAATAAATGTTCTGTATAAATTAAATGAAAATATCATTATTGATGATAATACTTGGAAGTGTTTATTGTAAACAATGTTTATCAGTTGCAGAATGCAATGAATTTGTGAGTGCATACCCTTTATTTTTGTATATTCAACCAGTTCAATGTCGTTTTACTGAGAATGAGTTGAATTATTGTCTTACAAAATGCAATTCTGCTCCGTGTGATTTTCCTGATTTTGGATCACCTTATGTATCAGGATATCATTATCGATTAACAAATTCAAATTTGTATCCACCTTATACAATAGTTTCGTCTCAAAGTTTTTCAATTTGTCAAAATATTGCATTGTTCACTCGAATAAATGAATATGTACGACAATTGTTTCCAGTTTTGTCTTAAATAATGTGTAAAAGTTCTTGTTTTTTAATTACAAAATGGTAAGATAAAATGTTCAATTTTAATCTGATAAACTATCTTTTTTAGTAGAATGGTTCAGACTACGGACGAATATATGCATTTTGCATATGTTGATATGTTATATATGGTGCTGAATATGCATCCTGCATATAATTCGGATGCATGTTTGGATGCATGTTTGGATGCATGTTTGGATGCATGTTTAGATGCATGTTTGGATGCATGTTTGGATGCATGTTTGGATGCATGTTTGGATGCATATTTGGATGCATGTTTGGATGCATATTTGAATGCATATCTATTTTTTTAGGATCAATATAATCTTGTGTAGTATCGTTGATATATTCTTCAATGCGTTTAAGTCGCGTTTCTAATCCAGTATCATTTTGGTGTGTTGCTCCTGTGCAAGTAAATTTATCATCATCATTAGTACATGTACTTGCTTCCGAAGAATTTTTAACTGTCCATGTATGTACAGATCTGGTTTCTTTAGCATTCATCTTTATTGAATTTTTGCATTTTTCCAGTTCAATTGTTAAGTTTTCAACTTCTTCTTGTTGTTTATGAATTTTATCTATATATTGTTTATTTTGATCATCTAGAGACGAACATTTTTTAAAGAGTTTATCTTTTTCTTCAGTTGCTTTATCAAGTGTTGCTGTTAATGATACGATTTCGGATTGTAAATTTTGTTTTTCTGTCAATACTTTATCAAGTGATGCTTTTAATGATGCATGTTCTGATTGCAAATCGTGTTTTTCTTTAGACATAGATTCTTGCAATATTTCTTTTTCGTGTAGTAATAACTTTTGGTTGAGCAATAATTTTTGAGAATTCATAGATTCTTCTTTAAGTATTTTGATAGATTCGTTTACTGTTTCGAGTTGCTCTTCATATTCTTCTGTTAATTTTTGTATAAGTTTTTCTTTATATTGAAGTTGATTTTGAATATTCTTTGCGCATTCATTCTTTACACGCTTTACTTCATTTTTTCTTTCTTTTGCGAAAGAGTCAATTGTTAATTGTTTATTTTGTGTTTCTGTTTTCAGTTGTTTGTTCTCCAGTGATACATCAATATTTTTCTTGCACAATATTTGATTTTGATTTTTTAGTTTCTCAATCAGCGTTTTTGTTTCATTTGATGAAGTTCGTGCTTCAACTAAAGTGCACCATTGATAAAAAAGACTTTTCCAGCACATTGAGTTTGTCAGATATGTACAAGAACATGTTTCGTGTTCGCATAATAATTCTTTGCATCTTGGGCATGCTGTGCATTTTCCAATTGTCATATCCATATGACCAATTTTCTGTTTTGTTCTAATACATTGCAAATCGTGTTTACAAACTTGTTTTATTTCTAAGAAGTCTTGTATACATCTTTCGCCCATTAAGATAATATGAGCCAATTTTCGAATGCATTCATCTTCTTTTTCTGTTGCAAAGTTACTGATCTGAATTCTGGCACGAGTATAAGCCACACGTCGTTTTGAAGGTGTAATATATGAATTAAACATATGGTGTCTCTGTTGTAGTGTGTTTTCTGCTAATTGTGCAATAACACCAATACCAGATAGTGAAAGTCTTCGCAGTGCTTCATCAACATGTGTTATCTCATATTCATTTTGGAATTCTTTAGCGACTAAGCATGCTTTATGAATCATATCATTTAAAATAGCTGTAGGTTTAGTGTCTTTAAACATAGTCAAGAAATGATCGATTGATGGTTTAAATGTTTTATCCGCTGTAGTATAATTAGGTTGATTGTATTTGTGATGTTGGTATTTGAATGCAAATTCTGTTGCGAAAACTGTAATGAAGTTAATATCGAATATATATTGAGTATCTTTGTATTCAAATATGTTTGACATATCAAAAATATTTGCCAATGACTTAAAGTAGCATGTTTTATAGCGTTCTGTAAATTGTTCAGCATTGTTGATTTTCAGACTAATAGATTGGTGTTCACCATCAAAAACAATAGGTAATGCTGTGACAAAGTGTTGTGAGGAAATTTCTTCTGTTTTGTAATCTTCATCGTCATCATGTAGCATCCATGTTTGAATTTGCACATTATTCTTTATACATATACTGTATGATAACTTGTCATACAATATAGTTTTATTTGAATCATGCTCATTAACATTGTCGTCGACTTTAATGATAATGTTCATGATAAAAAAATTCTTTCGAAAAAAAAAATTGAATGTGCGTTTAGTAATTTTTTGAAAAAAATTAGTACAACAAAGAAATGCAAATAAAGTTACAAAATATATTAACAGAAGTTGGTGTTGTTGCTACTTTAGGAATTGGATATATTTTGTTGAAAAATAAAAGTGTTAATACTTCAAATGAGTATGAACAATATATTTATTTGAATAAAACAATTTTACCTTCTGTACTGAATAAGTTCAAAACATTTGAAGATCCTCAATTTGAAATTTTGTTAGATAATATTGAAGTGTTTTTAAGAATTATTGAGTGTATCAAAGAAAAAAAAGGATTTATTGGGGCTCAATTTTATGCAAATCGTTTATCAGAAAATATATGTAGATGTGCAAAAAATATGTGTATATGTGCGAGAAGAAGTAAGGATATGGATGTTGTTATTTCAGCAATTGATTGCGAAGAAGATGAATTAAAAATGTTGACTTCTTTTTGTGAAAATGAACTTAGAAATTCATTATTAGATATGTAATTCTGTACTATTTGTGTTTTGAGAAGTATAATTGTTTATTGCTACGAAAATTTGATAAAATATCACTAAAGCTATAAATGCGAATATAACAAATATAAATCGATAACAACATAAACAAATAATTTTTGAGTGTTTTTTACATGAGTTAATACAAACTACTTCTGCATATTGAATGTCTGTATTCTCGTTATTGTTTTCTTCTTCTATTTTTTCTGTATTTATTGAGTTTTCTATTGTTTCAAAAACAATTTTTTCGGGTAGTTTTGGAGCAATTTCTAAATCAGGACTGGGTGGTCGTTCTTCTTCTTGATTTTCTTTAGATGTGGATATTTTTCTGTCAAAACTTTGTGATCTACTTAATTTTTTTCGTTGTTGCATAAATTTTAGTTCATTACGTGTGGACATCTTATTATTTATAAATATATTTTTACATTTCATCAGATGTGAACATACATTTTATTCATCTAATAACACTAAATTAAATTTATGACTTACATTTTTTATTCGAATATCTTTGTCGATTATTGGAATAACACAATCGTATCGTTTTGCTATTTTTAAAAGGTTTTGATTTGTATAATTTATAAGTTGTTTAATTTCAGAATAATATAATATTTTTTGTTGATATATTATATCTCTAAACCAATCGCTTATTGTTGTTATAAACATTGTTAATATCATAGATATGTCTCTTTTTTTATGTATAGCTTTTTCTCGTTGTTGTATCTTACTTTTGAATGAGTCTGTATTTAGTTCGTTCAACATATATTGTACTCTTAGATCTATATTTGATGTTGCATTCATTGCATATCGATATCTTGGTAATTCAATATGTTCAATATGAATGGTCAATCTATGTATATTAAAAATGAATATAAGATGGTGATCAGATCTGTCATAATGTTTTAATTTTGCGCTTACAATTGAATAATTTGGCAATCCTCCACATGGAATATCACCTTGTTCACGTTGTATATTACCTCTATTTCTTTGAAATTCGTAAAAATGAGGATTATGAATGCTTCCATTGATTATTTGTCCAGTTCTCCAACTGAATGCTGTATGACATTCGATACACCACATTTGATCACAACCATCGATTTTAAATATATATTGACTACATCCTGGACATTTTTTAGAATCACGACGTATCATTTGCATAGATAATTTTTCATTTTCGTCACATGTGTGTGGTGAATCTCGGGCTGGTCCTCTAATTTTGTTGCAATCAGGACATGTGTACATTGTGCATATATTACATTTATATTGTGTTGATAAAAATCCTCGACAAGTCTCATTTGCACATTTTTGTATAAATGTTCTTCTCTCATTTTCTAATGGTGGGTTTAAATTTCTTTGTACTTGTATACATGTAGAATTTAATTCGTTTAATTTTCTCTTTAATTGAATTCTTTCTTTATTTAATGATTCTAAAAGTTTTATATTTTTCCTTCTTTGAATTTCTTGTTCAACATATGCTTGTGTAGATGGCATCATTGCAGTTTCCCGTTCTAACAGTGTATTTTCTCTGTGTTTTTTGTAATCTTTGTTTATGAATGATTTTGGCAACAGACTTAATATCTCTCTATTCCATAATCTTTTGCAATTCATACAGTTTGCATCATCTGGTGTACTAGTTAAATATGTTTGCACACATTTTGTACATGTGACATAGTTGCAAAAAGTACATGTGAATTTTTTTGATTGTGTAATATTTTCAATGCATATTGGACATGTCGTCATTTTTGTTTGTTATATTTTTTTTTTTTGTTCTTTTTGACATAAAAAATCGATGAAATGTATGTTTGTAAATCAATCACTAAAAAGAGGACGATCTTTTGTTGTTTTTTGCAATGGTTTTGATATTTGTCGTGCACACTATCTGAAATTAAAAAAAGAGACTGCTGTTGTATATTTGCATTCATTCAAAAAATTAAGATGTAGTTTTGGTAATTTTTTGAATTTATGCATGAACATAAATTTATCTGTTGGTTCTTACGACGGACCATCTTCGCGCATAATGAAACTCACTGATTATAAGATTGCACATATGTTTGCTCAATCTAAAAATTCACATTTTCTTATATGTATAATGGGAGTTTATAATCATTACTATATTGTTCGATTTCGATTAACTGCAGGTTATTTAGATTTAGCATCGGTTTATCAGATATCAAATAATGTTGGCAAACAAGTTCAAAATGTTGCGACAAGGAAAAAAGTAAACAATATGCCAAAATCGTTGACGTGGACTTTATGTGAAAATTGTTTTCAGCATACATTTACACAGTGTGAGAATTGCAATACCTTTTATTGCTCTAAATATTGTCAAAAGGTAGATTGGTTGTATCATAAAAAAGAATGTCAAAATATTTGTAGGATGTGCGATACTTAATTATTGATCAATTAAGTTGAATAAATATCCATCTAAATTTTCAAGAAATCGACTTTGTCCATTTGTTTTGTATCTTGAAAATCGAAATTCAGTATCGTAATAGTGTGTTACCTCATAATCAGATGCTAATCCTTCGATTGCTCCTTCTGCCATGAAACGAGTTCTATAAGGATTTGAATCAAAAGATTCAGATGCTCCAAATACTGCAATATGATCTTCATCAAAGCTTTGCCCGAGTAATCCATGTGGCTTGAATTGAAAGTTTACTTGGGGAATATTGTTTGATATTGATATATCAAGACGTTTAATTGGACCAGATATGCGATCATATACTGGTTTTGGTCGCATTATAATATTCCATTCTTTTGTATTTATTGTTAAAGAAGAGTAATTCATATTAACAGATACAGAAGCACAATTATATGTGTTATAGGATTTTATTTTGAAATGATTACCGTCACATACACCTTGTGAATATCCGCCATTCAAAACTCGTAGTGATTTATACGAAATATTCAATTCTTTTCCTTCATTAACATGTAAATAGGCTTGTGTAACAAAAGAACCATGAATTGTATTGTTATGTAGTTTAAAAATTGCATCTTCAAACATTACATTCAAACTCAAATTCGCAGAACTTAAAATGTTGAATATAGTGTGATCGTTTCCTCTTATATCTGCTCGACCTCCATGTGCAAATTGAAGATGTGGATCTGCCAGTAATCGTGCAGTAAATCGCTCGTATATTCCAATCTCTTCAATCACATTTTCCATTACAGCTCCTCCATATCCGTTCATTGCTGAAGATGTTTGAAGAATACGAAGAGGATCACTGTAATGTATTGGTAGCCACATATAAATGTTAGTTTGGCATGGATTATTTCCATATTGTGCAATATGTAAAGCATTGCCTAACATTGCGAAGTTGCCAAATATTGAGGATATTATCATTGCACATCTTCTATCTGTTTCCAAATATCTTTTATATCTGATGTGTATGTTTTCATATAAATACGGTACAGTTCCATCCATTGGTATATGACCTAAAGGAACAAATGAATTTGTGTACAAATTTTCAAAATGAAGTTCTATAGCCCAAAATATAATTGGTATTTGAATTTCGACCCATCTTCCTTCTTTGTGAGTAGAATATGTGTGTATAGATAAGTCCAAAAATTGTTTTTGTTCTAATCTTCTTCCAATATTATTTTGATTATTACATATATCTGAATTTATGCTAGTAATCCAATCTGTGCTCGAAATATTTAAACCGCACCTTTCAGATGTATCATCTCTACCATTTACAGTGTTTGTTCCTAATATACTTATATTATTATAAGGTTCAAGTTGAAAATGCGCCATGGAATATACCCATAAATCATATGAATTAATTATACCATCACCAACTCTTTTTTGGTTGCATAGAGTTTCTGATCCCCACAAGTTTGTATTTTGTGAGATTACAGAAGTAGAAATATTGTAAAGTAATATCTGATTGTTAAATTGTAGTATACTTTGATTTGATATAGTATTTAATGAGTTTGATAATGTTGATGACGATGCTATATCTAGACATTCATAGTTGATATTTTCATTCACTTTACATGTGTAGGTATCAAAGTTTTGATTTTGTAAATAGTCCTGAAACATTTCCAAAAGAATCGAAAATTCAGTTCTTATATTTCCATCTGGTGCTGTGATTGCTGATGTGCTGGTTCCTGTTACAAAGTCAAGAAAGCATTGTAGAGGTGGTGGAAAAGGTGGTGGAGGTGTTGGTGGTGGTGATGGAGGTGGTGGTGATGGAGGTGGATGAGGCGGTGGGGGTGATGGCGGTGGAGAAGGTGGTGGGGGTGATGGAGGTGGAGAAGGTGGTGGAGGTGATGGATGTAGTGGTGGTGGAGGTGATGGATGTAGTGGTGG
>MDSV01196638.1_pt1 | contig 14674 bp, 6 predicted proteins | sample 810851 | NCBI WGS metagenome assembly MDSV01 (sample SAMN05326640, study PRJNA326480) | marine metagenome | isolation source: seawater | place: Atlantic Ocean: North East | collected 2012 | reverse complement strand
GTCCACCGCGAGCGATGAACCGACGCTGCTCCCGAGCGCGGTTCCCAACGCGAGCGCCGCGGCGATCCTCGGTTCGACGTTACCCATCATGTAATGCGTTCCAAGCGCGACGACTGACGGAGGAATCATCGCGAGGAGCGACGTCCCGATCACCGCAGCTTGCGAGAGCGGCGTCGCCATGGCTAAGAGCGGCGTCACGAGCGTCCCACCGCCGATTCCTAAAAGTCCAGACGCCGTCCCCGCCGTCACGCCGATGGCCACCAATTGCGGTACCGCCTCCATGGCGTCGAACTCTCTCTCTACCCCGTCCTCTTTCCTCGATCGAAACGCCAAGGCTTTCGCGGGAACCAACGGCGCCGAGACCATTAAAAAGTACGCCAACATTCGCCGCAACGCGTCGCAATTCATCCTCGCCGTTAATCTCGCCCCAAACGGCGCCGACACCATCGCCGACGCCCCCAAAATCCCAGCCGCGCGCGCATCCACCAAATTTTCGCTTCCAAACGTTCTCGCAGAGACCACGGCGGTGGACACCACCGCGACGAGAGACGTTCCCGAGACGACGCGCTGCGGAATGGACGTCGAGCTCGCGAGCACCGGCACGATCAGCGCGCCACCGCCCACGCCCACCGTCGCGCCGAACGCCCCCGCGAGAACACCGAGCGGCGCAGACATCGTCGTCGCTCTCGCGCGATCGGTCGCCGAGACGGAGGACGCGTCGCCGACCCCTCGGACCGTCGTTCGAAAGTGTGGCGCGGAAGACGCGCGGGACGGACCCTCGACGCTCGCGCGCGCGAGCGCGGAGACCGTGACGCGCGCGGAGGCCGCCCTGGCGATGGCTCGCATCGCGCGCGAGAGACGGCGGCGGCGCGGCGAGGTGTGGCGAGTCGAATGAATGAATGAATCGGTTCGGTTCGGTACGCGGCGACGCGGCGAGCCGTCTACGTAAAGTTAATGTACTCGGCGCTCTGCGCGTCGACGACCCACGCCTCCATGCGACGTCGAAACTCATCGTCCGTCATGTCGCGGAGCGCGGCGTCGACGGGGAGCGGCGGCGAGAATGGGTCGCCGGTGAGAAGCTTCTTCAATATCCCCACTCGGGGACGAAATTTCGGCACCATGTGTCCGGCGCCGTGCACGGTGACGAAGGAGAGACGATGGTCGTAGTCGGTGACGTGACCGGCGAATTGCGGACCGGCGTCGATGACGCTGAGGTCGGGGCCGTACGACAGGGGTTTCTCCTGAAGAAAGGACGCCGCGACGGCGGAGGCGTTGTAAAAGTACGGTCGCTGCGATCCGCCGGGAAGCTCGTCGAATCCGAGCTTGATGATCGCGGCTCTCGTGCCCTCGTATGAGACGCAGGGATCGGTGTCGCCGTTGAAGACGATGGTGCGCTCGAGTCTCGGGGCGAGAGAGCGGTAAAAGTCGAGCATGCTCGGCGTGTTCGCGTCGGCGTTTTCGTTGCACGCCGACCAAGACGAGGTGTACGACCAGTTTTCAGTTGGTCCGGGCCACGATTTCGCGGGAGACGACTCGACGTGTAGCGCGCGACGAACGTCGTCTCGATTCATCCATCGAGTCATCATGTAATCGAGCGTGCCGGGGATGGATTCGCCACCTTCGACAACGGCGGCCGGGCCGAAGAGCGACAAGTCGTTGAGGAATGCGAAACGCCAATCCTGCGAGAATGCATCGCTCGTTTGCCATAGGAACTTGCGATGCGCGACTCGACACTCTTCGTCGCGTCCACTCTTCTCGATTTCGTCGGCGAAGACGTCGAGCAAACGCGCGGACGCGCGTCCATTCCATCGACCCGACGTCCTCGGCGACATGTACCGATGACCGCACTTGTGCCACAACAGGTGGAATTCTGCATCCGGAACGAATCCATACTTGTGACCGTACCACAGCATACTCATCGATTCGCGCTGCGACTCGTTATCCGTGCACGGATCTCCCGTCGCGATTCCCGCCAGCGGAATTTTCGCCTCTTCGCTCGTCTGCGCGTCGTTTCTATCCAGTAAAGCGCGCGCCAACGTCGGCACGTACACCCCGGCGTACGACTCACCCGCGATGTAAAACTTATTCCTCCTCAACTCTGGAAATTTTCTAAAAAAGTCCACCACCGCCGCCGTCGCGTCCGCCGCCGTCTGCACGTCGTCTCGCGCGCAGTCCCCGCCCGTTCGCATCTCGTCGCAATACGACCACCCCCCCCCCGCCGGCGATTCCATCGCCACCAGATTCACCATCCTCGTCCACGCGTACGGATTTCGCATCAACCCACCCGAGGCGTTCACGAGCACCGGTCCGTTCTCCTGTAAAAATCCGAGCATCGACGACGACCCCGGCCCGCCGTTGAGCCACAGCGCCGTCGGCGCGTTCCTCCAATCCCCCGAGCCCTCTCTCGCCGCGAACCAGTAGTGCAATCGCGCGCCCGGCGTCGACGAAGAGGCGTCGAGAAAGCCAGAAAATTGCACCGCCGGTAACTCGGCGTCGAATCCCGGAAGCGCTCGCACGGCGTCGGCGTCGCGATGGGCGTCTCGGTCGGTGACGACGACGTGTCGAATCGCGCGCGCGAACGACGCGCGCGGGGCGACGCGCGCGGCGCGCGCGGTCGACGACGAGGACGCGAGGACGACGAGGACGATGAGACGCGCGAACGCGCGCGGTGGGACGCGCGGTGGGACGCGCGGTGGTCGTCGCATCGAGGGGAACGCCGAGCGGTGATGAATGTCGTTAGCGCGGGATGCGCGCGGGGCGTCACAGCGTCGCGCGCCGAGGGTGTTCGACGCCGCGCGCGCGCCCGGGACGTCGAAAGCGATCGTCTCCGATGGCGGACGAGGACGAGGTCCTGCGCGCGGCGCGGGGGGCGCCGGTTCGAGAGCGATGCGCGCACGGGCATTGGAAAGCGCGCGTGCAGTGTTACGACGACGTTCGCGAGCTCTGCGCGCGCGCGCGAGCGATGGCGGACGAGAGTGATCTCGTGGCGTTCGGTGCGTGCGTGCGAGCGAGCGAGCGGGACGCGGGCGACGCGGGAGGGCGAGAGGGGGATTTGAAAGACTGACGGAGGCGACGTCGACGCGAACGAATAGGTGATTGCGCGACGAAAGCGTGTGCGGACGGTAACGCGGCGGGGCTTGACGCTGGGTTAGACGCGGTGCGAGCGCTGCTCGCGCTCGCGGACGTGGCGTACGCGGAGAAGCATGCGGAAGGGATGTTGGCGAACCTGACGACGAAGGGACTCGGCGGTCGACCGAAGGCGGCGGAGCGGGCGACCGAGTGTTGCATACAGTTGATCGAGTTGGAACAGGTGGACGCCGTGTTGGAGGCGCTGTTGAAGGCGTCGGTGAACAGAATACCGAAATTGGCGCTCGCGGCGACGAACGCAATCTTGGCGGCGGTGCGGGATTTCGGCACGCCGAAAGTCGTCCCGGCCAACGTCATTTTGAAGGGGTTGGTGCCGTTGTTCGACGCGAAGGACGCCAAGGTTCGCGCTGCGGCGAAGGACATCACGGTTGAGATGACGAAATGGTTGGGGGCGGCGGCGGTGAAGCGAGACTTGATCGATAAGATGCGCGAATCCATGCAGGCGGACGTGAACAAGGCGATTTCAAGCGCCGAGGGCTCGGCTCGGCCGACGCGAGTCTTGCGGAGAGATCAAGCGGCGAACGACGCGGGCGCGACGTCCACGAGCGACGTCACCAGCGTTCGCGATGCGCCGGCCGCTGAATCGACGTCCTCTGCCGCTCCTGTCGCCGCGCCTGACGCGTACGAATATTCGGAACCAGAGTCGATTTTGCCGCTCCTGGACAAACCGGGCGAGGGGGAAAATCCAAAGTTTTGGGACGGTGTCGCGAGTAAAAAGTGGCAAGAACGTCTCTACGCGCTGCAAACGCTCACAAAAGTAGCGAGTGCGCCGAGATTAGCTGCGGCAGACTATGGAAACGTTTCAAAAGCGCTCAAACAAGTCATCACAAAGGATAGCAACGTGCAGTGCATTGCGGAAGCAGCCAGGGCGGCGGCGGCGTTGGCGAAGGGTGCGCGCAAAGAATGGAGCAGAGACGCCAAAGTTTTACTTCCGGGCATGCTCGACAAGTTGAAGGATAAAACATCCGCGGTGATCGTCGCCCTTCAGAGCGCTTTGGACGAATCCATCAAGCATTGTTTCGAGTTGGGTGAGGCGGTGGACGAAGCGTGTGTCGCGTTGTCGCACAAAGTTCCCAAAGTTCAAGTAGAAACGCTCAAATGGCTCGCGAAGACGTTCGAAGGCATGAATCGTGCCTCCATGAGCGCCTTACACAAGTCCATCGTACCGCCCATCGTGAAGTGCACGAGCGCGTCGAATCCAGACGCGCGAAACGGTGCGCTCGAGACGCTCGCCGCGTGTGCGAAAGCCAGCGGCGGTATGAAGGCTATCGATTTTTTACTCATGGATCTCGATCAAGGCAAAAAGTCGAAGATAGCAGAGTTACTATCCGCGACTCCGCAGACGACAGCAGCAGCGGCGACGACGACGACGAAGGCGGCGGCGATGACAAATCCACCGTCGCGCAAACCGAGCGTCGTCAGTAAAGCTCCGTCGAGTGTGCGAAGTAGCGTCGAAGTCAAAGTCAGCGAGAAACGAGTCGATCCGGTGCCACCTGTGGTGCCTCAAGCCGTGGAAGAATCATCGTCGATATCGAAGAATGACGCGGAAGCGCGCATCATAGAACTTCTGAGTGAAGACGTCGTAGCCGGTCTGAAGAGTGGAGACTGGAAAGCGCGTCTGGCGGCTATGGTTTCGGTCGTCGAAAACGTTCGATCGTTCGACGACTCCGCCAGTGATAGATGCGACGCACTCGTCGTCGGTCTCGCATCGTTCCCTGGTTGGAATGAAAGTAATTTCCAAGTGATGGACAAAATGTTCGAGACATTGGAGATTATGAGCGCTCGCTCGTGCTTTGAGTACAGACACGCGGCTTCAGCGCTTGATATTCTCGGTGAAAAGTTGAGCTGTTTCAAGCTAGGAAAGCGCGCGAGTTCAACCATGATGGCATTTTCGGAAGCTCTCGGACCAAAGACGATAATCTCTCGCCTCAAGGAGAAGTCGATGAGTCAAAAAGCTCCAAAGGTTGTCGCCGGGGCTCTCAACTGGACGGGCTCAACCGTCGAAGAGTTCGGTGTCGAGTCCTTGGATATCGATATGATGATCGCTTGGGGTGTGGAATCCATGGAAACACCGAATCCCATGATCAAAGGGGCGGGTGCAAAGCTCATTGGAGCTCTTCACGCCGGCGTGGGTCCGAGTATCAAGGATTCCGTCGTCGGTCTGAAGGAGGCGCAATTGAGAAGTTTAGAGGTTGAGTTTGCGCGAAATCCCTTCGAGGGTGACATAGCTCCCAAGCGACGCGTGCGCGCGAGCTCTGCTCCGATGTGTTCGCACGATGTAGACGCAGCCCCGAGCACTTCTGAACCGTCGCCCGCGTCCGTTGCCGAAGAAGTCGAAAGAGTGGACATCAGCGGAAGAATCACAGACGATTTCCTGAAGAGAATGAACGATTCCAACTGGAAGACTCGAGCGGAAGCTCTGGAAGAGCTCGGCCAAATGCTCAAGGCTGCGAATAATCGTATTGAACCGCACGTGGGTGATTTGCCGAAGAGTCTCAGCGCGAGATTTGCCGATTCAAATAGAATGCTCGCCGTCACGGCGCTCAACGTGGCCGGAGAGCTTGCGCTCGCCGTGGGAGCGCCGATAGAAAAAGTTGGGCGTAGCGCTCTGTTTGACGTCGTCAAGTATTTCGGTGATAGCAAGAAGAACGTTCGTGAGGCGGCCGTCAAGGCGTGCACGTGTTGGGTCACCGCCGCGGGCTTGCCGAAGGTTTTACCGACGATTGCGGAGAAATTTGACGAGCTTCGCGGCAAAATCACGGCAGAGGGTAAGAAAGATGCGATCGAATGGTGCACGGAAATGTTTAATCGAGAAGAAGACGTCGAGGACGGCTCGTGCTCCAGCGCCGTGCACTTCGCCGCGGTCGGGCTGAGTGACAAGGCGACAGAATCGAGAAAGGCGAGCGCCGCATTGATGGAGGCAATTTTAGCAAAAGTGGACGCAGACAAGGTTCTGAGCCTTTCGAAACCGCTCGGCAAAGATATGAGAGCGGCTGTCGATGCGCACCTGAATCGTCCACAATCCGTTCGATCGAGCTTGAAATCGATCGGATCTACAGTTGTGGCGACGAATCGCATGAAAGGCACCGCCGCCTCTCGAAACGCCGCTCGTAAAGCAGCCACGCTGGGCGGCGCTTCGAAGGCTGTTGAACCGCCATCCATCGCACCGACCGGACCGGTGTTTCTGCAAAATTCAGACAAGGCGACGCGGATTCGTAAATACCCGCGCAAAGCGAGAAAGTTTGAAACTTTGCGAGAGGAAGATCTCGCCCTCGTCACGAGCGAGCTCAACTCCGCCTGCCATTCCCACTTCAGATCTGATGTGCACAAAATGATGTTCACGAACGACATCAAGGCGCAACTCTGGGCTCTCGACGCGCTCGATGAAGCAATCAAGTCGGGTGAAGCCGAGTTTTTGAACAACTTTGACCTACTTCTTCGATGGCTCGTGTTGCGCATCAGCGAAGCGAGCGTGAACACGCAAGTGTTGAATCGAGTGCTCGATGTTTTCCTGGGCGCCATGCACGCCGCGAGTGACTTGGACTATAAACTCGTCGAGCAAGAAGCGGCCATTTTACTCCCCGCGCTCGTGGAGAAGTCTGGGCATAACATTGAAAGCGTGCGAGAAAAGTTTCGTTCAATTTCGCGCGCCATTCCGACAGTGTACTTGGCGTCGAAATTCGTAGGCTATCTCACGACGGGATTGGTCGAGACGAAGAGCTCTCGAACGCGCGCGGAGTGCTTGGATGAGATCGCGCGTTTGATCGAACGTCACGGTTTGTTGGTGTGCTTGCGCGAGGATAAGACCTTACTAGAAGTTTTCAAGTTGGTGGAAACGAGAGACATGAGTTTACGAAACTGCGCTCTGAACTGTCTCGCGTCTGCGTATAAAGTGGCTGGCGAAAGCGTCTGGAAACGCATCGGAAGGGTATCGAATGAACAAGTGAAAGACGTCGTGAGCGATAAATTCATTCGAGTCACCAGAGAGATGAGCATGAATAGCGAAGGCACTCCGGGAGACTGGCTCAAGTTTGAGCCGATTCCCATCGCGAGCTCGTTGGACGGCTCATCCGTCAGTAAGAGCATCGATGTTTCGACGCTCGCGGCATCAAAGATAGAGAACATGATGGTCAACGCGACGATCGACGAGGATCCGTCATCGATCCGGTCGAAGAGTTTGGTGTCGCAGTCGATGTCCGCATTACCCGCCCGTACGGCGTTTGCGCAGCGTCCCGTCGATGCAGTCGACGTCGAGATGACCGAGGCATCTTCACCTCCGCAGAAAGATGTGCAAGACGATGTTCTCATCGGTGCGAAGACTCCGGGATTGATTTCAGAGCGCGATGGATTCCGCACGGAATCCAACGATGCTAAGCCGGCGTGCTCCATCGCGTGGACAAAGGCTATGACGAATGTGAACGACTTTGACGAACTCATCGCTGTGGAAGCGATGAAGACTGTTTGTCACGAAATCGTCGGTGCGAAAAACGACGTCGCCGCTCACGGTGCGATGGTCGGAGACATCGAGCCCTTGGTGTCATCTCTGGTGAAGCGCATGAAACACGTGTTTATCACGGCCATCGCGATGCCAACAAAGGGTACGCGCGCGTGCAGATACATTCTCAACTCTTTGATGCAGATTCACCAAGACCGCGCGTTCGCGATGGCGATCACCGAGCCGACGCAGCGCAATTTCATCAAGCGTTTGGCTTTGATTCTTCTCGACGAGCGCGTCTTGAGACTGCAAGATGGGGACTCTTTGATCAAAGCGGCGAACATGTTGATGGTGGCGATGATGGACAATTGTACTCGATCGTACTCGTTTGTCGCGTTCCTGGCTTTGCTGCACGATCGACCGGCGGACGTGCCGCATCACTTTGACGAGTTGTTGGTGAAATGCTTGAACAAACTCACGAGGTCTCTGCAACTTTCGGTGGACAACGTGCACCTTCCGACGGTGCTCGGGGCGATTCACGAATACCTCGAGGCGCTCGGCATGAATGAGATAAATGCGCGAATGCAGACAGAAGATCAAGGTTTGCGCGCCGTGAAGACTTTGCTCTATGAGATCACGAGAGTAGTCGGGGAAGACATCGGGAAGTATTGTACGAGCATTCCTTCGCGTTCGTCAACGCCGAAACCGATCATATATTCTCTCATCGACGTCAACTTATTGGCGCCCAAGTCGAACGCATCTCCTTCGACCCAAGCGTCCACCAAGATTGAGTCGCGAACGAGCCCTGGAACGAATACGAAGAGTCAATTAGTGGCCATCTTCAAGAAAATTGGTGAGAAAGGGACCACCAGTCAAGGTTTGGAGGAGCTCTATTCTTTCACGCAAGAACATCCCGAGGAGGATCTGACGCCACAACTCGAGCGCACGAGCGAAGCTTTTCGGATGTACATCAAGCGTGGGCTACAAAAAGTGGAAGCTGCGCGCTTGCGAAGGAGTCCTTCATCACATGTGTCCGCTCCTGCGGCTCAAGTTCCATCACCGGTCGCCGAGGCGAAATCCAGCGCGGCATCTTTCCGAGAGCGCTTGGCACAAATTCAGGATAACGTTGACGTCGATGCGTCTTCTTCGCTCAAATCAACGAACGACGAGGACACGATTACTGATTTACAACGACTGCGTCAAAAATTGAATTCAATCAACGAGAGGGCGACAGGAAAATCGGGCGCAATGGGCGAGTAGATGACTATAGATGCGTGGCGAGGGCTGTTCGTTGCTGATGTAGAAATTAAACTTTCTCCAGAAAATATCAACTTTCTCCCGCGTTAGTCGCGTGAGTAAATTTTTCGCGATCATTAAGTGATGCACTCGAGCTCTCGTTCCGTCGTCCCACTCAAGTGCGCTGAATTCTCGCTCGCTGCTGGGTGCTCAAATTTAGTTCTTGCGGTTTTGGATGTAGTCGGCGAGACCGATGAGCGGAGCCACCTTCGTCTCGTCAAAGCCCTCTAATTCAGCCTTAGCCTTGCTAATAAGTTCCGCGGCGATGCGCCTCGACTCGTCCATACCGACGAGGCTCGGGTACGTCGTCTTACCGACGGCTTCATCCTTACCCGCGGTCTTGCCGAGCTCTTCGCTGCTCGCCGTGCAGTCGAGGATATCGTCCACCACTTGGAACGCCAAGCCAATGTTTTGCGCGTAACGCTCGAGCTTGCCGATCTGCTCTTCGCTCGCGCCCCCAAGGATAGCGCCCGCCGTGACGCTCACTTCCAACAAAGCCCCAGTCTTGTGCGCGTGAATGTACTGCAACGTCTCGATGGTCACGTTCTCCGGTCCCGCGCCCTCGGAGAGGATATCCACGACTTGACCTCCAACCAAACCTTCGCTTCCGACGCACTTACCGACGTCAACGATCACACGAAGCACCTTATCGGCGTCCACAGCCTTCGTCTCCCGTCCGATGTACTCAAACGCGTGACTTAACAACGCATCACCGGCCAAGATGGCCATCTCTTCCCCGTACACCTTGTGGTTCGTCGGTTTCCCTCGTCGAAAATCGTCGTTATCCATGGACGGCAAATCGTCGTGAATCAACGACATGGTGTGAATCATCTCCAACGCGCACGCCGTCGGCATCGCCGTCTCCATGTCTCCACCCACGAGTTCGCACGCCGCCAAACACAACGCCGGGCGGATTCTTTTCCCTCCAGCCAATAAAGAATATCTCATCGACTCGCTCAGGCGTTCTGGATAATGCATCGGGACGCTCAGATCGAGCGCGTGTTCGATGCGCGCGTTCACGTTCTTAATGTACGCGTTGAATTCCTCCTCACTCGTACCGTTCACGGCCGCGCCCGCCTGCGCCGGACTCGCCTGCGCGCCCGCGCGCGCTCCCGCGCGTCCCGGTCGACCGACGCGGGCGATCCCTTCGCGACGCGTCGCCCCGCGGGTGGCGCCTAATCTCACCGTTCGCGCCGTCGCGCGCGTCTGCGGCGCCGCTCGCATGTCGAGAGATTAGATGCACACAAAAAAAATTGCGCAAGTCTTCGTCCGCTCGCTCGCGCTCCGCTCGCGTCGCGTCGCGCGCTCGTGTGCCGAGACGGTCGACGACGACGCCGTCCACCTCGGACGGGACGCGCATTGTTTTTACCCGAGATGTGTGAGTCAGTGTGTGGATGCGTGGAAGGCGATGTACGTGAAAAAATAGTAAATTTCTGTGATTGAGAGATATCTTATGAACGTGTGTATCGATGGTCCGAGAGTGGTGGGAAATGGTAAAAAAGTGAACGCCCTCCCGCGTCGCGCGCGCGACGGGGACCGCGCGCGAGAGAGCGACGCGCGCGAGAGAGCGACGAAGGTGACGCGAACGATGGCGTCGTGTTCGATGACGAGCGGTGCGCGCGCGGGGTGCATGCGAGTGGGGGCGATGAGCCGCGCGGGAAATCGCGCGGGACGCTCGCGAGGGGGCGCGCGGGCGACGAGAGCGCTCGGGCGGGGACGCGCGGGGACGCGCGGACGGGCGATCGTCGTCGCGTACGCGTCCAAGGGCGCGGTGGTGCGCGCGAGCGGGGAGAAGACGAACGTGCTCGTCGTGGGCGGGGGCGGTCGCGAGCACGCGTTGTGTTGGAAGTTGGCGTCGAGCGCGTCCACGGGGACGTTGTATTGCGCGCCGGGGAACGCCGGGATCGCCGCGGAGCGAGGCGTGGAGACGGTGAAGCTCGATGAGCGCGATCACGACGCCGTGGTGCGATTTTGTGCGGAAAAGTCGATCGGATTGGTGGTCGTCGGACCGGAGGCGCCGCTCGTCGACGGTTTGGCCGACTCGTTGGTCGCGGCTAAAGTGCCGGTTTTCGGTCCGAGCAAGAGCGCCGCGCGCTTGGAGGGTTCGAAATCTTTCATGAAGGACCTGTGCGCCAAGTACGGGATCCCGACGGCGGAGTACGCCAAGTTTACCGACGCCGCCGCGGCGAAGGAATACATCAAATCCAAGGGCGCACCCATCGTCGTCAAGACGGACGGTTTGGCCGCCGGTAAGGGCGTCATCGTCGCTCTCGAGCTCGACGACGCCTTGAACGCGGTGGATGACATGCTCAGCGGCGCGCTCTTTGGGAGCGCGGGCGAAGAGATTGTCGTGGAAGAGTTTTTAGACGGCGAAGAGGCCTCGTTTTTCGCCGTTGTCGGCGGCGGTAAGGCGGTGCCGCTCGCGAGCGCGCAAGACCACAAGCGCGTGGGAGATGGCGACACCGGCTTGAACACGGGTGGTATGGGCGCGTACTCCCCCGCCCCGGTCGTCACTCCGGAGATCGCGGACAAGGTGATGCGAGACATCATCAAGCCGACGGTGGATGGCATGGCGGCGGAGGGCTGCCCGTTCACGGGTGTCATTTTCGCCGGTTTGATGATCACCAAGGACGGCAACGTCAAACTTTTGGAACACAACATCCGTTTCGGTGATCCCGAGTGCCAAGTGCTCATGGCGCGCTTGACGAGCGATCTCACGGCGTTGCTCCTCGCTGCCGCCAACGGGACGCTCGAAAACGCCGAGGTGACATGGTCCGACGACTCCGCCGTCGTCGTCGTCATGGCCGCCAACGGCTACCCCGGATCGTACGCCAAGGGTGAGGTGATCTCCAAACTCGACGCCGCGGGTGATATCGACGGCGTCAAGGTTTTGCACGCGGGAACCGCCTCGAACGACGCCGGAGACGTCGTCTCCGCCGGCGGTCGCGTCCTCGGCGTCACCGCCTACGGCTCCTCCATCACCGAAGCCGCCGCCCGCTCGTACCAGGCCGTGGACACCATCCAATGGCCCGGCGGTTTCAACCGCAGAGACATCGGCTGGCGCGCCATCGCTCGCGAGAAAGAGGGTCGATGATAATACTCACTAATAAAGCAACCCGTCCCCCACAATGTCCCTCGCGAGACTCGTTCGCGCGCCGACGTTCGCGAGAGACGTGCGCGCGTCCTCCTCGTCGTCTTCCTCGTCCTCACGTCCGCTCGACCGACTCGAGGCGCTCACCTCGCTCCCGAGAAGGACGCTCGAGGACATCACCGCTCGAGAGGATGCGCTCGACGCCAAGCGCCTCGTTCGACGCATGACGCTCCTCCGCGAGCTCGTCGCGCGCGCTAACATCGAGTACATGATCGATATCGAGCCTGGACTCATCTCGGGTGAGATCGAGGACGAGGATCTCGCGGAGAGCGTGCGAGAGGTGATGACGGCGTTGGAGCAAAGCGTGCCGTGGGAAAACGCGCGTCTGTTTTTAATCGAACGCGAACCGAGCCTGTTGCTCGAACGCGGTGGTTCGAGACGAATGGAGGAGATTCGAGCGTTTTTCGTCGAACACGAGGATAACGTGCGCGCGATCGCGGGCGACGGCGCATCGTGGTTGGACGCCGAGGGCCAGCGGTTTCTCGAAAACTGGTTGGTGGATTGGTACTAGTAGCGATTCGATATTCGATTCTGTGTACAATACATAGCGCGTGTGGCTCTCTCCCCCTCTCTCTCTCTCTCTCCTCTCTCTTTCTCTCTATCTCCCGTGTGTGTGTGTGTGTGTGCTAAAATTCATCGAGTCTGCGCACGCCTCGATCGCGCTTAGCGCGCGCCTCGTGTAACTCGGCACGAGCCCGCGAGAGCGCCGAACTGACGCTGCTCAAACCGTTGAGCTGTCGAGCGCCTCGAGGCGAGACGGCGGCAAAGTACGGACTGTTGGGCGCCGTCATGGCGCGGCGACGAACGACGACGAACTCTTCGCCGTCGGATTCGTCGTCGGAAACTTCGCGAACCTCGAGTTTCCTCGCGCTCATCGTCGTGAACGCGTGTGAGCGCGGCGACCGCGCCGCCGCCTTGGTCGGCGTTCGCGCGACGTGCGCGAGTAAATCCGTCTCAATCTGCACGGTGTGACGCCTCGCGTCTTGCTCCAAAAGGGCATTTATTTCACTCGTGAGTTCGTTCGACCGCTTCTCCGTCTCTTGCAATCTCACGCGAGTCTCACGCTCTCTCGCGTACGCGCGCTCCAATTCGCGACGCAACGCGTCCTTCTCCTCCTCGAGCGCCTCGAGTCGAGCGTCGAGGGATTCGATATACGCCTCGGCCTCGGCCTGTTTCCCTCGCATCTCTTGTAAACTACGCCTGTGCGCCTCAGACGCGCTCGCCATCGCATTGCTGACGTGCATGGACGCCTGCGCGGACGCCGCGTCCATGGCGTCAATCTCTTGAAGCAGTCCCTCGATGCGCGCCTCGCTCCCCGCCAATCGCTCCTCGAGCTTATCCTTGGCTTGACGCACTTTACCGAGCGACTCCGCGAGCGATTTTCGTTCATTGGTGAGATCTTCGATCTCGCGCCTAAACTTTTCCGCGCGCTCCTTCAATTCGCCAATCTCCGCGTCCTTGGTTCGCAACGAGAGACTGCATCGACGCCGTTCCTGCTCGACGTCTTCGCGCGCGCGTCGAACGGCGTCCGCGGTTTCCTCACCCGCGACGCGTTGTGCCTCCTCCAGACGCTTGAGCTCGACCTCGAGCTCGTTCACGACCAAATTGCGCTCTCGCAACACACGCTCGAGCTCGTCGCGCGTCTCCGACGATTCCTTCTTCGACGTTTCGAGTTGGTCTCGAAGCTCCGTCTCGATGGCGCCGCTCTTCTCTTCGAGTCGACGCATCTGCGTCTGTACCTCGGCGAGCGTCTCCTGTAACTCCCTGCGCTCGGCCTCTATCTCGCGCGGCGACGCATTCACGCCTCTATTCGCCGACGTCGTCGCCTTGGGCGTTCGAACGAGTCTCTTCCCGCCTCGACTCGGCGTCGTCGTCGCCGCGTCGCCGTTGAGCATCTCCAACTCTAAATGTCCCAAAAATCTCTCCACCTCGGCGCGCATCTGTCGCTCGTACTCCTCCACGTCCTCACTCGACGGCGGTTGCGCCTTGGCGTACGCCAATTTCGTCTCATACTCGGCGCACGTCGACGCGTGCGCGTCCAACACGGCGGCTAACAAATCGCCCACGCGTTCCCTCTTCGCCCCGTCCGGTTCGATCCAAATCTTCGGGTTCGCCTCCACCGTCGCCGCCACGTCCCTCGCCACCAAACCATACCCCGCACACTCCGTCGTAAACGTCGTCACCGTTCGACACACGTCCTCCAACACGCGCTCCAGGGATTCCGCCCGCGCCCGTCCCTCGGCGCGCGCCTCGGCGCACCGCGCGCTCAGTTCCTCATTCTCCGCGCGCGACCGTTCATTCTCAATTCTCGATCGCACCAACGCCTCCTCGACCGTGGACAACTCACTCCGCATCGTCTCTCGCTCGTGATCCCTCGCGCGACGCTCGCGCGCGAGTTCGCGTTCGAGTTCGCGCGCGTCGCGCGCCGGCGAACCGTGGCGTCGCCGCGCCGCGCGCGCGCGCGCGTTCGCGCCGTCGTCGCGCGATGCGTCCTCGAGGCGTCGCGTCGTCGTCGTCGCGGTCGCGGTCTCGACGCGCGCGACGCGATCATCGACGCGCATCGTCTCCGCGCGCGTCGTCTCCCCGCCTCGTGCACCCTCGCGCGCGTCGTCGTCGGTCGACGCTCGATTCGTCGCATCTTCATC
>MDSV01175931.1_pt1 | contig 14675 bp, 12 predicted proteins | sample 810851 | NCBI WGS metagenome assembly MDSV01 (sample SAMN05326640, study PRJNA326480) | marine metagenome | isolation source: seawater | place: Atlantic Ocean: North East | collected 2012 | reverse complement strand
CCTTTTTTTTTAAAGATGTTTTAGAAATATCTTTTGCAGAGTCATCAAAATCATCAACAATTGATTTTGGGTAAAATTCCTTTGTAATTTTTGCCATTGTTAATAATACATTGTTAACAATAATTTTTTTACATGAACTTGGTAAAAACCGAGAAAGATTATTTAAGGTAACGCAGTAAGAGGCTTTTGTTTTTGATGCCAACTCTGAATAATTCTTTGAATGAAAAAAAGTTAGATCTTTTTTTGTTGCTGAAATTAAATCTGAAACATTGTGGATTTTATCTTTTTTAAAAATTTGCTTATTATCAATATCAATTTTGTTTAATAATTTATCGATGTTAAATGGCCCGAAATTTTTAAAAAAAGGATTAATCATTAATGAGTTTAATACCAAAACTTTTTAAAAATACTTATCAATAAATGTTACTGATTATTTTCTATCTACTATAGTTGCTGACCATTGAGCATCAGCCATTTTTTTTCCTTCAACGAATGCATCTCCCTTGTATTTCCATACTCTACCATGCGATCTTATAGCTTCTATTTTTAACTCTAATTTACAATCTGGTACAACGGGATTCCTAAATCTTGCTTTTTCAACGCTCATTAAAAAAACTAACTTATTTTCGTATGTTTCTTTATCGATACCATGCGCCGTTAGAGCTGCAGCTGCTTGACCAAAAGCTTCAACAATTAAAACTCCTGGCATAACAGGTTGACCTGGAAAATGTCCCTGAACATAAAATCCGTCTTTTTTAACATTCATTATTGCTGTAGCTGAATGTAGTTTTTTAATATCTATTAATTCATCAATTAATAACATTGGTTCACGATGTGGTAGTAAATCAATTATTTGAGACTTATTTAATTTCATAAAACAACCTAATTAATTTAATTTTTTTACACCTTTATCAAAACGATCAAGTATATTTTTTGTTACATCTAAACTAGTTTTCCCAATTAAAATATTTTCTTTATTAATTATCATGCTTATAGAGTTTTCTTTTGAAAAGTCAGTTAATATTTTCTTAAGCTCAGATGAAAATTTTAACCTAGTTTCATTCTTTAATTTTTGTAAGTCATTGTTTTTTTTATTAATAGAAATATTAAATTCTTTAATTTGTTTATCTAGGTTAGAAACTTTTTTTTTAAACTCCTCCTCAGATATAACATTTTTTTGTGTTAAAAGAGTTTTTCTTTCATTTTCAATTTTTTTCTGAAAATCTTTCAAATCTCCGTTTATTTTTAAAGTTTTTTCTTGAAATTTTTTGTTCATCTTTTTGCCTGCTACAGAATTATTAAAAATAAAATTAATATCTATGAATACAAATTTATCTTCAGATGAAAAAGTGTTTGTCGTAATTAATACGAATATGAAAATTAAAGTATAAATTTTTTTATACATTAAAAAGTTGTTCCAAGATTAAATCTAAAAGTTTCAGTCGTATCTGTTGATTTTTTTGTAATAGGATGCGTAAGAGAGAAGCTTAAAGGTCCAATTGGTGTTAAAAGATCTAAAGCTATACCAGTAGCACTTCTCAAAGTATTTGAGTCATCTATTGAACTATCATAATCTACACCCCATACGTTTGCCACATCAATAAAATATGAAAAGTCCATGTTTTCAACAGTGCTAAAAAGTCCTGGTAGATTTGTTGAAAGATTTAATGCACTTACATAATTTCCTCCTATAAAATCTGCATTCTCAATCGGTCCAATTTTACCTTTTTGAAAACCTCTAAGCCTACTATAAGGAACGTTAACTCTTTTAGATATTCTAACATCAGAATTATCTAACGAATTAACAGCTTTTAAATACAAGCTGGCTTTACCAACTAAATCTGAAGATCTATCGAGTGTTTTATATTGAGTGAATATAAAAGTATTTGTTATTTCATTGTTACCTGAAACTATGGGAAGTGCTTGATAAAATGCAGTTTTATTTCCTGATGTAGTTCTGTAAGCTGAATTTCTTAAATCATAATTTAAACCATAATTAAAATAAAGATCTTCGTAATTACCTTCTTGTTTTTTTAAATTATCTGAAGCTGAAGAATTTGTTCTCAAATCTTCTAACGATAAATCTACTTCTGGACTGAAATAAAGATTTTCAAATTGTTCAAATTCAGTTCCAATTGAAAATCCTGTATTAGAGACTTTATATCCATAGTCTTTTAAGTTATCTGTAGTAATTGATTTTACTGAAGTAAATAAAGTATTGTCGGTATAAGCAAAATTGGGTTTTGAATATACAAATTGACCTTTAATACTTTCCTCTGAAATTTCTAAATTTGTATTTAAATTAATTCCTTTACCTAAAAAATTTTTTTCTACGATTCCCCCTCCAATTGTTGAACCACCCGTACCAACTCCTGCACCAAGTGAAATTTCACCAGTGGGTTGTTCCTCAACCGTTAGATTAATTATTTTGAGATTTGATGTATTTCCATCAACTATTTCGGAGTCGACAGACTTAAAAATACCTGTAGATTTTAACTTACCAATAGATTTATTAAATAATAACTGGTTTAGAGGATCTCCCTCATCAACAATTAGTTTATTTCTTATCACTTCTTCAATAGTTTGAAAATTACCAAAAATATTAATACGTTCTACATAAAACTTTTCAGAATCAACTACTCTAAAATTAAAATTAATTTTATTATTGTCGATTATAGTCTCAGATACTTCAGCATTCATAAAATCATAAAGTTTTAAGGAGGCTACTTTATCAATTTCTTCTAAAATAAAATTAATATTATCAAGAGAATATTTCTTATTTTTTAATTTTTGAAATCTTTTTTCAATCTTTAAAAAATCTTTATTATCATAATCTTCTGGTAATGATAAGGTAAAATCATTAAAATAAAACTTTTCCCCAGCATTTATATTAAAAACAAGTTTAAAAGAATCCTGATTATTTAATTCAGCAAAAGAATTTACAACTTCAACATTATAATATCCTTGGTTTAAATAAAAATTTTTCAAAAGACGCTGGTCAAGATTAATTAAAGATTGATTTAGATAGACTTTATTTGAAACAAATTTCCAAAATTTATGTTCTTCTGAAGCTATAACTTCAAGTAATTTTTTATCTTTGATTTTTTTATCTCCAATAAAAACAATTTCTTTAATTCTTGCTTTTTCCCCCTGATCAACATTTATTATCAATCTAATTGAATTTAATTGATCATTTTTTTGAAATGTAGAATTTACTTTTGAAAAATAATATCCTGTAGATTTTAAAATATTTTTAATTCTATTAATATCCTGATCTAAATCTTTATCAGTAAATGATTTTCTATTTTTCAAATTCATTGAATCTTTAATAAATGACAATAAAGTTTTATTCTTAATACCAGAGATTTGTATGTCTTCTATTATTGGGTTTTCTATAATATCAATTTTTAAAATATTATTTTCTAAGGATATCTTAAGATCTTTAAAAAAATTAGTTTCATAAAGTTTTTTTAAAGAAATATTTAGATCTTCTTCTGTTAAATCATCATTTAATGAAATTTCACCTAAAACTTGAATAGTTTCATTAGATATTCTTTTATTACCATTGATTTGTATTTTCTTTACAATTTCTGCAAATGAAAAAGTTAATAAAAGTAAATAAATAATAGATGATTTAATAAATAATTTACGCATAAAAATAGTTTCTTATATACCTAAAGAGTCCATTTTGGAACTTACATAAACCTTCAAACGAGAGATATCTTCAAGCTTTTTTGGCTTTATTTTCTTGAATTTTTGAAATTCTTTTAATTTTATAATTTTATCAATAAGGTAGATTAATCTTTTAAAACTAATTTTTTTATTTAAAAATTTAAAAACAAGATAATCATTAACTGTTATTAAAACTGTTTCAAATAGAGATGGATTTTTTGGTAAAATATTTAAAATCTTTACTAAAGGAAATTTTGATAAATCAACTTTTTTCAAGTTTAAATTATTCAAAATATTTATATTTAGAATGTTAGATTTATAATTTTTATTTTTATCAAAATATAATGAATTAAAAATTGGGATTTTCATATCTGGATCATGTGCTAGAATTTTTGTTAATCCGTCCTCAAACTTTACAAGTGCATGAATATATGATTTTGGATGAGTTAAAATACTTATTTTTTTATAATCTAAGTTAAAAATATTTTTTGCTTCTATTACTTCAAAGACTTTATTCATCATCGTTGCAGAATCTATGGTAATTTTTTTCCCCATACTCCAATTTGGGTGTTTAAGTGCATCACTTAGTTTTATTTTTTTAAATTTACTTTTTGGTAAATTAATAAAAGGGCCACCTGATGCTGTGATATAAATCTTTTCAATGTCTTCTTTATGCTGATTTTTTAATAGTGAAAAAATAGAAAAATGTTCAGAGTCTACTGGAATAAATCTTGTTTTATTTATATTAAGTTCTTTTTTAATGAGTGGCCATCCACATATAATTGCCTCCTTATTTGCAATTGCAATTAACTTGGTATGTTTAATTATTCTATATGTTGGTAATAGTCCTCCAATACCAGAAATCGAGCTCATCACATAATCAATTTTTTTTGGTAAAATTTTTTTTAAGTTATCAAAGTTTTTAAATACATTAATTTTTTTTCCTTTATAAAAATTTCTTAATTTAATAAAACTTTTGAGATCAGTAATCACTACATTTTTGACATCAAATTGTTTAGCTTGTTTAATTAAATCTTTATAATTTGTATTAGCTGTTAATAATTCTATCTTAAAATTTTTTTTATCTTTTTTTATAATACTTAATAAAGATTTTCCGATAGAACTCGTTGATCCTAGTATGGCAATTTTTTTTTTCACTAATATATAACCTTAAAAATTAAATAAGTTGCAGGAAATGCAAAAATCATTCCATCAATTCTATCGAGTAATCCTCCATGACCTGGTATAATTTTCCCAGTATCTTTAATTTTAGATTTTCTTTTAAAGTAGGAAACAAATATATCCCCTAATTGACTAACTGTTGATATAAAAATTGTTAAAATAAAATTATTTAATGAAAGTTCTTTTGCAGTAGCTTTAATATTAGTAATTTCTGAAATATCATCTAAATAACTAAAGAAGAGTGCCATGAAAATAATTGAAAATAAATATCCACCGATAACCCCTGAATAAGTTTTTTTGGGACTTATTTTAGTTAATTTTGGTCCTTTAAAAAAATTACCAAATATATAACCACCAATATCAGTAAAAACACAAATGAATATAATCATGATAAAATATAAGTAATCACCATAGAATTCATTTCGAAAATAATATGCTGAATAAAAAGATAATATTAGAAAAATTATTCCTAGAATTTTATACCCTTTTTTTTTTGACATATAATGCCATTCATAAATTGAAACAAATAAACAAATTAGAATAAAAAAATTGAAAAAATAAGTTCCTTTAATTATAAAAAAGAGAGCTGTCGGTACAAGTATAATTGAACTTAATATTCTTTTTTGAAGTTCTTTTTTCATTAGATATTACCAAAATTTCTTTTTATTAATCTATAATTTTTAATAATCTTACTATAATCTTTTTCATTAAATTCAGGCCATAATTTTTTTTCAAAAAAAATTTCGGAATAAGCTAATTGCCATAATAAAAAATTACTTAATCTTTTAGTATTTCCAGTTCTAATTAAAAGATCAGGATCAGGGACATTTTGAGTTTGTAGATGTTTAGCTAAATTCTTTTCATTAATTTTTTCTTTTTTTTTACTGAGACTTTTAAAAGCATTAATTAACTCTAATTTTGAGCCATAATTTAGAGCTAAATTAATTTGTAATTTGCTATTTTTAGATGTTTTTTTCTCAGATAAATTTAACAATTTATTAAGTCTTGATGAAAAATTTTTTACTCCAATTATCTTTAATTTAATATTTTGTTTATGGAGTTCATCAATCCTATTTAATAAAAAATTCTCAAGTAGATTAAATAAGAAATTAATCTCTTTTTTTGGTCTTTTCCAATTCTCTGTGGAAAATGCGTATAAGGTAAGATATCTAATTTTATTTTTAATTGTAGCTTTAATTATATTTTCAACAGTAGTTAATCCTGCTTTATGTCCGGCATTTCTTGATTTTTTATGTTTAAGACCCCATCTTCCATTACCATCCATAATAATGGCCACATGTTTAAGGGGGTTCATATTGTCATTATTTCTTTTTCTTTAGAAGCAACCTTTTCATCAACAAGCTCAATATGTTTGTCTGTCATAGTTTGAACATTCTTTTCAAAAGATTTTTCCTCATCTTCACCTATTTCTTTTGATTTCAAAAGTTTTTTTAATTCCTCGTTTGCATCTCTTCTTATATTTCTTATTGAAATCTTACATTTTTCTCCCATTGATTTAATCATTTTTTTTAATTCAATTCTTCTTTCCTCATTAAGCTCTGGAATGGGTAATCTTAACAATTGACCATCAATTTGAGGATTTAATCCTAGTTCAGATTTTTTTATGGCTGCGTCGACTAAAGATACATTATTTTGATCCCATACTTGGATATTAATCATTCTAGGTTCGGGTGTAGTAATACTGCCCACTTGATTAATAGGCATTTGTTGACCGTATACATCAACTTTCACAAGATCTAACATAGCAGCATTTGCTCTACCTGTTCTTAAAGAGGATAATTCTTTTGAAAATACTTCAATAGCTTTATCCATTTTTAAGCTATGTGATTTTTCATTGAACATTTATTCACCTATTTTGATTCTACTAAATTCCTTTATCTTTAAATCGTTAATAGCCAATTCTTTTAAAACATCTTGAACTTTTTTTTTCGGTTCCATAACCCAAGCCTGTGTTAAAAGTGAATTCTCCTCTTTGAATTTATTCATTTTACCCAAACTTATTTTTTTTGCAATTTCTTCTGGTTTACCTAAATTTTTGAGTTCTTCAGTAACAAGTTGTAATTCTTTATCAATAATTTTTTTATCAATTAAATTTGACTCTAATGCCAAAGGATTAGAAGCAGCTATATGCATGGATAATTGTTTTCCAAAAGTTTTTATAGTTTCGGTGTTTGCTTTGGTTTCTAATGAAACTACGACAGCTAATTTGGCTAAATTATCCTTAACTACAGTATGTAAATACTGAAAGTTAGTAGTACTTGTATTGGAAATTGTTATAGTTTTACCTATTGTAATTTTTTCTCCAATTTTTGCAATTAATGCAACTAAGTTAGTCTCAACTATTTCTCCGTTTTTCATTTTCGTTTTTTTTAATTCATCAATATTAGAATTCTTTTGATTGTTTAAATCACTTAATTCTTTAACAAAATTTATAAAATCATCATTTTTAGCAACAAAATCTGTTTCACAATTTACTTCAATTATTGATGTTTTTTTTTCGTCACCGCTTATTGCAACGACTCCTTCTTTAGCATCTCTAGACATTTTTTTTGATGCTTTGGAAATACCCTTTACTCTTAAAATCTCAACAGCTTTATCTAAATCTCCTCCAGACTCTTTTATTGCTGAATTGCAGTCTTTAAAACCTGCACCTGTAGCCTCTCTTAATTTCTTTACTTTTTCAATATCGCTCATGTTAATTAAGTTTTTTTTCTTTTTTTTTCGTAAATTTTTTTTCTAATTTCTCTCTGTCAATTTCAGCAACCGTTTTTTTGACTTTATCGGTATCTTTTTTTTCAGAAACTTTTTTAGTGTCTGAAGCAGGAGTTTCTTTTTGAGCATTGACTATAGTTTCTTTTATTAAGTTACAATAAAGATCTATTGATCTTCTAGCATCATCATTTCCTGGTATTGGATAATCAATTCCATCAGGATTAGAGTTACTGTCTAAAATAGCTATAATAGGTATTCCCAATTTAACAGATTCTTGAATAGCTAATGACTCATAGTTCGTATCAATTATGAATACAAGATCTGGGATTTTTTTCATATCTGCTATTCCACCAAGTGATCTTTGTAGTTTGTCTTTTTTTACACTCATTTTAAGAAGTTCTTTTTTTGTAAATCCTCTATTTTCGGCAACTAAGTCTGTCTCTAGCTTTTTAAGTTTCTTGATTGAATTTGAGATTGTGCCCCAGTTAGTAAGCATTCCTCCTAACCATCTATAATTTACAAAATATTGATCAGTATCTTTTGCTACTTCTGCAATTGCTTCAGAGGCTTGTTTTTTTGTTGATACAAATAAAATTTTTCCATTATTGGTTATTGTTTCATGTACTTTTGATAGAGCATTTTTAGTTAGCTCTAAAGTTTGAGTGAGATCAATTATATGTATTGAATCTCTTTTTCCAAAAATATATTTTTTCATTTTTGGATTCCATCTTAATGTTTTATGGCCAAGATGAACTCCAGCCTCTAATAATTGTTGAATTGTTACGTTTGGTATCTTCATATTTATTCCCGGTTAAGCCACCACAGTAATTTCCAATATGGACCGGAGGTTTAAAACCAAATACTGTGTGCGTATTAATTAAAAATTAAAGATTATTTACAAAAATTTCGATTGATAAACAAGAGCTAATTTAGTTAATTATTGCGAATATTTCCTTGTTTCTAAGTAGATTTATTGTCTTTCTATCTAAATTTCTTTTGTTAGTTAAACGAAAATTTAAATCTTTGTTATCATCTTTGATTTTAATATTAATTAATGTGTCTCCATTTTTACTTAAAAATTTACGTATTTCCGCAAGTTCATTTAGTGATTTAATATTGAATGTTGCTTCATTAATAGGTTTATTTATTAAATCTTTTAGAGATCCAACTTTTTTAACATTTATTCGTCTGAATCTATTTTCATCATTTGATTGGGATTTGATAAGAGATAAAATTAAAGAATTCCCTTCTTTTAAAATATCACGATTAAGGTCTAAAATATCCGAGAAAACAAATAGTTCAAAAACACTTTGTAAATCAGTTAATTTTAAAACAGCATAAGCGTTTCCTTTTGAGGTTTTTCTCTCTTGTATCTTTAATAATGTTGCTGCAATATTTAATTCGATTGAATCTGTATTATTATTAAAAGTCTCAAAGTCAGTAATTTTATAATCGTTAAATATATCTTTAAACTGATTTAATGGATGATCAGAAATAAAAAAGCCAACTGATTCAAATTCTTTAGATAATCTTTCCTCAAATTTCCAATCATCAATTTTTGAAATAATTTCATTATCACTATTATTATTTTCACCAAATAAATCAATTTGATTAGCGAGTTTATTTTCAAAGTTATTTTTTGATTTTAATATTAAAGAAGGGATTGAATTAAATAGTGATTGCCTGTTTGAATTCAAATTATCAAATGCTCCAGCTTTAACTAGCCCCTCTAACTGAAGTTTATTAATATCTTTAGGATTTACTCTATCTATAAAATTATTAATAGATGTAAATTCTCCATTTGAAGTACGTTCTTCAATTATATTTGATACGGACTCATAACCGACAGCCTTAATTCCACCTAATGCATAAAAAAAATTGTTTTCATCTGTTACAAAATTTGCAAAACATTTATTTATATCTGGTCGAGTTATGCTGATCTTTAATCTTTTAAGTTCTTCATAAAATTCACTAAGCTTGTTTTGATTTGAAATATCCATTGTCATTGATGCGGCCATAAATTCTTTAGGATAGTACGTCTTTAAAAAAGCAGTTTGATAAGAAATAATCGCATAGGCAGCAGCATGACTTTTATTAAATCCATATTCAGCAAATGGTTCTATTTTCAAAAAAATACTTGCGGCAACATCTTTTGCTATTCCGTTTTTTAAAGCTCCAGCAATAAAATTTTGTTTTTGCTTTTCCAACTCTGCTCTTTTTTTTTTACCCATTGCACGTCTTAATATATCTGCTTGACCAGCTGTAAAACCTGATAATTTTTGAGCAATTTGCATTACTTGTTCTTGATATATAATTACTCCATAAGTGGGTTCTAAAATATCCTTTAATAAAGGATGCAAATAATCCGGAGTTTGTCTCCCATGTTTGCAATCATTATAAATAGAGATATTACTCATTGGTCCAGGTCTATATAATGCTACTAAAGCTATTATATCTTCAATGTGATTAGGTTTCATTTGAATTAACGCCTCTCTCATTCCAGCGCTTTCAATTTGAAACAGCCCAACTGTTTTACCAGATGACAACAAATCGAAAACCTTTTGATCTTCAAAACTTATATCTTCAACATTAAAGTTTTTATTTTTTTTTCTTATTAATTCTTGAGTATTGTTAATGACTGTTAAAGTTTTTAATCCAAGAAAATCAAATTTTATAAGACCGGCTTTTTCAGCAGAATACATATCAAATTGAGTGGATGGTAATAACAAATTAGCGTTTGTATCTTTATATAATGGAACAATTTCACTTAATTTTTTATCTGCAATAACAACACCTGCAGCATGAGTAGCAAAGTTTCTATTCAGACCTTCTAATTTTAATGAAAGTTCTGTAAGTTTTTTTACTCTTGTGTCTTCGTTAATCAATTTTTGAAGTCTTGGCTCACTTCCAATACATTCGTTTAAATTTTGAGGTCGAGATGGATCAAAAGGTATCATTTTAGAAATACTATCAACAAACCCATAAGGTAATCCCAAAACTCTTCCAACATCTCTAATAACCATTCTAGCTTTAAGTTTTCCAAAAGTAATTATATGAGCAACACTATCTTTGTATTTTTTAGTTAAATAATCAAAAACTAAATCTCTCTTTTCCTCACAAAAATCAATATCAAAATCAGGCATAGAAATTCTATCTGGATTTAAGAATCTTTCAAAGATAAGATTAAATTTTATAGGATCTACATTAGTAATAGATAGACACCACGCTACTAAAGATCCGGCACCCGAACCTCTACCGGGACCAACTGGAATATCATTTTCTTTAGCCCATTTAATATAATCTGAAACAATTAGAAAATAACTAGCATAATTCATTTCAATTATTATTTGTAATTCATGTTCTAGTCTATCTTTATACCTCAGATAATCAGAGTTCGATGATAAATTTTTTGGATCAATTTTAAAAACTTGTTTAAATTTTTCTTTCAATCCATTTAAAGAGTCTTCTTTTAAAATTTTTTCTGCATTTCCGCCTTTATCTGAACTTATATTAGGTAAAATTGGGTTCGAAATTAATGGTCTAAAACTGCACCGATAAGGAAAATTATAATTGTTTTCTAGAGCTTCAGGTAGATCTTCAAACAATTGTAACATTTCAGAGTTATTTTTGAAAAAATGTTGGTCAGTATATCTAATTCTATTTTTTTCATTTACATAAGTTTTATTCTTAATGCAAATTAATGCATCGTGTGCTTCGTGCATTTCTTTATTAATATAAAAAACTTCATTCGTAGCTATTAGTGGAATTTCCAATTTATGAGATTGATTTAAATTAAATTTTTCAAAACTTTCTTCATTTAAATCTCCATGACGCTGAATTTCTATATAAAATCTATCTTGATAAATGGATTTTAATTTTGAATATAGTTCTGATATTTCAGAAAATTTTCCTTTTTCAAAAAGCTGACCAAATAAGCCATTTACAGTACCTGAAAAAATTGCTAACCCTTTACTGTCATCTAGCAATTCTCTAAAATCTAAATGAGGCTCCGTAAGATCAGTATCATGAAGAAAAGATGCTGAAGATAATTCAATTATTTTCTTATAACCATTTTCATTTAGAGCATACAATGGAAGCAAACCAAATGTATCTTTATAATTAAAATTTATTTGAGTTCCAATGATTGGGTGGGTTCCTGATTTGGATATTTTTTCTGAAAATTCCAAGGCACCACATAAATTTGAAGTGTCACATAATGCTACAGCTTTTATTTTATTTTCTTTAGAAAAATTTTTAAGATCATCTATTTTAATTGCGCCTTCACATATTGAATACTGTGAATGAATTTTAAGGTGATTATAATTTTGAATTTTTGACTCTTCCATTAATGGTTCTTATATTACCATTAACCATTTCTAATAAGCAATCAGACTTATTGGCAAAAAATCTATTATGAGTTGCAAATATGATTAATCGATTACTATTTATTTGATTTTTTAAAATATTAAAAATTTCTTTTGCTGTTTCAAAATCTAGGCTTCCCGTTGGTTCGTCTGCTAAAATTACTTGAGGATCATTAATTATTGCTCTTGCTATAGAAATACGTTGTTTTTCACCTCCTGATAATTGAGATGGATAATGATCTAATCTATTATTAAGTCCAAATTTATTTAATATAGTTTTTGCTTTAGAATATGATGTTTTTTTATCATTACCTGCTGCCATGCTTGCTAAATAAACATTTTCTATAGCTGTGAAATCTGGGAGTAAATTATCTTGTTGATAAATTATACCAATTTTTTTTGATCTTAAAATATCGTTTATATCCGAATTGTTAAAATCAACTAATTGTTCTTCAATTTTAATAATTCCAGAATTTGGTCTATCAATAAGTGATAATAGATTTAAAAGAGTAGATTTTCCTGAACCTGAAGGACCCATAATAGAATAAATTTTTCCTTTTTTAAATTTGAAAGATACTTTTTTTAAAACTTTGATCTTTTTTGTAGTATCAAATGATTTACTTATATTTGAAATCTTTATTATATCATTCATATTTCAAGGCTTTTATAGGATCTAGTTTTGCTGCTTTAAGTGCTGGGAATATTGAGACAATTACCGTTATAAAAACGGAGCTTAATGAGATTAATATAATTGAAAAGATATTAATCTCTGACGGCATCGTACTTAAAAAATAAATTTCTTCAGGAAATAAACTAATGTTAAAAATGCTACTTAATATTTTTCTTAAGTCCTCTACATACAAAGAAAATGTTACTCCTAATAAGATCCCAAAAATAGTTGCGGATGTCCCAATTATGACTCCAATTAAAAAGAAAATCTTAATTATAGACTTATTCAATACACCAATAGATTTTAAAATAGCTATTTCTTTTGTTTTATTCTTTACTAAAATTGTTAAGCCAGAAATAATATTAAATGCAGCTACAATAATTATTAGTGATAAAATTATAAACATCACATTTCTCTCAACTTTTAAAGCTGAAAATAGCGATCTGTTCATGTCTGACCAAGTGTAAACAAATTCATCGGGGAAATTGTTTTGTGCAATAACTTTTTGGTTTTCGATATTTTGGGGATTTTTTAAATAAATCTCCAAATTTCTTTTGTCTTTATCTAAATTAAAAAATTCCTCCATTGTTTCTAAATTTATAAATGCTACATTATTATCAAAATCTATTAACCCACTTTCAAAAATAGACGAAACTATAAAAGTTTTTTGTTTGGGAAGGTTTCCAATAATAGTTTCGATCCCTGCTGATGACATTAGGGTCACACTATCTCCTATATCAAGACCTAATGTGAAACTAAGTTCCTTTCCAAGAGAAATATAATTTTTAGACAAAACCTTATTATTTCCTAAATATTTATTATTTTTAAAAATTCCAATTTTTGAAAAATCTTTATTTTTATAGCCTCTTAAAAAAATACCTTTTGATGTTTCGCTATTAATTATTATCGCCTCTCCTGAATTGCTTAAAATAAAATTTTTGGAAATACTTTTTAGCTTTTGATTAACAGTATCGACGCTCAACACTTTTTCATATGGTTTAATCGTTATATGAGCATTGAAGCCAACAATTTTATTGATTAACTCTGTTCTAAAACCATTCATAACAGACATAACAATTATTAATACTGCAACACCAAGTCCAATTCCTATAAACGAAAAAATTGAAATAACATTTAAAAAACCATCTTTTTTTCTGGCTTTTAAAAATCTAAGTGTAATTTCTTTTTCTAATGAGGAAATCAATATTTTACTTTTTGTTCTTTAATAATCTTAATAATTTCAGTCAAATTAATCTTTTGAGTTTCTTTACCAACTTCTTTAAATTCTAATAATTCTCCATCTGTTTGTTTGCCAATGATAATTTGATAAGGTGCTCCTATTAGATTCATCTTTTTAATTTTTGATGAAAAGTTTTCATCAGTATCATCAATTATTGAATCTATATTGTTCTTTTCTAATTCTAAATTGATTTTATTTGCTTTTTCTAACGCTGAAATGTCATTTTTATTAATCATGGGTATTATAGAAATATCATATGGAGCAACAGAAATTGGCCATTTCATGACTTCATTTTTTTCATCATATTTGGCCTCAATAATGGCTCCTACTAACCTTGATACCCCAATTCCATAAGATCCCATCTTCACAAAATCTTTTTTACCACCAGGTAAATCAACTGATCCATCCATAGGCTTAGAATATTTATCTCCAAAATAAAATATATGTCCAACTTCTATACCTTTTGTTTTTAATCTGTTTGGTTCAGAGACTTTTTTTTCAAAATCATCTTTATTAAACTTTTCGTCTGTAACAGAATAAAATTCTTCATATTTTTTCCTCAAATCTTCAAGAGATTTTTTTTCAAGTTTGGTTCCATCGCTATTTAAATTAAAAATTCTTTTATCTGTAAAAATTTTACTTTCCCCTGTCTCTGCAAGTATAATAAATTCATGAGATAGATTTCCTCCAATAGGTCCTGTATCAGCTGCCATTGGAATAGCTGTTAAATCTAATCTTTTAAATGTTTTTAAATAAGATAAAAAAAATTTATTATAAGAAAATAAAGCTTCTTCATCATTAATATCAAATGAAT
>MDSV01091198.1_pt1 | contig 14676 bp, 21 predicted proteins | sample 810851 | NCBI WGS metagenome assembly MDSV01 (sample SAMN05326640, study PRJNA326480) | marine metagenome | isolation source: seawater | place: Atlantic Ocean: North East | collected 2012 | reverse complement strand
AGGTCCGAGTGGCGTATAATAGGTGCCGCTATAATTAGTAGTATATGATTGACTTGCAGCGTAAGGAAAAGATCCACCATCTGAGCCTGTGTATGCTCCTATTTTTAACGAACCTGTGTAAATTTTATTCTCAACAAAAGCTTCAACTTGTTTAGCTTTACTTCTATTAAGTATATGAGGTTTGATGATAATCCCGGTTTTAACATTAGCTCTTGCAGGAACAAAGTCTTTAACCATTCTAAATAAGGACGTATCAAAGAACTTAATTAACCTAACGAAAGCAAAGGGATCTCTTGTATTATATAAATGATTACCGGTATTAAGTTGAACAAACTCTTGCCAAGTAAAATCTGCTTCCTCCCATTTAACATCTATATCTTCCCAATGTATAGGGGTGTTAGCTATTTGATCTCCTAAAGCATTTATATCATCATATGAACCACTGAAGACTAATCCTGGGTCTCCAATATACTGATCAATATTAAAACTACTACTTAGTTTTGATTTTAACCATTTATTAGTTGGTTCAGACATATCAAATCCTACAAATACTCTATGAATGTCGTCTGAGTATTTATTATCTTTTCTTTGAATAGACGTATATTGAGATAGAGCACTACCGGTAACTAGACTACCTGTATTATCTAATCTTATTTTTCCTATTGAACCAGTTACTATATTAGTAGGTCCTAAATATTTGTCTCCTCTAGTGTATTGTCCTCCTTCAGTTACTATCTGTAATATATTATCAGGTATACCGTAGCAATTTATAAGTGCTCTTAAACCTCTTTCAGTACCTTTAGTTTTAAGAAGGTAAGGAATATTATGATATATTCTTTTATATATTTCTTTTTGGTAGTTAGCTTGAGGCATTGGTTGTAAATGCTCATTTGCTGAACCTGAAGTTGCTACTGAATGAGAAGTAATTAGTTCACTACCTGATATATAACCTTCTCCTATATACTGTGAGAATAAATTAGTAAGGTTTTTCGGAGAATCATAAAGACTAACACCAAAATTTTGTACTGCGTTTCTAACTATATCTTTTGAAACACCGAAATCTAATCTGTTATCTGCATCGTACTTATCAGATACTGATTTAAAGTATATCCATATATTATCAAAATGCTGACCTACCATATGAATAAACATTTGGTATTGTTCATTATTAGGATCTTCTTTTATAAATGCAGGAATGGTATTAGTTAATACGTCTACGTTTTGAGTATCAAAGTTAGACGCACTAGTAATCATTCTAGAAAAGAATGCTATAGATTCGTTTGTAGTAGATACTTGGTTTTCGAAAGGTCTAGTTGCAGTTGTTTTAGGCCATGAGTAAGAACCACTTTCGTAGAATAAGAATCTATCGTAGTGGTCAAAGTTTTTTACAATACCGGATATAAGATCATTATAATATTTAGCACTACCTGATATACCTCTATTATCTAAAGTTGGCATTGAGGCAGAAACTGCACTTACTTGGTAAGAGTCAATTAAATCTAATTTATATTTAAAGTTTCTTAATCTTTCTTCAGCTGATGAAAAGTGAATGAAGGATTCAAAATCAGTGTGATCTATACTTACTTGAGCACTTTTTTCGTTAAATAAAGAGTAAAGTTCGTAATAAGAGCTAGTAACTGGGTATGCAAATAGTTCGTTATAATCTAAAAACTCAGTAGGGTTATTATTTTTATTTACTAATTCTATATTAAAATTAGGACCTTTTAAAGCTTTAGGTTTTACTATATCAGATATTACTTCAGCAGAAACTTCAACCACATAAGAATCTGCAATTTTTTCTTCTATAGATATAGTATCATTAGGTTCAACTGTTGAAGGAAGAGGATCGTATAGTTTTACTGCTATACCTATACCTTTATTTTCAATACTGTCTAAACCTATATTTAAACCAATACTTTTTCTATTTTGGTCTAATAAATTTACATTAAAAGATTCAAACTGGTTATCATCGTTTAATTTGCTTATTAATTCAGTTGTAGTATCAGTTACCTTATTATCTGGTATATCTAGAGGTATGGCTCTAAATTCTAATCTATCAGCAGAAATACTCTCTATAAAGAAAGTTCCTCCTCCTGCTCTATTATCTTCTATATATGGATTATTAATTATATCGTATTCTAATATAACATCACCATTTTCATAACCTGCATCTACAGCATTTTTAATAGGATCGAATTCTATTTCAGAAATACCATCTCCTAAGGTATCTCCTACTCCTTTTATACCATTAAAATTAAAATCAGTACTTATAGGTTGACCTTCAGAAGTATAAAATGTAAGGTTTATTCTATTTTTGGATTGATCAAACAGAGAGTTAACAGAAAAAGATTCTATAATTTTTCTATCTCTTTCTTTAATGGAGTCACGTTGATCGAAGAAAGCTCCATCTAATTCAGTTATGGTGTATTTAAAGTTACTCACCTCCTCTTGCTGCTATTTGTGTTTGCAGTTCAATTATTTGCCCTGCTTGTTCTAAATTTTGATTTCGTAATTGAGCTATTTCATCTAATAAAGGTTGAATATCTTCAGTATCTTTATCAAAATCAACTAACTCACTACTTCTAGTAATTAAAAATCTATGAGAATCAATATCTCCTTCAGGTGGTATATCATAAAACAACCTATCATATTCTACAAAAAACTCTTCAATACTCATTTCATCTTCCTGAGCTGGAGGTTGAAGATAGGTACTAAAGTTTCGATCAATTACTTTGTCGAAATTGTCTTTATTAAATACTGTTTTAGATATTCTTTGTTTAGCCATGTCTAACTACTTTGAAAATATTTTTATTGTCTAAGACAAAAGTACTGTTATTCAAAGTAGTTTTAATAAGAAGTCTATAGAACCTTTCTGGTTGTAAGGAATCCATATAAACATCTAAGTAACTACTTGTATCGTCTGCACTAATCTTAGTATATGTTGTATCGAAGTCTACTATCATTTCACCGGAATATTCGTCTTTTATACCCCAATATGAATTAGCAGGTAGTTTATACTCTGTTAGGTAAACCGAAGAAGTACTAAATGTTCTTGTTGGATATTTAGGTCTAGCTGAAAGTCTAAATCTAACAATATCTGAATCTATATATTGTGGTTTAGAGTTATTAATGTTTATTGTTGCTACATCAGTACTCAATTCAGATAGTGAACTTGAATAAATTGTGTCGTCCCATTTAAATTCTAAATAAGGAGGAAATATTGTATTTGTATTACTACTAAAGTATTTTAAATTGATAGAGGCAGTAGTATTAGCTTCGTACTTATCTTCTATCTTAAGCATAAATCCATTATTAGGAATAGAGCCGCTACTCATTAAATCTACTGCGTTAGTTACATCTACGTTCAGATCGTAAGTAGACGTAAGGTCGTGTAGCTGAGAAGAAGAAACTATAGTACTTGAGTGAATAGAGTAAAAGTCTCCTCCTAAACTGTCCCATGCATTAGATTGTTCTCCATTTCTATATTTCCAAGTACAGCCTGAAAAGTTTGTAGGATCGTTATCTCTCTTGCCGATTCCTTGTTGCCAAGATTGAGATATAGGAAACTGTTCTATTTTAAAGCTTGTAGGTAGGTTAGATGCTTCTGCTAATGATAGGTTAATACTTGCTGAAAATAAACCTGTTATTTTATCATCAAATGCTGCTGTAATGTCTTTGCTTCGAAATTGAATTAAAGATCTATTAGTTCTACCTGTAAGATCAGCATCAGGAAAACCTCCTACTTCTAGCATTTCATCTAAACCAGCATTACCGTACTTACTAGCATCGTTTGGTAAACTCCAAATAAAGGAGTCTTTTTCAGGATATATTCTATATATTGCCATCTTATAATGTTGTTACTCTTCCTTCTATATCCCCGTCAGGGTATTTAACTTCAAATATACAAGGATCGATTGAAGGAAATACTACATTGTTTCTAGTTGCACCTTCAACGTCGTAAGCAAATTCTGAGTATTTACCTCCTTGTTTATTTACTATTCTTATATTTTTTACTGTTTGTACTCCTTTAATTCTATCTAATAAAGTATAAACTGGTGATAAGTTAATAGGTTGATTTATAGCCCATTTTCTTATATCAAAATGTTCTTGTAAAGCTAAGTTACATTCTAACAATACATCTCTTGATGCGTAATTAGGTAAAGTAACTATTTCAAATTTTACTCCTACATTTACTACGAATGCATCTCTCATATCAACTGCATCAGTAATTAACATAAATTGTGATAAATATGTTTTTAAGTTGTTTTTTAAAGTAGTTGACGCCTTTATTAAATGACTATTATAATCGTATGCTAATACATAAAGAGATAGTGCTAATGGGTTCTTATCAAGTGCGCTATAATTATCATTTGAAGCTAAGTCTTGAGTAACATACGCTTTTGCTATCGAACCAAATTTAGGCGGTAAAGATAATGCTCTAATATTATAATCTTGTAATGTTACTGCTCTTTTCTGTTCTGAAAAAGCTCTAAAAGAATTCTGTCTTAACTCTTCTACTGTATCTCCATCTCTACCTCCTTCAGCAGGAGTTTCATTAGTAAATGCAATTGTACTTTGGTAAGTAGAATCAGTAGCTGATGAAGTAACTGCATCTATACTTGTTACTGTGTTAGCAGGTACATTTGCTCCTGTTCCGCCTCCTGTTAGGTACCTTACAGTAAGAGTTGTATTAGTAGGTGCTAGTCCGTAAGTTCTTGTAAATAAGAAGTTAGAAGGGTCATATGACCTGTCTAATAAAGCTGTATTAGTTTTATTATTAATAGGTACGTTTGTAGGGTCTGGCAAGAAGGTATCATCATCTGAGCCTAATACTCCAGCACCGAATTGTACTTGTAGTACCCCTTTAGACGTAAATCTAGTTATGAAACGCCTAGGTACTTTCTGTAGTTTTAAACTACTTCTTATAGTTGCTGAATCAACTCCGGTATTTCTTTCTTCTACAAATACAGTATCTTGACCTAAAAAAGGAACTTCAGTCCAAGTATTGCCATCTGAGTCGGTTATATCTAATATACCTATAATTTGGTCTGCTTCTATATTAAAGGTAGAAAACTTTTCTGCTTCATTATATACTCTAGTAATAGTATTGACAGTACCAGAGGTAGCTTTTACTTTTTTACTTAATAAGTATTCAGCTGGATTATCTCCATCTACTGAGTGCAGAGTTACTGTTGTAGGATCATAGGAACTAGAGTGTTTAAAATCAACTACATCGTCAGTTAAAAATGTTGGATTAGATCCTATTGAAGCTGCTATAGAAGAGTTTTCAGATACTCTTAATGCTTGGTCCCAGTTAGGAGTATAGTTACTTCCTACGGCAGCTACTCTTTGAGTTACTGTTAATTCAGTTTCAGCTATAGATGTTACTCTAGGAGTATATCCCATCATATAGGCTAGGGTATAGAGATTGGATGGATTTTTTGCATACTGAAGAAAAGTTTCTTGTAGCTGAGTATCTTGGTAGAAGGACATAACATCTCCTACATATGATGCCATCTCTATAAACATCATTCCAGGTGAGGTAGGAGAAAAATCATTATAAGAATCTGGAAAATAGTTTTTAGCAAATTCTATTAACTGACCTCGAAAATCTCCGAACTCTCTATTAATATATTTTATGTCTCTTTCTTGTGCCATTAATTATAAAAATTTATTACAACTTCATCTTCAACTGAAGTATCTCTTAATTTATACTTTAATACAAACTGTACAGTGTTTCTATCAGGATCTCCTACTGTTGATATTTCTACTGGTTCAACTCTAGGAAAATATCTTTCTATATCACTTTTTACTATACTATCTATTTCTTTTACTTTGTCTTCAGTTAATTGATCAAATAAAAGAGGTTGTAATGCATTACCAAAGGTTGGATTCATATATCTCTCTCCTTTACCGGTTAAAAAGTAGTTTATTAGATTAGTTTTTATTGCTTCTTTTGTTTCAAAAGTTTGATTAAAAACAGCTCTACCAGTGAAAGGCAAAGAAACCCCAACTGCCTTTCTTGGTTGTAAATCTATTGGACTAATTTTTTTAACTTCAAATGCCATTATAATATACCTGCTTTTTGTTTATCTTTCTTAATTGAAGCATCATACACTGTTTTTGCTTTTCCAACAAAATCAAGCTTGCTTATATCAATACCGGGTTCAGCTCCAGTCATACCCATTTGAGTAGCTTGATTAGAAGCAAAATTCGGTTTTGTAACGTTTCCAGCTCCAGCAAATGCTTGAGCATCTTGAGAAGTAAATGTTTGTTTTGTCATCTGTAACATTTCTTCTATGGTTTTGTTCTTAGCCATAGGCTTAGACCAATTATTTTTCATATTAGAGGGAACTGGCTGATACTCAGTGGTAGGATTTTTACCAGGAGTACTAGCTACTTTTACTGCTTCGGTTAGCATTTCTTGTAACTCTTCCTTTACAGCTGCTCTAACTTCTTCTCTAATAATCTTTCTAAGTTGTTCTAGTTTCATAATTATAAATAGTTAAGTTATGGAAGTTGATTATCAATTCTAAATTTGATTTCGTCTAATAATACGTCTACATCAGAACTAAATGACTTTGGACCCCTCAAAACAGTTACACCACTTGGGTCTTTTGCGATAGCAAAACTACGTGGAGCAATTTGAGGAGAATTTTCATCTGGTATGATATAGAGTTTGTAAAGAGTACCGTCAGGTCCTCTGTGTAAGAACTTATTAGGGTCCTCTTGTTCTTGTTTATCTAGGTCTTTCAACCTACTAAGAATACTTTTTATATTATCTTTTATACTATCTGGTATATTACTGCTATTAATATCTCTTATTCTATTATCTAAGTCTATTAATGCATCTTTATCGCTGTAGCATTTCCATCTGTCAAATTCTTTATCCCATTTTAATGATAATCCGTTTAACCCTACTAATTGAGCTTTTTCATTAAAAGGTATTTTTGGAGAAATATCAGCTGGTACAAAAGTAAATTTTTCAATTATACCATCATATTTACCCGGTCTACCAAAAGGGGGTAGTTTGAATTGATCAAATGTAGTTAAATTACATGCTTTAGAGTTATCTTTTTCTTCTCCTACAAATATAGGTCCTAATCTTGAAAAAATATAAATTCCATCTTCATCTACTAATCCTAAGTCTTTTAACTCTCCGAGATTTAACTTACCGGCTAAAACTTCTTCTTCTAGCGCTATTCTTACCTCCATAGACATTAAAGCATTATCCATTCTTTGTAGCTGTCTAGTTAGAAATGCTAGTAAGAAATTTGGTATCTCACATATCATCTGAATAGCTATAATATTGTCTTTAAGCTGTTTTATTAGTTCTTTAAGTTTATGTAGTATATCAGCATATTTAGTAGATATGTTTACAGGTAGTCCAGGAGGACCTACATAAACGTGAGGAAATGCTTGAGGTATTGGAATAGCTAATACTATTTTTAATGCAACTTCTAGTCCAGTTATTACTCCTCTCAGAGCTTTTGCCATTTTATTAAACTTACTTACTCTTTTATTTATCTTAGTTACGTTACTAGAAAGCTTTTGTTGTTTGTTTCTTAGTTGCCTTGTTCTACGTCTTGATAAATTACCTTCTCTTAATTCTCCAGCCATTGAAGAAGAAGCAGTAGCTATCCTATCAGAAAGATTACCTGTCATCTTTCCTACTATTGTAGCGATTCCTCCTGCTAGATTCGAGTCTGGTATATTAACGTAAGGCATTATTCAGTAAATACTTTTTTAGATAATAATGTTTTTAATCTTTTCTTATGAGACGGCAATTGAGGTTTAATAGCAGAGGCTGTTGCTTTCATAATTGCAACTGCAGCAGCTGGTACTGCTGGCATTTTTTGCATTGTATTAATCAAGGTTTCAAATAAACCTATATGAATCTCCATCCACTCTATTGCTGTTTGACCTTTTAAAACCGGTTCGTCTTCATTTTTAAGAGCTTTTACTCCTAAATAAATTTTCTTTGCATCAACAGATACCATATCGTCTCCATCTAAATTAATAGTCTTACCGTTTGCTCCTACAGAGGATCCTGCCGACATTAGGATACTGTCTTCTTTAGCATTAAAGACTAACCTATTACTGCTAATCATTATTTGCTCTCCTTTAAACTTATCAGGTTTATCAGGTTCATCATCATATGAGTCTCTTTTTTCATTAGCTACCTCAATAGGTATTTCATGATCAGACATCATATAAATTGATGCTAGGTCTTTATTTATATCTTCAGTAACGGTTTCGTACCCTCCTTCTACATCATCTGTTTGACCTATTCTAAGTATGTTATAAGGTTTACCGTTATTACTATCATCTACTAAAGGGTTTTCTGAATGTTTAGTTCCTCCTAGTCTTAAAGAGTTTGCATGTCTACCTTCTAATATTACATCACCGGGAAATGGTTGAATAGGGTTTACTGTATCTACTTCTTCAAAATCATCTCCAAAATCATTGGGTCCGTCGCCAAATTGTATTGTATCTGGGTATGCATTGTGATGTGGATGATTCCATAATGGCACTATTTCAGTCCAATATGCTTTAGTTGCAGTAGAACTGCCATCTCTTGACCAAAAAGGTTTAGTTTCTATCTTTACTATCTCTCCTTTAAGTGGAGCTTTTTTAATATCAGGCTGTCCATCAAAGGCTAGTTTAAGTTCAGATTCAGTATCTTCAGTAGACCCTGCTCCTAGTTCTACAAATAACACAGCATTAAGTGCGTTAGATTCTCCGTACTCCTTATATTTAGGATGGAAAGCATCTGTTATTACATCTACTACTCTACCAAATAAAGGACCGGATTGTCCTCCACTACTTATACCTGTAGTTCCAACATTAATTCCTGGTTTTTGTCCTAACATTTAAAGATGTTTATTCTTCGTCTACCTTTTTACTTTTATCTTCTACTTCTTTAGCAGTCTCTTCTTGCTCTTCTAGTAGATCTTGTAGTTCCATAAGATCGAACATATCTCCATCTCCTCCTTTAGCTGAAGAAGATTCTAGTCTTTGGACTATAGTTGCTAATTTTATAAGATGTTCATCATTCTTTACTCCAATCTCCATATACTCTTTAATCATAGGTACAATTAGAGTAGCATCACCTATATTTTCTATAAGTGGTTTTAACTCTCCTATTAAACCTTTTACTTGACCTCTTGTATTAGAAGAATTATCATGTATTTCAGAAAATAGATCAGAAAGTGTTTTACCTTTAAATATTTCTTTATCTAAAGCCATAATTTATATTTTATTATAAATATGGTTATAAAGGCTTATTGTAAACTAACCCTTCTTCTTTAAAAGCCATATACTTTTCGTAGAAGCATTCTTTTAGTTTAGCAATAACTCTGGTTAGCTTTGGAGTTTCACAGTCAGTCATCTCTCGAATATAGATATACAGTGCTTTTTTCTTAAAAATATCTAAGTCGTGTCTAGTCCTAAATATAGTAAGAACGGCATCTGCTATTTTTTTCTCTATATCTCTTGTGAAAAGCTCATCTATACGGTCATACATCTCATCAACCCATATGTCTATAAACTCTCCTAGTGGAATTGCTCCATCTTCTCTCATTTCAGGGTTAGTGGTGTGGTAATTTTCGGTTTCATCAAAAGAACCAATTTGCTTTAGCTTTTTAAAGTTCTTATTGTTATAGTTAATTAACCAACGTTTTACGATGGTACCGAAATAAGAATATGCTTTTGCCCCATTATCAGGGTCAAACTTCATAATTTTCTCTTCTAGTAATACAGATACAAGTTCATGCTTGAGATCTTCTATCTTTTCTACATCTGTGTAGTAGAATTTAAATGTGTGAATAATATTTTCAGCTAACTTATAAAAAGGAAAGTAAATGTGATCTGTGAATATTTTAGCTCTATACTCGTGATCCGTAGATACGTTGTACTTTTTTATGTACTCTTCTGTTTCTTTTGTAAAATAATTATTCTTGCTCTTTTTCCTCGCCATAATTTTCAGGTAACATGTAACGGTCTAATTCGTCTTGTACTTTTTTCATTTGTTCAAAAAAATAACCGACCTCATCGTCACTCTGAAATACCCCTTTCTCATCTAGGGACTGAAGGTGCTTTTGGGAATCTCCTAATAAATTCGAGATATTCTGAAGGTAACTTGTTTGATCTGCAGTTACATCTTCATATTTCTCTACTTTTACCATAAGATTTCTTATAATATATAAAAAAATTACCAAAATGGCAACTAAAAAGCTAATAATTATGTTAGTCAAAGTAAAAAACTCTGTCATATTATAATTTTTTTATTAGATTTTGAAGTCCTTTAGAGGAATTTACTGTCTTTCCTGTAGTTGACTTCGATTTAGTAGTCTTTTGTGCTGTACTTCCTCCTCCTTTGAGCCATAAATCATATTCTACTTTAGAGGCTAAGAAGTCTGCACTGTGCAATATGTTAACTATTGATGTTTTCATCCTAGAATGAGGCATATTACTGAAAAAATATGGCTTATTACCGTCGGAAAACACTCCATCATGTAGTTTTATTGCTAAATATTCGTTTTTTGTAGTTTTTATACCATATTCCTGTAATGTAAACAGTGATCTATCTGGAACAAGCATAAAATCTAGTTCGGTATTAGGAGTATACATTTCACTCAACTTGTCTTGCCTCCATTTATCTGTCTGAGGTACATAAGACTCTTTACCTTTTTCTCCTACTTTACCTAAATCATGAAATAATGCTGAGAATACTAGTTCTTCATCTGTGAAGTCTATAGTACCTCCCATTTCTTCATATAATTTCTTCTGTTTTACTGAGTACTCAACAACTCTATTAACGTGATCAACGTATCCACCTGCAAAAGCATTGTGGTACCAAGATTTACCACTAGCAGGAGCCATTACATAGCCTTCGGCTAAGTCCTCAAGCATAGTATTAACGGCATTCTTTCTATCCGTAATGTAATGTTCTACTATCTTAAGATGTTTACTCCAATTCTTTTCGATCTGTTCTGCTGTTAAGCTCATATAGTACTCCTTTTTTTAATAACTAATTAGATTCAATATATTTAGTATAATATAATTAATAATTAATATAAATTTATAATTAATAATACTTTATATATTATATATTATTGAAGATAATAAAAATAATGCAGAAAGGCAACTAAAATACAATAAAGTTTTCTTCATAAGTTTTTGTCTCTGTAGTTACTCCGCCATCCCATGTTACTTTCATGAATATTTTTATAGTATCATTCTCAAATTCTCTAGGAACTGGGCCAACTATTCTTTTAGAATAACCATTATTAAATAAAATCTCCGATTTCTGTACTAAGGGTAGTATCTGGCCTTGAAATTGACTTAAATAGATAGTCTGTTCACCAACTGGTATTGGATCTCCCCACTGAGTCTCTAACCCCACCCAAGGTTTATATAATGGAAAAGTAATTGATAAACTATCTCCCATTACCCAATAACTATCTGTATCGAATTCTGCAATAATATGAGGCTCTCCATTATACCAATACTCCGGAGAAGTCTCTTCTGCTAGAACCTCTATATCAAATCGAGGCCAATACTCACCATCCCAGTCTAAATCGACTAGATAATTTCCTTCTGAATCTTGAGGGTAAGGTAATTGCATAATAGCATCACATTCACCATCAGGACATAAAGGTATAAAAGCTTCTTCTTCTTTAGTACAGCTAAATAGAAGAATACTTAATAAACCTAAACTTATTAATTTATTTCTTAGTATCAAAGTAATCATAAACGTTTTGTGAACTTAACCATTCGCCATTTAAGGTAACTATACCATTCATATCTGCTAACTCTCCTACAGTTAGTTCAGTAACGAAATCTTTACCTTTCAGTATTCTTAAAACTTTACCTCCTAAATTAGGATAAAGAAGAGTTCTTTCTTCAAGTTGTTTTTTATTGATTTTTTTCAATCTATCGTACAAAGTTGGATAAGTGCTCATTATAAAGAAAGTTTTATTAGTTCAACATTAACTATATGCTCTATAACCTCTTGCATATTAGCCTCTACATCTCCTATCTCATTCCATTCGAATTTGACATCCTCTACAATCTTTGTAAGATGCTCTTCACAAGCATTAAGGTGATTAGCCTTTAGAAAGTCTACTACTTCGCCGTAGACGTATTCATTAAAATTTACATTATACATAACCTTTATTTTTAATTTATACATAAATATAAGAACTTTTAGGCAGAATTCCAACTAATTCACTTAGTTTTTTTTGATTTTTCTCCTTTAGTTGGGGTAGTTCCTATAAGCCATACGATTCCTATGAATAATAAAACCTTTGCTATAAAAGTAAGCATGCGGTAATGGGGTTGGGTTAAATGATTTTAGTAGAACGGATTAGGCCGCCGCGCGAAACGCGCGAAGTTCGCCCGAGATTTTTATTCTAGTATCTTCTTTAGTTCTTTAGATAGCATCTTAGACTCTATTATATCGATAATGTCTCTTATCAGAGCACATCTTTCATAGTATTCTATTTTTTCGAAATAAGTAAGTATGTCATTAAATGCATATATGGTAGATTCTAAATCATATGAGTCTCCTATAGAGTAAATGTTTTCAAACTTATCTAATTTGAGTCTTTGAATGTATTGGTACATCTTACTATAGTATTTAAACTTTATATCTTTCTTAGCTTCTTTAAAAGCTTCTTTATAATGCCTCTCATACATAGCCTCCATAAGGTAGTAGTTCTGAACCGAGCGTGTTACCATACCTACAATCACATAAGGGTTATCTAGAACATTAGTCACCTTATGCTCTTTATATATCTCTTCATCTCCTTGTTCGAAGATTGAGAATAGAGTATGTGGGTCTAATTTATTCATCTCAGTGTTGTTATATTGATAAATAGTTCGTATATTCTGAGTATATGAGTGAATATAAGATAAAATATATTGAAAGGCAACTAGAAGAGAGAGAAATCTGGGAAACTAAATTGACTTTGGCTATTGCTAAAGAGAATTACCTCTTATGTGCTTTCTATAGAGATAAGATATCTTCTATTGACGATAAAATTTCTAAGATTAAATAAAACCCCCTATAGCGGGAAATTTTTTGGAATTTTTTTCCCCGTATTTCTTGTTTTTTACCCAAAAAGTTCTTATATTAATTATATGAGTAAAGATAGAAAAAGAAATTGGTTGTATGGACTGCTCGTTTGGTTCTCTATTGTAGGACTACTGAATCTATATTACTCTTATGCTATAGTTTCTGTTTTAGATGATAGAATACATAACTTAGAACAAGAGGCTGTTACGAAAGAAACATTATTTATAGAGGTAATGAAGGATTTCAAGACAGATTTATATATAGAATATGGTAAAATACGAGATGGAACCGATCCTTCAATAGAATGAGACGAAGATTATGGGTTATGTGGGCAAGAGCTTTGGGAGAGAAGGCAGATGCCCGTAATAATAAGTATTCTGACCAAGTTGCATGGTTTAGAACGTTTATAATTATACAAGCAATAGTAACAAACGTGTTAATATCTGTTAATATACTAATAAATTGGTTTAAATGAGTGAAAAAAGGGGTGAAACTGTAAAATTAATCGATAATTACAATACTGCTGGGGTATTGGAAGTTAAAATGGGTGAAACTTGGTATAGAACTACGTCGAGAGACTTTAGATCCTTCGATGGACCAAGAAGAATCACTGAACCTACTGCTGTAAAGCATAGAGATATGAATATTCCCATGAGAACTACGGAATATTATGGTCCAATCTATATGTTTGGTACTAATTATGAAGTCTCACCAAAGAACACTGGTAAAATAGTAAAGAGTGATGTCTGGAACGAACATAGAGTACGTAGTGAATCCAGAGGAACGTAGAGATTATGGAATATGAAAGCTTTATAATAGGATTCTTATCGATTATTCTATTAATTCAAATAACTTACCTAATAAGATCATTAGCTTTACGATATAGAGCATTATTTCTTACATTGGCCTATGGAATGCTGTTTATAGACGGAGTAGCACTGGTTACATTTCAATTTTTAATGGAACCTTTATCAAATAACGCTGAATCTTTTACGGCCGGTATGGGATTATCTATATTTACGGCTATGATACATAAAATAAAGGTATTTTCTAAAGATTTACCTACATAACTAATGAGAAAAATCAAATGGGACGTTTTAATCGTATGGATACTTATCTTCGTAGTATCGTATTATTTGTGGAAAGGAATATTTTCCTTATTATTTCCGGATTATTATTACTAAATATATTCTTATTATATAAGATGTGGCCTCATATAGTACTTTTGTATTATCTATATCAATTCTCTAACAATATATAAATATATATTACTATATCACTAAAAATCATCAGAAATATGAAAATAGGTATGGGCCAGCCATGCCGCGTACGTACCGGTAAGGGAACTATACCGTCAATGTTATATCAAGGTGAGGTCAAAATGCCGGAAGGCTAACCTAACAAGGACATACTATCCATAGCGTAATATACAAAAGATAAAACACTAGAGCAATAAACAGAAACTCTACTATACCTTTAATAGGTCTCTTCAGAAAGGCCTTTATAGCATCTCTATTAAATTCATACCAGTCTCTCATATATAGATTATTTAATTACATTCATCTTATATAAAGGAAAGACATATGTAGTCCTCT
>MDSV01166006.1_pt1 | contig 14679 bp, 14 predicted proteins | sample 810851 | NCBI WGS metagenome assembly MDSV01 (sample SAMN05326640, study PRJNA326480) | marine metagenome | isolation source: seawater | place: Atlantic Ocean: North East | collected 2012 | reverse complement strand
TGCGCGCATCCGTGCGTAATCGATATCCATGTTGAGTGCACGTGCCGCTGCATAAAAGTTGGATCCGTCGATGAACAGGACGGTTTTTTCCTGAAGTATGGTCGATGGCATATAAAATCCTGTTTAAAAATAGAGTTGTTTAAATGAACCGCCAGACACGGTGTTTGGTATGATCAAATTGAGTTTTGGTAGTACATTGTTACGCATCAAGCTATCACTGCTCTTCTTAATGTAAAGATATTATTAGTTTTTATACAATTTGCCGCGTGGCAGTCGCAAAAGGAATGCCAGCGGCAGATTGCCGAGATGTGATCGTTGATGAGCGCGGATGAGTGGATGGCGAGATGAGACCTGTTTTTCTGGGAATTGGTGGCAATCTGGTGCCGGACGGTTTTGCCTCGGTTCGCGATGGCCTTGTGGCGGCAATCGATATGCTGGCGGGCTCCGGGTTTTCGCACATCAGCCGGTCGAGCTGGTATGAGACCGCACCTGTCCCCATTTCCGAACAGCCCTGGTATGTCAACGCGGTGATTGCCGCGCAAACGTCACTCGCGCCAGAAGACGCGCTGGCCGCACTTCACAAGATTGAGGCTCAATTTGGCCGCACCCGGTCGGTTCGCAATGCCGCGCGCGTGCTGGACATTGATTTGCTGGATCTTGACGGGCTGGTGCGTGGCAGTGCCGAGCTGACATTGCCGCATCCGCGCATGCATGACCGCGCCTTCGTCTTGTTGCCTTTGCGTGATGTTGCACCGGCATGGCGACATCCTGTTTCCGGGATGGATATTTCCGCAATGATAGCAGCGATGCCGACTGGTCAGGATATCCGGCGCGCTGATTGAAAGAGTGGGTGTCTTTGGCTTGCCTAAACTGTTGAATTGGGCTACACCGAGCGCACTTTCAGATAAACACAAAGCGTTCTGCGGACAGCATCGCTATGGCTGCTTCGATTACGCCGGACCGCATGGCCTTTCGGGAGATAACTGATGGCACGAGTTACCGTCGAAGACTGCATCGAAAAAATCCCCAACCGATTTGATCTCGTCCTGACCGCATCGCAGCGTGCGCGCGGTATCATGAAGGGCGATCTGCCGACACTGGAACGCGACAATGACAAGAACCCGGTCATCGCGCTTCGTGAGATTGCGGCCGAGACGGTTGATCTGGACGGTTTGAATGATGGGTTGATCAAGAAGATGCAGCGTCTGTCCGTGCAGGAAGAGCATGAAGAGCAGGCTGCTGATGTGGCGGCAGTTGATGTCGACCTTTCTGAAATGATCGGCGACTACAGCGAAGCAGAGGGTGAAGAGGCTGGCATGCATGTCAGCACTGGCGATGCCGAGCCCCAGCCCGGCTTTGAGGATGTTGACCTGTCCCAGATGACAGGCGAAGATTAATCCCGAGACAGCAGCGCACCCCGTCCCGGGGCGCATTGCCGGCAACAGGCCAAGAGCCGTGGTAGGGATGATCGGAACAGCTGATCCCATTGTAGAACGGATGCGCGGATATAATTCCGCGATCGATGAAGATCGCCTGCGCAAGGCTTTTGCCTTTGGCCGCGATGCGCATGATGGCCAGATACGCGCGTCGGGGGAGCCTTATTTCACCCATCCCGTTGCGGTTGCCAACATCCTGATCGACATGCGGCTTGATGAAGACACCATCATCACCGCATTGCTGCACGACACTGTTGAGGATTGCGATGTAACGCTGTCTGCGCTTGATCAGCAGTTCGGCGGTGATGTGCCAACCCTTGTTGACGGGGTGACAAAGCTCAGCCGCATTGCAATACAATCGTCACCGAGCAGTGCACAGGCCGAGAACTTTCGCAAACTGCTGATGGCGATGAGCGAAGATGTGCGGGTATTGCTGGTCAAGCTGGCCGACCGTACGCACAACATGCGCACGTTGTCTTTCATCAAGAAACCGGACAAGCAGCAAAGTATCGCCCGTGAGACGATGGATATCTTCGCGCCGCTCGCTGAGCGCATTGGCCTGACGCGCATCCAGCAGGAGCTGGAAGATAATGCCTTTGCGGTGCTGAATGGCGAGATGCGCCAGAGCATTATCAACAGGCTTGAATTTCTGACCACCGAAGCGGAAATCACCATCCCGACCATTGCGGTCGAACTGGAAGACACGCTGGCAAGGATCGGGCTTGAATGCAGTGTCAGCGGCCGTATGAAGTCGGCATATTCGATCTGGCGCAAGATGCAGAACAAGGCGGTCACCATGGACCAGCTGGCGGACATCATGGCGTTCCGGGTCCTGGTACCGAACCTGTCTGACTGCTATGCCGCGCTGGGCCAGCTGCATCAGAATTACCCAACTGTCATGGGGCGCTTCAAAGATTATATTTCCACCCCGAAGCGCAATGGCTACCAGTCGCTTCATACTGGCGTTCTGGGGCCGCAAAACCATCGTATCGAGGTGCAGATACGTACACCCGAAATGCATGAGGTTGCCGAACATGGTGTGGCGGCACATTGGGTGTTTAAGGAATCAAGGGACAAAGTAAATAATATATCTGTCAAATGGATACAGGAACTTGTTGGTATTCTTGATGAAGAAGCTGGTGCGGATGAATTCCTCGAACATACAAAGCTTGATCTGTATCGCGACCAGGTGTTCTGTTTCACACCCCGCGGTGATCTGATTTCGCTGCCACGCGGTGCAACGGCTGTCGATTTTGCCTATGCTGTGCATACCAAGATCGGCGAGACATGCACCGGTGTGCGGATTAATGGCAAGACACGCCAGCTGGCTACGGCGCTGGAAAATGGTGACCAGATCCAGATTCTGACATCCCCTGATGCCAAGCCGAAGGCCGAGTGGGAAGGATTTGTCCAGACGGCACGGGCCAAATCGGCCATCCGGCGTTTTCAGCGCGCCCAGCGGGTCACCGAATTCAGCCGCATTGGCAAGACGCTGATCGAAAAAACCTTTCGCGAGCACGGCAAGCCTTTCCGCAGCCGGTCTCTGGAACGGGCGCTGGCCGCCTTTGGTGTCACCCGTGTGGAAGAGGTGTTTGCGCTTGTTGGCGAGGACCGGTTGTCGCCGCTGCGTGTTCTGGAAAAGATGCATCCCGATGTAATCATCAAGGACAAGGCCGATCAGGAACGGCGCCAGAAAAACCGTGGTCGGCAGCCACAGCTGAAAATCAGCGGCGATGATGCCGGTGTGGCGGTTACCATCGCGCGCTGCTGTCATCCGCTGCCGGGTGAGGCGATTGTCGGCATCTTCACCACGGGCAAGGGGGTGACGGTACATAAAGTTGGGTGCAGCACGCTCAGCAAGTTCACCGATATGCCCGAATTGTGGCTGGATGTGTCATGGGAATCCGACGGATTGCGCATGGTAAATGGACGCCTAGTCACTGTGTTGTCGAATGAGCCCGGATCGCTGGCATCTCTGGCGACGGTGATCTCGCAGCAGGGCGGTAATATCTCAAATATTAATCTGACTGACAGAACGCCGGATTTCTTCAAGTTCGAGCTTGATCTGGAGGTCAAGGATGTTGAGCATATGCGCGCGATCATTGCGGTTCTGGCCGCAAATAAATATGTAGAGAGCGTTGAGCGCGCCGACAGCCGATAGCCGTTACCAAACGGTGCAGAATTCGCCGACAAATGCGATATAACTGGCAACACTACTGAAACGAGACAGCCCGTCATGTTCCAACGCCGTAAAGCACGTTCTGCCAGCGAGCAGATCCGCAGTGTCGTGTGGCCGGACCGGGGGTTTGGGCGCTTGCTTTCCTATATCATTCAGCGGGTTCGCAGGATGCCGGGGTCACCAACATCGATCGCGGTCGGGGCTGCCTGGGGCGTGGCGGTATCGTTCTCGCCCTTTATCGGATTGCATCTTTTTGCAGGCCTTGCTTTGAGTTATCTGACGCGCGGCAACATGCTGGCCTGTTTGTTCGGCACCTTTGTCGGCAACCCGTGGACCTTTCCGTTATTCTTCTATCTTGATTATGCGCTTGGAACGTTTCTGCTACAGTTGTTTGGCAGCACGATCAGCCTTGCCGGCGTCAGCTTTGCTGAATTCATCCCGCTTTTCATGGCAGAACCTGTGGCCTTGACCGGCGAGGTGTTGAAACAGCTGATCGTTGGTGCCGTTGTTCTTGGCTGTATTGCCTGGTTTGCGTCGTTCGGGGTTGTGTTCTGGGCGGTCAGCGGCTGGCGAAAGCACCGCTCAGCGCGCTTGGCGGCGGCCCGCGACCGGCGTCGCAATCCACCGTTGAACGCCAATACCACCGTTGATGACAAGGGCGTGGTCGCCCAGCGCAGCGGTCCCGATTTCGGAGAAAGCGACAGATGAGCGAGACAGAAGAGTTGCGCCTCGGCGTCAATATTGATCATGTTGCGACTGTTCGCAATGCACGCGGGGGTGTGCATCCTGATCCGGTGCGCGCAGCTCTGCTGGCCGAGCAGGCTGGGGCCGATGGTATCACCGCGCATCTGCGTGAAGACAGGCGGCATATCCGCGATGCCGATATTGCCGATATCAAAGCGGCGCTCACCATCCCGCTGAATTTTGAAATGGCGGCGACTGAGGAAATGGTTGCGATTGCACTGGCAACGCGCCCGCATGCTGCCTGCATTGTTCCCGAGAGACGTGAAGAGGTGACGACCGAAGGCGGGCTGGCAGTGGCTGGCCGCGAGAACGAATTGATCTGGCATCTGGCTGCGATCAAGGAAGCAGGCATCCGGCTTTCGCTTTTCATTGAACCGAACCCCGAGGAAATTCGTGCTGCGGCAACTGTTGGCGCGGATATTATCGAACTGCATGTCGGTCGTTATTGCGAGGATGAGGCGGGCAGACCGACTGAACTTCTGCGTATCCAGCAGGCCGCGGCTCTTGCCGAAGATCTGGGGATTGAATGCCATGCCGGGCACGGGTTGGACTATGATACGGTTGCCGCGATTGCCGCAATCCCGCAGATGCGGGAACTGAATATAGGCCATTTCCTGATGGGCGAGTCGATGTTTGTCGGGATGCCGGCGGCGCTGGCCGAAATGCGCCGCCTGATGATACAGGCGCGGAGCGCGATATGAAGGCCTGCGGTTCGGCGGGGCAAAGCCGGTGATCGTTGGTGTTGGCGTCGACATGGTTGATTCTCGCCGTATCGCCAAGTCGCTTGACCGGTTTGGTGACCGTTTCATCAACCGCATCTTTACTGATGCTGAACAGCAGGCAGCTGAAAATCGTGGCGATCGAACGCTCTATTTTGCCAAACGCTTTGCGGCCAAGGAAGCCATCTACAAGGCGCTTTCCGGGGCTGGCCTGACGGGTCTTGGCTGGCGTGAGGCCGATATTTCCAATAATGGTCGTGGTGCGCCTGACGTCACGCTTACAGGGTTGTGCAAAACGGCGCTTGAGCGGCTGACACCTGATGGTTATAAGGCCGTAATCAATTTGTCCCTCAGCGACGAGCCTCCCTACGCAATGGCTTTTGTCGTCCTGTCTGTCGACGGGCCACGGGATCAGGCAGCGGGCGACAGCAGATGAGCGACGATCAGAAGAAAAAGAAGAAGGACGGCTGGATGGATGGGGTGCGCACCATCCTTATTGCGGGTGTTCTGGCGCTGCTGTTTCGCTCGCTGTTGTTTGAACCCTTCAATATCCCGTCCGGTTCGATGATCCCGACCTTGCGCGTTGGTGATTATCTGTTCGTTTCGAAATATTCCTATGGCTATTCACGCTATTCCTTCCCGCTTGGTCTGATCCCTTTTGAAGGCAGGATCATCAGCAGCCAGCCGGAACGTGGTGATGTCATCGTGTTCCGCCAGCCCGGCAATGAAGATGTGTCCTTTATCAAGCGGCTGGTTGGTCTGCCCGGAGACATGATCTCGGTGAAAAAGGGCATCCTGCACATCAATGATCAACCTGCCATCCGGTCCGCAACAGGAGAGGGCACTACCTCTGATGGCTTGCGGGTAATGCGCTATGTTGATTTCGACGAAACCTTCCCGGCTGGCGGTACACACCGTATCCGCGAGGTCACCGACCGCGGCGGGTTTGATAATTTTCCGGCGACAAAGGTGCCTGACGGCCATTACTTCATGATGGGTGACAATCGCGATGCCTCGAATGACAGCCGCGCGCCAAGTGTGGGGCTGGTACCGGCAGAGAATCTGATTGGCAAGGCGCAATTCCTGTTCTTCAGCCATAACGGGTCAGCGCGGTTGTGGGAATTCTGGAAGTGGCCCTTTGCCATTCGCTACAGCCGTATCGGGGACGGCATCAATTGACAGACACCGCGCTGCGCACGGATGAAATCAGAAGGCTGGAAACGCTGCTTGGCCACAGCTTTGCCGATCAGGGTTTGTTGCGCCGCGCGCTAACCCATGCCAGTGCCCTGCCACGCGCCCCAAGCTATGAACGGCTGGAATTCCTGGGTGACCGCGTGCTGGGCCTGATACTGGCCGACTATTTTCACAGCACCTGCCCGGATGATGACGAAGGCGCGCTGTCGACCCGCCTGCACGCAGCAGCGCGGCAATCCACATTGGCCGCGGTTGCCCGCGATCTTGATATTGCACCATTGATCCGGGCCCAGAGCGGGATGGATGTTACTGCCAGTGACGGGATGCTGTCAGATGTGATCGAAAGCTTGCTGGCCGCCCTGTATCTTGATGCCGGGCTTGAGGCTGCGCGCCGCTTTGTGACCACGCACTGGCCGCTGGATCTTGGGACATTGGTGCAGGCAGACAAGGATGCGAAGTCACGCCTTCAGGAACTTGCGATGAAACGCGGATTGGCGTTGCCGCAATACAGGCTTGTATCACGCAGCGGTGCTGATCATGCACCGCAGCTGGTCTATGCTGTATCGCTTGATGGCTATGGTGAGGAGCAGGCATCTGGTGCCTCGCGCAAACAGGCTGAACAAATGGCAGCGTCGCGGCTGATTGCCGTTATGATGGCGGATGATAGCGATAGTAATGAACAGGACTGACGGAACCGACATGACAGATAGCCGATATGACAGATTGCCAACATGACAGATAGTGATGGGCAGATACAGGACCTTCAGGCAGATGCGAAGGGAACACGGGCTGGCTTTGTTGCCCTGATCGGGTCCCCCAATGCCGGCAAGTCAACGCTGATGAATGCGATGGTTGGCACAAAGGTGTCGATTGTCACACCAAAGGTGCAGACAACCCGCAGCCGGGTGCGCGGCATTGCCATGCAGGATGAGTCGCAAATCATCTTTATCGACACTCCCGGTATCTTCAGCCCGAAGCGCCGCCTTGACCGGGCCATGGTGCAGGCTGCCTGGAAAGGCGCCGAAGACGGAGATGTTGTTCTTCTGATCCATGATTGTGCGCGCCGCCAGATTGATGATGATACGCGTAATATTATCAATCAGCTGGCTGAGTCGGGACGCCGCGCATCACTGGTTCTGAACAAGATTGATCTGGCAACACCCGAGCGGCTGTTGTCGCGCACCGAAGAGCTGTCGGCATTGTATGAGTTTGAGCGCGTGTTCATGATCTCGGCAGAAACCGGAAACGGCATTGATGATCTGCGTGTCTGGCTGGCGGACAAGATGCCGCCGAGCCCGTTTCTGTTTGACCCCGATGATCTGTCTGACATGCCGCTGCGTTTGCTGGCTGCTGAAATTCTGCGGGAAAAACTGTTTTTGAACCTGCATCAGGAACTGCCCTACCAGCTGACGGTGGAAACCGAGAAATGGGAAGAGCAGGATGATGGCAGCGCATCGGTGCATCTGAGCATCTATGTGGCGCGCGAGGGGCATCGCGGCATTATCCTCGGCAAGCAGGGCCAGACCATTCGCCGGATCGGCACATCTGCGCGGATTGAGCTGGAGGAAGCGCTGGAGCGTCGTATCCATCTGTTCAGCCATGTCAAGGTCCGCAAGGACTGGATGGATGATGCCGCGCGCTATTCGGTCTGGGATCTGGATTACGATGCCTGAATGGGCAGAAGAAGCGTTGATCCTGTCGGCACGCCCGCATGGTGAGAGCGGTGCCATTGTCACGGTGCTGACCGCTGATCAGGGACGACATGCCGGCCTGGTGCCGGGCGGTGCCGGGTCGCGTCTTCGGGGGACGCTGCAACCCGGCAACCGGGTAGGGGCAGAATGGCGTGCGCGTCTGCCGGAACAGCTTGGCCAGCTGAAAGTCGAATTGATTCAGTCGGTATCGGCGATGATTCTTGATGATCCTTTGCGTCTTGCCGGTGTTGCATCAGCCTGCGCACTGATGGATGGGGCGCTGCCGGAACGCGACGCGCAGCCGGGGCTGTATCCGGCGACAGTGGCGTTGCTGGATCTGATCCGTATGGATGATTCCGGGAACCGCTGGGTCGAGGGTTATATCCGGTGGGAGCTGGGGTTGTTGCGGGCGGTCGGGTTTTCGCTTGATCTTGAAAGCTGCGCTGTTACCGGTGTTGGTGATCGCCTTGCCCATGTCAGTCCCAAGACCGGACGCGCGGTTGCGGAAGGTGCCGCAGGTGACTTTGCTGGCCGGATGCTGGCATTGCCACGCTTTCTTGGCGGGGTGAGTTGCAACATGCATGATTTTGAAGCCGGTCTGACCTTGACCGGTCATTTTCTCGAACGCCGCGTTTTTGCCGCATATCATTCGGATATCCCGCCACAAAGGCGCAGACTTTCTGACATGGTGGCTGGCATATATGGTGGTGCACAGGTATAAACACCGCAACTATTTGTGTGTCGGGCAGGTGCGATGAGTGACGAGACAACCCTTGAAGAAAATGGCCGGATAATCGGGACAGGATTTTCCGAAGCGCTGAGCGAGCGCTATCTTGCCTATGCGCTGTCGACAATTACCTCACGTTCGCTGCCGGATGTGCGTGACGGGCTGAAGCCTGTGCATCGCCGCTTGCTGTATGCAATGCGCCAGCTGCGCCTCGACCCTGACCAGGGGTTCAAAAAATCCGCCCGCGTTGTTGGCGATGTGATGGGTAAGTTTCACCCGCACGGCGATGCGGCCATCTATGATGCAATGGTGCGCCTGGCGCAGGAATTTGCCATGCGCTACCGGCTGGTCGACGGTCAGGGCAATTTCGGCAACATTGATGGCGATAACGCTGCGGCCATGCGCTATACCGAAGCGCGCATGACCACCGTGGCACAGCTGCTGCTGGACGGTATCGACGAAGACACCGTTGATTTCCGGTCCACCTATGATGGCGAATCCGAAGAGCCATGCCTGTTGCCGGCCGGGTTCCCCAATCTGCTGGCAAATGGCGCACAGGGCATTGCCGTTGGCATGGCAACATCAATTCCGCCGCATAATGTGAACGAACTTGCCGACGCTGCGCTGCATCTGATCAAGCATCCGAACGCATCGATCGACACATTGATGCAGCATGTGCGTGGACCCGATTTTCCGACTGGCGGGGTGCTGGTTGAACCGCTGGATTCCATTCGCGAGGCCTATAGCACGGGGCGGGGTGGCTTTCGGGTAAGGGCGCGCTGGTCAGTCGAAAAGGAAAAGGGAGGCAGCTGGCAGATCGCGGTCAGTGACATTCCCTATCAGGTGCAGAAATCGCGGCTGATTGAACGTATGGCCGACATGCTGCAGGCAAAAAAGCTGCCCTTTCTTGCCGATATACGCGATGAATCTGCCGAGGATTTGCGTATCGTCCTCGAGCCGAAGTCACGCCGCCTGGAACCCGATGTGGTGATGGAAAGCCTGTTTCGGCTGACCGATCTGGAAACGCGGGTACCGCTGAACCTGAATGTACTGGACGCTGATGGCCGTCCCGGCGTGATGAATCTGCGTGAGGCGTTAAATGCATGGCTGGCGCATCGCCGCGTCGTGCTGCTGCGCCGCTCACATTTCCGCCTTGGCAAGATTGAAGCTCGCCTCGATGTGCTGGAAGGCTATCTGGTGGTCTATCTGAATCTTGATGCGGTGATTGCCATCATCCGCGAGGCTGACCATCCGCGCGACCGTTTGATGGACCGGTTTGCGCTGACCGAAACGCAGGCCAATGCCATCCTTGATATGCGGTTGCGTGCCTTGCGCCGGCTTGAGGAAATAGCCCTGAAGACTGAACGTGACGCCTTGATTGAAGAGCAGGAAGGTCTGACCACACTTGTCGGGGATGAGTCGCTGCAATGGTCAAAAATTACGCGCGAAATCAGGGAGATGAAAGATATCTTTCAGAAGTCAGATCCACGCCGTACGGACTGTGGCGAGGCACCTGAAATTGACATTGATGCTGCCGAAATTCTGATTGAGCGTGAACCCATCACCTTGATCTGCTCGCAAAAGGGCTGGATACGCGCGATGAAGGGGCATCAGGACACCGATACCGAATTCAAATACAAGGAAGGTGATGGGCCGGCCTTTGTCATGCATGCCGAAACAACCGACAAGATTTTGCTGTTTGCCGAAAACGGCCGGTTTTATACGTTGGCAGCCGACAAGTTGCCGCGCGGGCGTGGTTTTGGTGAGCCGGTCAGCCTTATGGTCGATCTGCCAGCAGATGTCGATATTGTGCGTTTGCTGCGCGCTGATGGCAGCCGCCTTCTGGTTGCCGCCAGCACCGGGCACGGGTTGATCGTGCCGGTTGAGGCAGCGCTTGCCCAGACGCGGTCGGGCAAACAGGTGCTGAATATCGGTGGCACGGCGCGCGCGGTTGGATGCTGCATCGTCAAGGGCGATATGGTTGCCACAGTCGGTGTCAATCGCAAGCTGCTGGCCTTTGCAATTGATGAAGTGCCAGAAATGACCCGCGGCAAAGGGGTGATCCTGCAACGCTTCAAGGATGGCGGGCTGGCTGATGTGACGGTGTATGATTCGGCGGTTGGCCTGTCATGGAAGGCGGGGGGCGGCCGGACACGCACGGAAAGCGATATGACGCCATGGACCGGCAAGCGTGCCGGGGCCGGCAAATTGCCCCCGACAGGATTTCCCCGTCCCGCCCAGTTCACATAAACCGCCTGTTTCATGTGGCTTGCCCGGTTCTGGTGACCGGGTGCGCATAGCTGGAAAAGTGCGAGGTGGCTGACTGTCGCTGTGTCAGCGTTGCGAATCCGTGTAGGGCTGCCACGCACCATCAACAAAGACTTCGGCTGGCTGGAAGCGCGATTTATACATCATCTTCTGGCTGCCATTCACAAAATACCCCAGATACAGCCATTCAAGATTGTTCTCGCGGGTGTATTGCAGCAGATCGAGGATCATGTAGGTGCCAAGCGAGCGCGAGGATTCTGCTGGATCAAAGAAAGAGTAGACCGCGCTCAACCCGTCTTCCTGCACATCGGTCAGTACGCAGCCGACAAGTTTGCCGCCAGCATCACGGTAATTTGCCACAAACGTCTCGATCGGGCTGTTTTCGATCATACTGACAAATTCATCGTGCCCCATATTGGCCATCTGGCCATCACGGTGGCGTTCACGAATATATTTCAGGAACAGCTTGTACTGCTCGTTGGTCGGACGGATCGGGCCAATCTTGCGTGTCAGGTCGGCGTTGGTGCGGGCAATGCGCTGCAGATTGCGGCTTGGCCGAAACCCCTCAACGCGCACACGCCATGGCAAACAGGCCTGGCAATCGGGGCAAACGGGCTTGTACACCCAGTTTTCAACCCGCCGGAAGCCTGCCTTTGCCAGTTCGTCATGCAGAGCCGGATTTTCCGAAATATCAACGGCGACGCGTTGTTCCGTGCGTCCGGATATATACGGGCAATCTGAGCGCATGCTCAACCGCATGGTCAGCGGGGGAAGGGTGTGTAATCGCTTGTCCTGATCCATGATATTAGTATCCGCCTGTTTTCAGCCATCAGGCAAGGCCGCATATGCCGCACCCGGAATATGGTTTCAGAAAACAGCCCCCGAATTGAGCACCGAAACTATACTCAGTATCATGTTGGTGTTCTGGCCCCGATGGTCAACTGCCGGAATAATCATCCATCTGTCGCACCTGAAAACTGGCGCCGCGAAGTTCGTCAATGATCTCGGTCACGTGGTCAGGTCCGCGGGTTTCGATGACCGCATCAATCTTGGCAAGCTTTGCCGGCACATCATAGAAGAGGCGCTGGTGATAGATTTCGACAATATTGCCACCACAACGGCTGATCGAGGCTGTGATGCCCGCCAACATGCCGGGTTCATCCGAGATGTCGATGCGCAAACGGGCCAAACGGCCATCACTGGCCATATTGCGGTTCAGGATCGAGGCGAGCAGGCGCGGGTCGATATTGCCGCCGCAGATCACCACGCCAACTTTCTTGCCCTCAAAAACCTCACGATGCTGGTAGATGGCGGCGATGCCTGCAGCACCAGCCCCCTCGGAGACCACGCGCTGCTGTTCAACAAGCGCACCAACAGCCCATTCCAGCGCGCGTTCATCAACCAGCAGAACATCATCAACATGTTTGGACACAACGGGCTGGGTGACGCCCCCCGGTTTTTTCACCGCTATGCCCTCGGCCAGTGTTTCGCCGCCGCATGCAATGTCCTGACCGGCGATGGCTTGCTTCATCGTCGGATAAAGTTCGGTCTGTACGCCAATGATTTTAATATCAGGGCGCATGTCGCGGGCGATTGTGGCAATACCGCCGATCAGCCCGCCACCGCCAATCGGTACCAGCAGAATATCCAGATCATCCTGATCGCTCAGCATTTCCAAACCGGCAGTGCCCTGACCGGTCATCACCAGCTCATCGTCGTAAGGATGGATCAGCGTCAATCTATGTTCGGAAATCAGACGATTGACTGTGCCTTCGCATTCATTGAGGTTGCGGCCTTCCAGCACGACATCTGCGCCGAATGCGCGGGTGCGTGATACCTTTGCGAATGGCGTCTGGGCCGGCATCACAATGGTGGCCGGTATGCCCATCATGCTGGCGTGATAGGCAACAGCTTGGGCATGGTTGCCGGCTGACATGGTGATCACACCGCGCTGGCGTGCGGCGTCATCCAGCGCCTGCATCGCCATATAGGCACCGCGCGCCTTGAAGGATGATGTGTGCTGCAGATTTTCCAGCTTCAGCGTCAGGTCGCAGCCCAGAATGCGCGACAGCATTGGTGACTTGATAAACGGCGTGCGGATGATGCGGCAATCAAGTGTGGCTGCGGCGGCGCGGATATCGGTTGCGGTGACTGTCATGTTCGGCTCTGTTGTGGTTTTGGTCAGGCTTTTGCCTGGCGGTCATTCAGCAGCCGGGCAGCGGCGGGTGCGAAATATGTCAGAATACCATCGGCCCCGGCCCGTTTGAAGGCCAGCAGGCTTTCCATCATCACCCGGTCATGGTCCAGCCACCCCTTGTCACTGGCGGCGGTGATCATCGTGTATTCGCCCGACACTTGATAGGCAACGCAGGGCACACCGAATTCAGCCTTTGCGCGCGCCAGTATATCAAGATAGGGCATGCCCGGCTTCACAATCACGATGTCCGCACCTTCTGCCAGATCAAGCGCAATTTCGTGCATGGCCTCATCGCTGTTTGCCGGATCCATCTGATATGTGGATTTGCCCTCTGAGCCCAGCGTTGCCCCGGCGCGCACGGCTGTGCGGAACGGGCCGTAGAAACCTGACGCGTACTTGGCTGCATAGGACATGATCTGCACATTCTGGTGGCCGGCATCATCAAGCGCAGCCCTGATCGCCCCGACGCGTCCATCCATCATGTCTGAGGGAGCAATAATATCGCACCCGGCATTCGCCTGACGCACGGCCTGTTCGCAGAGGATTTCCACTGTGTCATCATTGGCAATTTCTCCATTACGCAAAACGCCGTCATGGCCATGGCTGGTGAACGGGTCGAGGGCCACATCACAGACAATGCCCAGATCGGGATGCGCCGCCTTGACCGCGCGTACCGCCCGGCAGACCAGATTGTCCCCATCACGGGCGAGTGACCCGTCCTCGTCCTTCAGCGCGGCGTCAATTGCAGGAAAGATGGCAATGACCGGAATGCGCAATTCAACGGCAATGCCAGCCTGTGCCACCAGCCTGTCAATCGTATGACGTTCCACACCGGGCATAGAGTCGACAGATTCTGCTGAATCGCTGCCTTCAATCACGAACATTGGCCAGATCAGGTCATCAACCGACAGGGTTGTTTCTGCCACAAGGCGGCGTGAAAAGGATGTCATCCTGTTGCGGCGCATTCGCGTTGCCGGATATTGACCTCTACTCATCTCGCTCTCTATCCCGTAAAGTTGCAGATACGATGGTTGCCCGTATCATCTGGCGTGATCATTGGCGTGTGTGGCAGATATAGACAGCAAAAGGTTTTGACGCAATGCAGCAGCCGGACATCCATTTCTCGGTTCATGGTACTGTTGGCCTCGTTGAGCTTGACCGACCGAAGGCGCTGAACGCAATCAGCTATGACATGGCGGTTGCCATCAGCACGCAGATGCAGGCCTGGTCGCATGATGACAGTATCACCCATGTGGTAATTGCCGGGTCAACACCGCGAGCCTTTTGCGCTGGCGGTGATGTGCGCGATCTCTATCAATATATCCAGCGCGGCGATTATGACCGTACCCGCGTTTACTTCCGTGCAGAATATAATGCTGATGTCGACGTGTATACCTGTTCAAAGCCGGTGATTTCACTGGCAGACGGCATTGTCATGGGCGGCGGGGCGGGACTGATGCAGTGCAGCCGGTACCGTGTCGCCAGCGAGACAACGCGTTTTGCCATGCCGGAAAGCGCGATCGG
>MDSV01109299.1_pt1 | contig 14679 bp, 10 predicted proteins | sample 810851 | NCBI WGS metagenome assembly MDSV01 (sample SAMN05326640, study PRJNA326480) | marine metagenome | isolation source: seawater | place: Atlantic Ocean: North East | collected 2012 | reverse complement strand
GTATCCCCGCTTTTCACCGCATAGGTCCTGAAGGGAGCATTATCTTCAGGCACAGGGATGGCACGGGGCACGGAGACCTCTGGACCAGAAAGCACGCCCACATCCTGTCGAACCGGCAGTGTAATCATCATTTTTTCATCCTTGGCGCCTGACTCTCCTAATGCGCCGTTCCCGTTAGAAGAGCCCACGATTCTCGCAGCCGAAGAAGGGACCGAGTCAGAATCATCAGCCGGTAGGGGTTCAACACCAACCTTCCTGCTCACCGGAATTCGGAGAATTGCACCCGGGTCGAGCCCCTTACTCCCATTCAGATCCCTCAATTCCTGCACGTCTACGCTCTTGAGTCGAGCAATCCGATCATAGGTATCTCCTGTCGAGACAAAGTAAAATGTCTCACCACTCTTTGCCGCCTCCTGTGAACTCGCGACAGGCGAAGCGATAGATACCGCCTCCTCCTTGGACTCCTCAGGAGCGGCTACCACATCATCAGCTGTAACTCGGTTATGAATAAAAATCGCCGCAATAGCTGCGACATGAAGAATAAGAATCACAAAGAGTGCTCGTGCCACACCGAGATTGGGCACCTCCGAGGCCAGGTCCGCGCTGGCCGCGACCCTTTGTCTTTTTCGGCGAGAAACCTTCGAATGAAAAACGAAGAGTCCTCCCTCCCCAGCAGCGATTCTTTTTTTCTGTAATGATTGTTTTTTCATGTGGGTGTTTGTTGTCAGATGAAATGCGCCCTTACTTCAGGGCATGGACTATTTTTCGGTAAGCATCACCTCGCTCTTCATAGCCTGAAAACATGTCGAAGGAGGAAGTACCCGGAGAAAAGAGGACTGTTCCTCCCGGCTCAGAGGCCTCTCGCGCATACTGAACCGCCTCTTTCAGCGACACCGCGTTCACAGTTCGGACCGCTGGGGAAAAGGTATCGACTAAGCGACTTCGAATCTCACCGAATACCACTATTCGGCTGACTCTCCCCTCCAGAGCAGGAAGAAGTGGAGTGTAATCCAGCTCTTTCTCTTTTCCACCCGCAATCAGAACCGTAGGGCGAGACTGAGACCGGAGCGCAGCCTCGAGAGCATGCAGATTAGTTGCCTTTGAATCATTAATATACTCAACTCCATCGAGGGTTCTGACTAGTTCGCAACGATGAAGAGGAGGAGCATACTCCTCAAACCCCGCTAATGCAGCTTCGGGCATAATATTGACCGCCTCAACTGCAGCAAGGGCCGCCATCACATTTTCAGCATTGTGCAGACCGCGTAACCGTGTTCCCTCGAGGTTAAGGATCTTCGCTCCTTGACAGAGAATTTCAGACCCACGGAGAGCATAATCAGCATCCGACTCCGTCGCTGAAAAACTGATGCGGGAGGCGCTAATCTTTCCGACTTCTTCTCCAAAGCGAACTACAGCAGCATCATCTTCACGTTGATTCTTAAAGATTCGCAGCTTTGCTTCACGATATTCATCCACACTTCGATAGCGGTCCATGTGGTCTGGAGAAAAATTCAACCAGACTGCAACATCAGGTCTGAATGTCCTGATGGTCTCAAGTTGAAACGATGATAACTCAAGAGAGACCGCCTCAGGAGGATTTGCCTCAATAACGACATCTGATAACGGGCGTCCGTAATTGCCACAGGCCTCACAGCTCTTCCCCCCCGCTTCCATCATTCTCTGAACCAGCTCGGTGGTGGTGGTCTTTCCATTGGTTCCGGTAATCCCGATAACCAGCCCGTCAAAATAACGAGATGCAAATTCAGTTTCTCCGATAAACTCTCCTGCACCCTTGGCAAACGAACTGGCGAATTCTCCCCCTGTCTCAATTCCCGGACTGATAACCACGATATCAGCAATGCAGGCCTTCCCTGTTTCCTCAGTGGCCAGTGGATGGCATCGAACTACACTCCTTAACCCATCGAAAACCTCCTCAGGGCCAGCATCATATACAACAACATCTCCCCCGTGGTGCAGGGCTAGATCGGCTGCAGCCCGCCCACTTCGGCCTGCTCCCAAGACTGCAACTCTTTTTCCTGTGAGATTCATTCTTCAGAGAACTTTAAGGAGTCCGAGTCCAGCCATCGCGAGTAAGATGGATACGATCCAGAAGCGAATGATCACCTGACTTTCGTGCCATCCCCGCAATTCGAAGTGATGATGGATTGGAGCCATTGCGAAAATGCGTTTACCCCGGAGCTTGAAACTCCCAACCTGAAGGATCACCGAAAGAGCCTCAGCAACGAACACCCCCCCAATCACCACGAGCAACAATTCTTGTTTAGTACATATCGCCGCGGTTCCCAGGGCTCCACCAATCGCCAAAGAACCTGTATCTCCCATGAACACCTTAGCCGGATGACAATTCCACCAGAGAAAGCCCATTCCGGAACCCACCAGTGCCATCAAAACAATACTGAGCTCTCCAAGAAGCGGATGAAATGGAATATGCAGATACTCCAGCCCCACCATACGACCCGCTAGGTAAGCTACCACCGCATACGCTAGAGAAACCGTCACCGTGCACCCAGTCGCAAGACCATCAAGGCCATCTGTCAGGTTCACCGCGTTGGAGCAACCAGTAATGATCAGCATGAAAAATGGAATCGCGAACCACGACAGGTTGATTAATGGGTTTCTAGCAAGAGGAAAGCCGACTTCACTGAACCGGAAGGGCTCTACTTCAGGGTCCCCGGCCTCCAACCCTGCGTCAGGGCTTCCGCCGTCAGACACCTCAAGCAGGAATCCCTGTCGTTGCTCAAGAACCTGACTATCAGTAAGCCCAATCCCGGACACCTCCGGTTTGAACAAAAGAAAACAAGCTGCCAGAAGCCCGATAAGAAGCTGCCAGAAAAGCTTCTGACGCGGACTTATCCCCGCCGAATTTTTTCGAACTACCTTGTTATAATCATCGATGAAACCCAACAACCCAAGCGCAAGCATGACGCAACAGGTAACCGCCACAAACGGGTTGAAGGCTCGCCCGCAGAGAACTACCGAGGTCAGCACTGCCCCAATGATCAGAATTCCTCCCATTGTGGGCGTCCCCGCCTTGTCCCCATGTAGCTCTGCTAACTTGTGAACCTCCTCTGCGCTCCGAATTGGCTGTCCCACCTTAAGTGAAATCAGCTTTCGGATCACTGAGGGGCCAAAGAGATAAATCAGAACGAAGGACAGCAGAGTGGCTAGGCCCGCTCTTACTGTGATATACTGAAGGATATTCAGAAAGCTAAAGGCGTCTGCCCAGTCCGCACCAGAAATGCGCGCCTGCTCCCATTGTTCGTAAATCCAGTAGAGCATCAGTTTGTCGTTGGGGGAAAGACTTCGTTCATCACTCGCTCGACGGCAGCCTTACGGCTTCCCTTGAAGAGCACCGTATCGCCAGCCCGCAGAGTTCCCTTTAACCACTTAGCGGCATCCTCATACCTGTCGAAATGCTCCACCACTGATCCACCTGCCCGCTTCGCTCCTTCCGCGATCCGAGCTGCCTCGATCCCCACACTTATTACTTGCAACTGATTCCTGGCAGCATGCTCCCCGATCTGAAGGTGCATCTCCTCGGAAAACCGACCCAACTCTCCCATCATTCCCAGAACAACCGTCCGGCTACTCCCATTCAGGGTTGGAAGATCGGCTACTACCCCAATAGCCGCCCTTACGGAATCAGGGTTTGCGTTATAAGTGTCATCAAAGATGGATATTCCTTTTCTCTCGAAGCGCCGAAGTCTACCGCCTGTCAGCTGTGCACCTTGTAGACCACGAGAAATTTCCGCGGCTGACAACCCGAGAGCCCAGCCCGCCCCAGCCGCCAGCAAGGCATTGTTTACCATATGCCTGCCCGCGACCTTCAACTGAACCTCGGAGCTACTCTCCTCATCGATCACAAGACTGAAGGAAGATCCTGCTTCGCTACTGCTCAGCGATTCGGCCCTGATCACTCCTCGACCATTTCCTACCGCTATCGCTTTGGCTGGAGTCCGGGAGGCGAAATACTCTGCGAACTCGCACCCCACGGTGAGAAGCAGCGTGCCCACTTCCGGAAGAGCTCTGCCCAAGGCCCCCTTCTCCTCCGCAATGGCCTCCCTGCTACCCAAGAACTCGATATGCGCATGCCCGACATTCGTGATGATTCCGATCTGAGGCTGCGCGATTTCACACAATGGCGCAATTTCTCCCGGGTGGTTCATCCCCATCTCAAGCACGAGGACTTCATCTTCATCATCAGCCTCCAGCAGAGTCAGCGGCAAGCCAATGTGATTATTCAAATTACCCCGGGTAGCATGAACTGCATAGCTTTGACCGACAACCGAGGCGCAAAAATCTTTCGTGCTTGTCTTGCCGTTAGATCCGGTAATCCCAATGACAATTACCTCTAACTGCCTACGATACCACTTAGCCAGCTTCTGCAGCGCGATAAGAGTATCCTCGACCTTGATCAACGGAACCTCCCCAGCTTCAAGAAGATTCGGATTACTGCTACTCACAACTAATCCTGCCGCCCTTTTGCTCACCGCCTCCTCGAGAAATTGATGCCCGTCGAAATTATCACCACTGAGAGCAAAATAGAGGGCTCCAGGCATGAGAGTGCGCGTATCAGTTGAGACTCCTGACTCAACCATGAGATCATCGCACCCCGCGACAAGATCACCCCCCATCGCTTCAGACAGCGTTCTGACAGAGTAGCTATTCATACACGATCCTCCCCCCTCGCCTTACGGCGTGCATCCATTGCAGTGCGAGCCTCTTTCCGATCATCAAAGAGCACCCGGCTACCATCAAACTCCTGATAATCCTCATGCCCTTTTCCTGCGATCAATACAATGTCTCCCCCTCGCGCTTCCTGTATTGCAGCACGAATGGCTTCTCCTCGATCAACGATCCGCTCGTAAATAGCGCCAGACATTCCCTCTTCGATATTACCGATAATCCTCTCTGGATCTTCCGAACGCGGGTTATCGGACGTCACAACGCAGTAGTCGCTATGACGCGATGCCACCGCACCCATCAAAGGTCGTTTTTCCCGGTCACGATCTCCCCCACACCCAAAAACCGTTATCAACCTCCTCGGGTCAAGGCCACGCAAGGATCGGCAGACATTCTGAAGCGCGTCTGGTGTATGGGCATAATCTACAAAAACAGTAGCGCCGTCCATCGATCCGACACATTCCATTCTCCCCGGAACCTGAGGAGCATTGGCTAGAGCTGAAATCCCCTCCCGAAGGGGAATCTTCAAGGCCACCGCGGAAGCAAGTGCACCGAGCGCATTATAGACATTGAAACGCCCAATGAGAGGCAGTCTGACAAGGTATGATTTGCCCTTCGCAAAAAGCTGGAACTGCGTCTCCTGAGCGGTCTGCTTTACATTCCCCGCACGGAAATCAGACTCAACGGCAAAACCGTAAGAGAGCACAGTCATTTTCTCTCTGAATTCTCTAATGAGAGCTTCTCCGTAAGGATCATCTCCATTGATGACCGCTACCGGCTTTTTCTCTGTCGCAGCTTCCACTGCACCCTCAAAAAGGCGCCGTTTCGAACCGAAATATTTTTCCATCGACCCGTGGTAATCAAGATGGTCCTGAGTCAGATTTGTAAAAACGGCGACATCAAATGCAATCGCGTCAGCCCGTCTCTGATCAAGACCCTGTGAGGAAACTTCAAGGGCAACTCCAGGGCATCCATTGTTACGAATTCGCGCGAGAAGGCCTTGAAGACTCAACGCTCCCGGGGTTGTAAAATCGGCTTGCTCCTGTGTAAGTCCATCATCAGAAACCACGGTCCCTATAAGGCCTGCCCGGTGCATCGTATGTTTCATGATCCGGTGCACTAGAAAGGCGGTAGTCGTTTTACCATTCGTCCCCGTAACCCCGACGACACGTAGATCCTCAGAGGGGTTTCCATTCCAGTCACTCGACAAGACACTCAGGGCATGGCGCGAATCCGGAACTAGGACGGAACTTACTCCCTCTGGCAAACTATCATGGACTGAACGTTCAAGCACCACTCCAGCAGCGCCGCGCTCGATAGCTGCATCGACAAAATCATGACCATCCGAAGTGATTCCCTTTACTGCTATAAAGAGGTCTCCCGGCTGCACTTTCCTGCTATCATCCTGCAAGCCCAATACCTCACGATCCAACGACCCGATAACAGAAGCGCGAGGCAGGATGGCTATCAATTCTCGCAGGATCATAGCCAATTAATTTCTAGTTGAGGCGAGGGTTTCCTCCACTGCCTCGGTAGGGGCGATATTCAGATACGCTGCGGTGCGGGCCGCGATACGTTGAAACACAGGGGCGGCTACCGAACCTCCTCCGATCTTGATCTTATCCGAGCGGGGATCATGGATGACGACCACGCAGGCAAATGCCGGGTCATCCCGGGGCATGAATCCTGCGAAAGACACGGCATAGCGATCAGAAAGATACGCCCCGTTCTTGTATATACGCGCTGTCCCGGTCTTACCGCCCACGAGATACCCCGGGACGGAGGCTAACTTACCAGTATTCCCCTTCCCGAGGGGATCCACGACTGTTTCCAAAGCCCTGCACATCTTCCGAGCGGTAGATACTGAAATAACCCTCTCCACCCTCTCCGGGGGAAATTCTCTTACTACAGTTCCATCATTAGCGAGCAGGGCTTTAACAAGGCGAGGCTTCATTCTCACCCCTTCATTCGCAATGGTCGCATATGCGCAGGCAATCTGGAGAGGGGTGACCACCACTCCATAGCCATAAGTGATCCTCGAGAAATTAATTCCGTTCTTCGGATCTGCGGTCCAACCACGCTCCTCACCAGGGAGGAGAATCTCAGTTGGTTTGGTAAAACCGAAACGGCGTAAATAGTCCATGTACCGAGATGTCCCTACCCGCATTCCAATCTTGTAAGCTCCGATGTTACTCGACTTTGCGAGGACCTCCTCCAGCGTGATGTTCTGGAAGCCCTTGTAGTCCTTCACGTATCCACCCGGTATCCGCATATACCCGTTATGGCAAAACATCGGTGTCTGTGGACTCATCAGACCAAGATCGAGGGCCGCGGCCGCGGAAATCACCTTAAGGGTGGATCCCGGCTCATAAACGCCCTGCACTGCATAGTGCATGGCGGATTCGCTCATGTTATTCCGTAGGTTCAGATTGAAATGAGGCCGACTTGCGATCGCCAGAACATCTCCTGTTCCCGGCTCAATCATGACCACCGCTCCACACTTGGAGTCAAATTCATCGAGGCCCCGGTTCAGCTCCTCCTCAACAAAACTCTGAATATTCACATCCAGCGTAAGTCTCGCATCAAAACCTGAACGTGGCGGCTTGAGAATGCCTCCCCCGGGCAGCAGCACCAGACCCGATTGATCCTTTCTTGTAATCTGATAACCATCTTGCCCTTTAAGGTGGGCCCCAAGTTCTCGTTCGAGCCCTGATTGCCCTACTCCTTCATGATTCACATAGCCAATGGTATGGGTGGCCATATTTCCATCGCTATACCACCTCTTGACTGCCTTCTCGAACCGGAATCCGTGGATACAATTATCCCTCAATGTCTCCTCAATTTCATCCGCTTCATCCTCACGGAGATTTTTCGCGATAGTTACATACTCCAACTTAGCACCGAGCTTCTTTTTTAACTCCTGCGGGCTGACCCCGATGGCGCGAGCTGTAATCGGAATGAAATGATCCACGTAACGATCGAGGAGCTCTCCCTCCGGCAACTCTTCACGCACTTGGTGGGCTCTCCTCTTGAGTAGGCGACGACGCTCTTTACCCGTAGCTTCAACCCACTCCTTCTGGTCAACGAGCTCAGCAAAAGCCACACCCCGAGCCGCTACACCCGGATCACGAAGATGTATCTTGTCAGCGGTAATCTTCGTAACCGGAAGATTCCTAGCCATAATTCTTCCGTTGCGGTCCACGATATACCCAAACTTTCCCGGGAGAACTGTCTTCGCAGTCCGATTCCGAGCCGCCTTGGGCGCAGACGTATCGCGGTCAATCCACTGCAGGTAAATAAGCCGCGCAGACAACCCGCTGAAGCCGGACACGATGATCAGGCAGATCAGGAGACCACGGTAATGAATGGGGGATTTCACAGGCTATCAAGATCCACCAACGACGGGGTGGCACCGAGGCGACGCGCGGGCGATTGTTGCTGAACAGGAGCTTCTCTCGTCGCTGTGGGAGCTGGATCCCGGGGAATACTTTTTACAGCCTCCAAGGGAATACTTCGAAGATCTGAGGACATTTGAATCAGTCGATCATTAAGGAGAATGGGATTGAGCTGCTCCTCTAGCCTGACCTCGAGGTTAGTGATATCCAGACGGTGCTGGGAAACTCGATTCTCAATCCTCTGCAATGCCCTTGCGACCTTGATCTGCTGATTCTTCGTAAAGGCGTGAAACACCCCGGCGCCCGCGATGACCAAGGCTGTAAGAATCAGCAGGATCACAGCTCCGGCCCCAAGATTTTCTCTGACGGCACGCCTCCTGTTCACGAATTACCTACCTTTCTCTTTTCAGCGACGCGCAACTTGGCACTACGGGCTCGCGGATTTGCTTTCACCTCATCGGGCCCGGGAATCACAGGCCTCCGAGTCACTCGATTCATACAGAAATCCGGATTACTCCTCGCCGCAGGCCATTCGGGCCGATCGATCTCAGGCTGACTCCTTGATTTGAAAGATCTCTTCACCATCCGATCTTCAAGGCTGTGGAAGGTAATCACCACGATGCGTCCACCGGGCTTTAAAAGAGCAGGAGCGGACTCCAGCGCGGCTTCGAGACACTCCATTTCCCGGTTTACTGTCATTCGCAGCGCTTGAAACACTCGAGTCGCTGGATGAATACGACCTCTCCGGCCTACAATTCGGGACACACAATCTGCAAGGTCGAGAGTATCTCTAAACGGCTTGATCGCTCGACGGCGCACAATTGCCCCCGCAATCGCTCTGGACTTTCGCTCCTCTCCCAGCTCCCAGAAAATCCGGGCGAGTTCGGCTTCATCCCACTCGTTTACCACCTCAGCAGCGTCCACTTCTTCACATGGATTCATCCGCATATCGAGGGGCCCCTGAGCTCGAAGTGAAAAACCTCTGTCCGCGCAATCCAATTGATGGGATGAGACCCCCAGGTCCATAAGAATCCCATCAACTCCCCCAGGACAGATCTCACGCCCCACATTAAGCATTTCGGAAAAGTTGAGCTGCTTCAAGACTACCGCATCCCCATATTCCTCGAGCCTCTCCTCGGCATGGCTCAACGCGTTGGGATCCTGATCGAGTCCAATTAATGCGGCTCCCGCCTGAAGAATCTTTGCAGCATGACCGGCTCCGCCAAGAGTTGAATCCAGCACCGTCTTCCCGGGTCCGGGCTCAAGATAGTGGATCACTTCTTCCGGCATTACCGGGACATGATTGAAAGAGGAGACCCGTTCTCCACCCATTCGCTCATCTCCTCGCATCGCGAGAGGGGGTGTCTCCAACCCCGGCGCCGCCAACAGATTTGTTGGGCAGCCCGGCAGGCACCACGTCATTGACGGAACCGGGGTTGGAGAAGGCAGGGGCATCAGCAGTTTGTCAGTCTATTGGGTGTTCGATGTAAAGTATTCAGGAAAAATCAACGGACGCGTAGAGATCATCCAGAAGCGCCTCCTCGGCTTGAAGCATTGCTCCGTGATCGCGAGGACTCACTATGTCGAAATTGGTTCCCCGCCCGAAAAGATGAACCGAGCCTCCGGGCTCCAAGCCATGTTCCTCGACAAGCTTTCTAGGGATAAGAACTTTGCCCTGATCGTTGATCGTGACCTGGGTGTTGCGGGAATAGAGCAGCCCTTTACGCTGACTCTTGATTCCAGCAGAAAGATCCGAGCCATCGATAGATTCGATCATCGCTGAAAACGCCTCCCCGCTGAGCGCCTTAAGAACTGGCACTTCATGAGTCCGCCACTGCAACAGGCGCAGAGGCAGAGCCTCCCCTTTGCCTGGACGCCACTCCGAAGGCACCGAGACACGACCCTTCGCATCGAGTTTGAAGTCGAATACTCCTTCGAAGCTATTAGCTGGCAATCCCACCGTGAGACCTGCAGGTCATGCAGTGCACTTTGGTACACCCTAAGACACATTTAAGTCAATCTAAAATATCTGGCGAAATCCCTCCACGAGTGCATTTTTAAAGGGTCTAACAGGCCCTCCTTTGCATAAAAACTTATCCGCATCTCCGCTTTTTTTAAAAAAGACACGCTGCGACACCTGTGTGCGCCCAAGAGCGTCAAATTATTGGTCCTTTAAATCGAAAGCGGGCCCAAGGTGTACTGGCCCTGCGCCCTGAATCCATCCCACATCTCGCTGCGTGATGACTGATCCATCCAATAACAAGATCTCCGTCCTGCTCTCTTTTTTGGCCCGGCAACTAGTCCCTACTTCACCTTGAAAAGAAGGCGGGCATCCTGCTCTCCTGCTTTCTCTGAATCTGGATACCAGTTCACGTAGAAACCATGAATGATCTTCTTTCGCTGCAAAAATTCAATGACTCCAAATTCCGGGTTAGCAGTAGTGATCTGGAATTCGTGATCTCCATAGCGATCTGACTCCAGTGCGAACGCTCTTACTCCCTTGGGGAATTCTTCGGTGAGCACGACGTCGTAATCTTCGAACTTAACCCGAGCTGTTCTTCGTGCACCAACCGCACGAACGGAGATCTCCGTATCCTCCAGTTTGGATTCCGTGTCTCGTTTTTCAAGGTCAGCGTCGTCAATCTGCCTGAATAGATCACCCACCAGGATCTTGACGCCGGCTCGCAACTCTCCCTTGCTTTCACCCTTGTCGATCACCTCCGTAGAGATCTCCATCCCATCCTTGGTAAAGACCTTAGTAATCCTGACCTTAACCCCTCCAGTATAGGTAGCGGTGAAGCCAATGGGCTTACGAAGTGGTGGCTCTGCGGTCTCTTTACCAAAATCTTCAAAGCCATCTTGAGCCATTTGTCGAGATATCCACCTCGTTTTTCCTCCCTTACCTTTAACCTTTTCTTCTAGTACGTAATAAATTTTCAGAGTGCAGCCACCTATCGAGAGTCGCTTCCGATTCTTTATGAAAAAGAGCTCCGCATCTCCATCTCCTCCAATGACGAATTCAAAATCCCGGGAGTCTGCGAAAGCCAACCAACAGCCAAGATACGGCTTATCCAAAGTGGCTGGCAACTCATCGGCACGAGCAAGGCCGATGGCTCCGAAGACAATGATGATGAAGCTTGCGAGGCGATTCATAGTGGGACGGTTATCAGTAGCCGAGGCTTTCCACCAGCGCAATTCTGGTCTTTGCTCAACGAGTAATGACCACCGAGGAACTAGCGCAATCAGCTACCAACGACGAGACGCCACCCTCAAACATCTCACCCGAAGTCCACTCGCTGTGGCTGGCCAAATCTGGACAATGGACTGAATCTCATGATCTTTGTTCCTCTATACCTGATCCTGATGGAGCGTGGATACACGCGTATCTTCACCGGGAAGAAGGCGACCTTCAAAATGCGCGCTATTGGTATCACCGGGCCAAGAAAAATGAACCGGACTCAACCCTCAGCCTCGAAGAGGAATGGAAAACTATTGCATCTCATTTCCTTTCCCAATGATTACCAACTCCGCAACTTGAGATGACAGAAAAGAATGTCCGCCGTGCCGCTGTCTCCGCCCTTCGGGCATGGTCCAAAGGGCACCTATACGCAGATTCTCTCGTTGAGCGTCAGGCGAGGCGCAACCATCTGTCTACCCCTGACCGAGCGCTACTGAATAGCATTCTCTTAGCCGTTCTAAGAAATAGAAGCCTACTCGATCACTGGATCGGCATGCTGCGCAAAGGCAAGCTGGACCACGAAACACGAGACATCCTGCGAGTGGGGATATGCCAGCTTCTCCTTCTAGGAATTCCAGATCATGCCGCAGTCAATGAAACAGTGAATTGCGCTCGCAAGCCTGTTCGGGGCCTGATCAATGCTGTCCTCCGACGTGCGGTGGCGGCACGCAAGACACTCTTCTCAGAGAGCGAAAGCCTCCGAGCTTCAATAAGGTTCTCGCATCCCGAATGGCTCTGTAATCGGTGGGAACAACAGTTTGGCCATACTGAGATGGAGTCCCTGCTAGCGTGGAATAATGAACCTGCCCCGGTCATTGTCCGCCTCAACACTCTCGCATCTCATCCCCTTGACCCCGCCAAGGAAGATCAGCTCATCTCCCTTGGGCTGGAAAGCTATTACCAACTAGCCGGATCCCTCCCCCGTGAATGGGTCGAGACCGGTCAGGTCTACATCCAGGATCCTTCCACTCGGTTTGCGGTTGAACTTCTTGATCCTCAACCCGGGGAAACGGTTCTAGATGCCTGTGCCGCACCCGGAGGGAAATCTTCACTTGTAGCTGCAGCCATGAATAACGAAGGGCAGCTTCTTTGCACCGATTCTAGTGAGAAACGGATTCCACGACTTATCGAAAACCTCGCGAGGCAACAAATAACCAATACTGCGACCGAGCGGTTTGACTGGACCGAGCCTGCTCCTCAGATGTGGAAGTCCAAATTTGATCGGATTCTCCTCGACGTGCCATGCTCTAACTCCGGCGTCATGCGGCGCAGAGTCGACGCGCGGTGGCGACTTAAGCCTGAGCAACTTCAAGGTCTGCCCGCTATACAACGGCTTATTCTGGAAAACGCCCTTCCGTGCCTGAAACAAGGAGGTCGCCTTGTATACTCTACCTGCTCCCTTGAGCCTGAGGAAAACGAGGTCCTTATCCTGAGCTTCCTCAAGGATTTTCCAGAAGTGTCCTTGCTCGAATCAAAGCAATCTATCCCCTTCAGAGACGGATTTGATGGGTCGTATGCCGCTCTCCTGTCCATGAAGGGAAGTGCCTGATCCCCATTGGGGAAATCCTAGCCCGAATTTCGACTCCCAATTTTCATTCGCTCTACTAGGATCTCCTCGTGCGCAACATTCTCAGTTTGCTCCTGGCTCTGGCCATCCTGCTGTCCACTCTTCTGTTTGGCTGTTTCTATATGAACATCAGTAAAGGAGCAAAGTTTGAGACAAAGAAAAGCGAAGAACGTTCCTCTGCGACAGAGTAGCCCCAGCAGACTGGCTTCTTCTTTGAATTCACATCGCCCCTCGTCGAGTCAGCATAGGTGCTGCAATAAAAACGCCCCGAGGGAACCCCGGAGCGCTTGCTTGAAGATCTTCAGAAACCTGATCAGTCGTCCGTAAGGGAAAACGACTCCTCTTTTTCTGGCGGAGGAACGTCATCCTTCGGCTTATCTCGATCACGGCCTCGTCCACCACGGTCTCTCCCACGATCGCCACCACGGTCGCGGCCTCCACCGCCACCACGACGGCCTCCACCGCCACCACGACGGTCTCCACCGCCACCACGACGGTCTCCACCGCCCTGCGGTCCATCACCTTCGTCCCTGTCATCGGTCTCACCACGAGCCTCTCTGATAGCAGCGCGCATGCTCATCTTGACTCGACCCTTCTCATCGACTCCGATGCACTTAGCGGTAACTTCATCTCCAGTCTTTACGACATCCTCAGTCTGCTCAACACGACCTTCAGCCAACTCCGAGATATGAATTAATCCATCCTTACCGGGAAGCACTTCCATGAAGGCACCAAAGGCCATCGTATTGACAATTTTACCGGTATACGTTGCGCCCACCTCTACCTCAGCAAACATATCCTCGATCATTTTCTTGGCACATTCGAGAGATTCAGCCTTTGAGGCATAAATATGAACGGTGCCATCGTCCTCGATATTAATTTCGGCGCCAGACTCAGCCTGGATACCCTTGATATGCTTGCCTCCAGGACCAATAAGCTCCCCGATGCGCTCCGGATCAATCTTAACGGACTCGATTCGAGGGGCATGCTCGCTAAGCTGTCCAACTTCGGGAATCGCCGCTGTCATGGCCTCTTGCACCTTGGTGCGTCCTTCCTTCGCCATGTGGACGGCATCCTCAAAAATATCAAGGGAGATACCACGCAGCTTCAAGTCGAGCTGGAAGCCTGTGATTCCTTCACTCGTTCCACACAGCTTCCAATCCATGTCACCATAGAAATCCTCACTGCCAATAATATCCATAAGCAGCTTGTGATCCTTCAGGTTGCCCTCGTCGTCAAAATCCGTGACAAGCCCAACGGAGATTCCGCTTACAGGACGCTTCAGCGGCACACCTGCCTGAAGAAGGGACATCGTTCCCGAACACACCGTAGCCATGGAAGATGACCCATTGGATTCGAGGACTTCGGAGGTCACCCTGATCGCATACGGAAATTCTTCAACGTCAGGTATGACCGCCTGAATTGAGCGCTCCGAGAGAGCTCCATGACCAATTTCCCGTCTGTTCAGACCTCCAAATCGACCCGACTCTCCAACCGAAAATGGAGGGAACGAGTAATGGAGAATAAACTGCTTGCTGTCCTCGCCGCCTGCGTAGTTGTCGAAATACTGCTTTTCGTCGGCTGGAGCCAGCGTTGTGGTAGCCAGAGCCTGCGTTTCGCCACGGGCGAACAGAGCTGAACCATGGACTCGCGGCAGGATACCCGCCTCGGCAGTAAGCGCACGAAGCTCGCCCACCTTCCGACCATCAGCCCGAACTCCTTTTTCAAGGATACTAATACGGAATGCCTTTTTCTGAATATGCTCGAACGCCTGC
>MDSV01063213.1_pt1 | contig 14680 bp, 12 predicted proteins | sample 810851 | NCBI WGS metagenome assembly MDSV01 (sample SAMN05326640, study PRJNA326480) | marine metagenome | isolation source: seawater | place: Atlantic Ocean: North East | collected 2012 | reverse complement strand
TATTTTTTTACTTAATTTTATTAAATTTGGAATTTGATTTTAAAAAATATAAATTTTTATATATTTTAATTTTATCATTAAGTTTATTTATAATTTTAATTTCTGGGGATAGAGCTGCTTTTGGAATTTTTATTTTAACATTTTTCTTAGTACTTATTTTAATTGATAATAATTATGTAAATAGAAAATTTAAATTAATTAGTTTTTTAGTTTTTATAACTATCATTTTCAATTTTTTGTTTTTTTCAAATACATTTAAAACAAGATTTGTTGTGCAAACAATAGGAGATTTAAAAAGTGCAGAAAATATTTTTTACTTTTCGGAAGGGCACGAAAGCCATTGGAAAACTTCTTATAAAATGTTCTTAGATAATAAAGTTTTTGGTCAGGGACCAAATATGTTTAGATATTATTGTGATAAACCAAAATTTAATTCTGGTATAAAAAGTTGCTCTACTCACCCTCATAATTACTATATACAATTATTGGGTGAAACAGGCATTATAGGATTTGGGATATTTATTTTAATTTATTCAATTATTTTTTTAAATTTAATTAAACAATTTTTAATTGTTAATATTTTTAACAGAAGTTATTTGGGCATCGAAAATCTAACTATTTCAATTATTTTTTTTACTAATTTTTGGCCTCTTATTACTACAGGAAATTTATTTAGTAGTTTTACTCTTAATCTTATTGTTCTACCATTATGTTTAATAAATTGTAAAAATAATGATTGAAACCTACATAATTATATTAGTTATAATTAATTCTTTAATCTATTTTTTTCATAACAAACTAAAAATTTTAGGTGTACCTGTTGATATACCAGATAAAAAAAGAAAGTTTCACGTTGGAACAGTTTTTATTTCAGGAGGAATAATTTTTTTTGTTAATATAATTTCTATAATTTTTTTTACATTATTAGAAGACTCTTTGTATTTTTCTTATACAGAAAAAATTAATAAAATATTTTTTTTTTCATTAATTTTTTTTGTTTTTGGTTTTATAGACGACAAATTTGACTTAAACCCTTGGCTTAAATTCATATCATTAACATTTTTTTTAATTATTATTTTGTATTTTGAAGATTCACTTCAAATTAGAGAACTCAGGTTTTCATTCACTAATTACGTTTTAAATCTTGGAAATTATTCAATATTTATAACGTTGTTGTGTTATTTACTATTCATAAATTCATTCAATATGTTCGATGGGATAAATCTCCAAAGTTCAATATTTTCAAGTTCCTTTATATTATATTTTTTATTAATTGAATTTTTAGTTGAATTTAATTTTCTAATATTGCCGGCATTAACTTTATTTATTATTTTAAATTATAAAAATAAGTCTTTTCTTGGTGATGGTGGGTGTTACCTACTCTCATTCATTTTTGGTTCTTTTGCAATCTTTGCTTATAATATAAGACTAATTCCTTTTTGTGATTATATATTTATTTTAATGATGTTACCTGGTTTTGATATGCTACGACTGTTTTTTATAAGAACCTTGAAAAAAAAAAGTCCCTTTAAACCAGATCGAAATCATATCCATCACTTAATATTAAAAAATTTAAATTATAATAAAACTATATTTATTATTAGTGGATTAATAATTTTTAATCTAACGTTATTAGCTTTAAAAATTGATACAAAATTAATATTAATTATTTTTCTAACTTTATATTTTTATTTGATTATTAGATTCAGAAATTAATTTTACTTCGGAGTTTCTTATTTCGTAAATTTTATCACATTTATTAATGAGACTTTTTTTATGTGAAATAATTAAAATGGTAAATTCATCTTTTAATTTAAATATAGTCTCATATATGTAATCTTCTGAATAACTATCTAAAGCATTTGTGGCTTCATCAAAAATCAAAAATTTTGGTTTTTTATAAAGTGCTCTTGCAATACCTATCCTTTGTTTTTGTCCGCCTGATACTTTTACCCCAAATTCCCCCACATCTGTTTCAAGCCGATTGGGCAACTCATTAATAAATTTCTCAAGATTAGATTGTTTTATGACTTTATTTAAAAGATTTTCATCATATTGCTCATCTGAACTTGAAAAAATTATGTTATCCTTCAAAGATCCACTAAAAAGAACAGTGTTTTGAGTAACATATGAAATTTCATTTTGCCATTCTCTTAATAGAATTGGTGTATTTATAATTATGTTATCAACAAACAATGATCCCTTTTTAGGCACAATTAAACCTGAAATAATATCAACTAAAGTACTTTTACCAACACCACTCTCACCAAATAATCCAATGATTTCACCTTTTTTAATATTTATATCTATATTATTAAATATAGGCTTAGTTCTTGAATCATGACTAAAAGAAATATTTTTAAGTTCAATCTTTTCAGAAAATCCAATTTTATTCAAAGATTTTGATATTTGGTTATCTAAATTTAAATCACTCTGAATTTTTTTCAAAACTGTTTTTCCAAAGCTGATTTGTTGATAACAAAAAATAATTCTTTGAAAAGAAGGTATAACCCTATAAGCAACAGCAATGAAAAATCCCGTTGTTGTAATGATTTCCTCATTAGAAAAATCATTAACTACTAAATAATATAAAACAATAACTATTGAAAATATCCCAACCAACTCAAATGAGACTTTAGGAACAATACTTATAGTAATAATTTTTCTGTGTAGATTTGCTAATTTTTCAGTTGTAACAATGAAATCTTTTAATCTTCTTGAATATTTATTATCTAAAATAATTGATTTCATATTAGAAAATGTGGTTTTCAGAATATCAATTTTATCACCATCAAAAATTGATCGACTTTTTCCCCATTTTTTTGAAAATCCACCAATTACTTTAAGAAAAAAAGCTGCTATAGAAAAAAAAATCAAAAATATAAAACCAACATCAATTAGGTTAAATAAAAAAATTATTAAGCAGAAACCAATTACGATCATAATTTCTGATATAAGTGTAATCAATGGTCCAACATAGCCTCTTGTAAAAGTCAATAAATCAGCAGTTAATTTTGATATTAAAATTGATGAATTATTTTTTATAAAAAATGAGTATTTTTGAGAAAAATATTTTTCCAATAATCTTTTTGCCAAATCTGCCTCAATATTTTGTACAAATTTATTTTGAAAATAAAAATAAACAAAAATTAAAATATTTTTTAATAAAAAAATTGAAAAGAAAATAATTAGAAAGTGTATTAAATAATAGGATAAATCTAAATTTGAAAAATTTCGAAACAAATCAAATTCAGGAAAATACTCTTGTAGCTGTAATACAATTTTTTCGGGATTCAGCAAAATACCAATTAAAGGAATTACCATACCTACGCTCAGTAGTTCTAAAAAAACAATCACAACTGATGCTAATACTAATAAATAAAAATTTAATTTATCTTTAAAGGATAATAATTTTAGAAAATTTGATAAAAAGCTCATCTTAAAAAAAAATTTTTCCTATGATAAGTTACCATTCTAATTAAAATTTTTTCAGTATTAAATATTGGACAATAATTAAAATCTTTTTTTATTTTAAGGTTATTAGCCATTCTCGAAATAGATTTATTATTACTCTTAAAAATAATTTTTTTATTATAAAATTTATTAATTATTAAAGATATCTTTTTTATTGATATATTTTCATTGTTCGCAAATATATAATCTTCTGGTTTTGATTTATCTAAAACTTTTGAGAACAACGGTAAAAAATCAATAATATGTGAAATATTTCTAAATTCTTCTGGATTATAAATTTTGACAACATCATTTTTTTCAAAATTATCTATAAATTTTCTTATTACATGATTTTGTGGTGTAAAAATTGACTCATGATTATAACAAATTGCATTTACTATAAATAATTTATTTTTTTTTCTAAATTTTTTTATTAAATTGTAAGTTTTAATTTTACATTCAGAGTAGTAGTTCTCAGCTTTTAAAACGCTTTTTTCTTTTTTTTTAGTTTTCTGGTTTGAGCCAAATATTTCACCAGAAGAAAGATACAAAATCTTCGAATTGTATCCTAAATTAACACATGAACTTAATAAGTATTTGAAAATCGTATAATTTGCTAATAAACACTTTTTTTTTTCGTTTTGATTTTCAGGTATCTTACTATATCCAGCAAAAAAATAAATTTTGTCTATATCTTTTTTTTTTAAAATATTATGAAAATTTTTTAAATCAAAATTTTTTATTATTAATATTTTAGCAAATTTCTTATACTTATTTTTTAAGTTTTCTATTTCTTTAGTTTTTCTTCTAGAAACCAAAAGAGTTTTTTTTTGCTTCTTAAGTAAATACCTGGCCATATAAAAACCATCTTGACCATTTGCACCAAATACAGCTGAGTGATAAAATTCTCTCATTAATTAAAAAAATTCGTATATAAAGTTATATCTTATTAGAAATTTTTATTTTTGGAAATAACCAAATAAATTTGGTTTTTTTAATCTTAAATTTTTTAAACTTTTTTTTTAAAGTTTTTGTAAAATGCCAAATTAGTAAAACTAAATAGTCAGGTTTATCTTTAAACATATATTTTTCATTTTTAATTAAAATGTTAGTACCAGGTGTAAATGAATTAAATTTTTCTTTATTTACATCGTAAATACCCTTTAAGATTTTGTTGTTTAAGTTGCAAAGCTGTAAAGTAACATTTCCTTTTGTTGAAGCACCAAAACCATATATTTTTTTCTTTTCTTGTGATAAGTTATGAATTTTATTTGAAATGAGGTTAATATTATTTTTAACCTTTTTAAAAAAATTTTTATATTTTTTTAATTTATGAAAATTATTTTTTGTTTCCTGTTTATATAAAAGTTCAATTTTACTATTTTTAGGTTTAAATTTAGAGTCCTTGAATGCCAAGTCAAAATTGATACTTCCACCATTTATAGAATTCCTATCAAAATCAATTATTTTAAGATTTGTTTGATCAATTAAATATTTAAATGAAATTAAACTAAAATAGGTAAGATGTTCCTGACAAAAAGTATCAAAAGAAAACTTTTTAAAAATATCTGGCAAATAAGCTATCTCAACATGAAATATTCCATCTTTTCTCAAAATTTTTTCTATATTTTTACAGAATTCGACTGGATTTTCCAAATCGTAAAACATTGCAATACAGGAAATAATTTTAAACTTACGATTAAAATTATTTAAAATTTTTTCATCAAAAATTTTACTAATTTTTTTGATGTCACCATGATAAAACTTTTTAAACTTACTGGCTGATGGATCACATCCCACCCTATAAGAGTGATTTGAAAAAAAATTTAAAAAAGTACCATCATTACTACCAATATCTAATATTTCGTCACTTTTTTTTAAATTATAAACTTTATTTAATTTTAAAAATTTTTTATGTAAATGAGTAACCATTGAATTATTTAATCCTGATCTATAACCATAATTATTTCCAAATAGTTTATTTGGATTATAATTGTGCTTTAATTGTAATAATTTTGATTTAGAGGAAAAAACAACAGATAGTGGAGTTCGAGGGATTGATGATTTGGCATTTTTTGGAAAAATACCAGTCAAGCTTATGTTTCCAAAATTACATACTTCGATTAAATTTTTATCCTGACTTATTCTACATTTATTAATTTTTTTATATAATTTTTTCATTTAATTATCTTGATTAAAGCAATTGAGTTTGCTGATATAACTTGTTTTTTATTTTGAAAAATTTCTACATTAGGTTTTATATTTTCACAATCAACATCTCTACATTTAATCCATTTATTTTTATAAATTTTGTAATACTCAATAAAATACTTTTTAGGTTTAATTTGTTTAAACATTAAATTTAATTCATTTTTATCAAATTGTTGCATATTGCTAAAATATCCCTTTTTACCAAAAGGTATCGTGATTAGTAAAACTCCTTTTTTTTTTAAAATTTTTAAAATATTCTTTAAAACTATTCTCAGTTTATTCTTATTTTTTTTTTCTTTTTTAAAATTTCCATAGTTATAAAGATTATTATCAAAACCTATATGCTCTAATGTTGAAATACAGGTGATTACATCAAAAAAACTTTCTTTAAAAGAGGTTTCTTCTAAATCCTCATAAGTATAGGATATATTGTAATTATTAAAATAATCCTTTTCGGGATAAAGAGTAGTAATAAATTTTTTTTTAAAATGATTTAATTCTTTTAAAATATATTCTTGATTAAGTGTTGATCCTGCATCCAAAATATTGCCATCAAGTTTTTTCAATTCTTTTATAATCCAAGGTATCTCAACTACTCTTTCATCTAAATAAGAATCATAATAAGCTTTTTTATGTTTAATTTTTTTTTGAATTATTCTGTTTTTAAATCTTGTATAACCTCTTCCATGCAATACCGGAAATAATTTATAATAAATTATAGCTATTTCATTTTTTACTTTTTCATACAATCTCATAAAATAACTTTGTGGTAAAAATAATTTATAATCACTTTTAGTGATATTTTTTCATTTATTTTAAGTAGTTTAAAAAACTCTTTTAAAACATTTTTTAAATAATAAGAATTAAATATATTGCTAAATATTAGAATTAATCCAATAACAATAAGATAATTATAGGATAGAACTCTAAATTCTTTATTTTTTTGATTAAAATTTTTAAAAAAGCATATTCTAGCTAACCAATAACCTATTCGTAGAAAATTATTCCCATAGATAATGCTAATTGATTTATCGTGGCTAGAAAATTTAACTGAGTACGGAGTAAAAAATTTTACTTTATTTTGAGATTGATAAATATTCATAAGGTAAACCAACATGTCTGGACCAACATCTTTTTTAAAAAAAAAATAATTTCTGAATTGATTATTTTTAGTAAAATTAAATAAAATTTTTTTCCACTTTTTTAAAAACTGAGTTTTAAAACAAGTACAAATTGGACTCACTGGCAAAATAGTATTTATATTTGCACCTTTAGTTTTTAATATTTTATTTACATTCTCTCCATAATATGCAGATAACATAGCGTATTTTGGTACTTCTAAATAAGAAATTTTTTCAAATTTTGTATTTTTGTTAATATCGTCAATTATACCTGTACCAAAAGAAAAAATATTTTTATCTATCATATTTGATAAATATATATCCTTAACATACTTTCCTAATACATCGTCATCATATAAAAAACTTACGTATGTAGTTTTTAAATATTTCATTGCTTCAATGCAGCTCATTTGTATACCCTTGCTCTTTTGTCTTACGATTTTGGCTTTTTTTAATTTTTGCACAATTTTTTTATTAGTGTAAAAATTAATATCATCACTTGCATCAATTATTATATATGACGGATTAATATAATTTAATTTTTTTTTACAATCGTTGAGTAGTCTCTTTAAATAGACTGGTCTATTTTTTGTTGGTACTATAAAAGTTAAATTATTTTTTTTCACAAGGTAATTAAATTTTTAATTTTGAATTAATAAAACATTTAGAAAATGTATTATTTATAGAATTTATAAAATTAATCAAATTAATGCTTCTATTATAAGAATTTTTGTAATAATTAATCATTTAGGAAATTCATTTGTATCAAACCTTGGTAATGTTAATAATTTTCTTTTTTGTAAATTTGCAATACCAGAATTAGCAGTAAGACCAACTACACATTTATTTTTTTTAAGTATTTTTAATGTGTTATTATTAAATCCACCATGAGGATAACACATAACCCAATTATTCGTTTTTACTCCCACGCTCTTTAAAAAATTTAAAGAATTTTTGATTTCACTTTCTTGGTCTTTGTAACTTAAAGTATTAAGCCACCTATGTGTTTGGGCATGACTACCCACATACATTTTGTTTTTAATTAACTTTTTTAGGTCTTTTACATTCATATAATAATTTTTACTTAACTCTTTTTGTTTTTTTTTTGTGTATTTTTTAAGTAATTTATTGATAATTTTGGATTTGATTTCTGGTTTTAACAAATGCTGAAGCAATCTTTTAATAAATATAATTTCTCCTGAGTCTCCTCGACTCTTTTTTCCATAATCAGAATACATTTTATCAATTTTTTTTTTGGAAATCCCACTTTGAACACAACAAATCTTTATATAATCAAGTAACTTTTTTGTATCTTTGCTAAATGAAAGTATTAATTGAATTTTATTTACATCTAATAATTTTTGTTTTTTTGCAGATAATGTTGAAACAAAAAAAGCTCCATGTAAATTACGTTTTTTTAACTCTGGGAAAACATAATTTATATGATCTTTATATCCATCATCAAAAGTTAACCAGCATGGTTTTTTTGGTAATTTTTTTCCATTTTTTATAAATTCTATAACATCAGCAGTAGAAATAATTTTATAATTATTTTGTAAAAAATCTAATTGTCTTTTGAATTGAGAAAAATCAAGAGCTTTTAATTTTTTAAATTTTGATTTTTTTATTGGTCTAACATAATGATACATTACTATGGTTAATTTAGAGGTCATTTTTTAATTAAAAATTTTAAAATGTTTAATTGGCATATTTGCTGTTTAAACTTTTAAATTAATTATACCATTGTTTTTTTTTTCTTATTTTATATACATTCTAGCCTTTAAGATATTTTAAATCATAAATTTAAATGAAAAATATATTCAATATAATTAAAGAAATATATTATTTACACAAATTTGGATCGTACATTTCAAAAGTTTTTAAAAATGAAACAATTCCAAAAACTAAAAAAGGATTAATAATTGTTGAGTTGAATAATTTATATGGTTCACATATAGCTTACTCATTTATTATTGATAAATTAAAGAAAAAATTTTTAACAAATAATATTGGTCTATTCAAAAGTAGTTTTGACAGTGGTTCAAGCCATTATTTACTTCATAAATTTTTAAACTATTTTAATCTTCACTATTATAATTGGTATAAAGCTATGGGTAATTCAATATTTATTTTCCATAAAACTAAAAATAAAAGTCTATATAAACATCAAAGATTTTTGAAAAAAATAAAAAACAAAAAAAATCTACTTAAATTTAAAATTGATGGTATTTTATACGGTGATTTAATTTATGACTCTTTTTTAAGATATAATCGGGAACATACTATAGATGTAAACAGCGAAGATTTTAAAATTTTTTTCTTAAAATCAATTGATTATTATTATTTTTGTAAAAATCTTTTTTTAAAACATGATATTCATTGTGTGCTATTAAGCCATACAGTATATTTACCTGCAATTCTAGGAAGGATTGCACTTTCAAAAAACAAATTGTTTTTTTGTTCATCTTTAACTCATTGTGCAAATTTATCGAAAAAGTTTTTTTATCTTGAAAATTTTAGAGAATATAAAAAATTATTTCTTCAATTACCTCAGAAACAAAAAAATTTAATGATGAAAAAGGCAAAAGAAAATATGGAAAAACATTTTAAAGGTAAAATAACTGACCAATTTGAAAATCTTCAACAATCACCTTTCGCTGGCTTAATTGAAAAAAATTTAGTTCCTAATAGTCCAAAAATTAAAATTTTAGTAGCAACACATTGTTTTGCAGACTCCCCACATGTTCATGGAAATTTTTTGTTCGATGACTTTTATGACTGGGTAGAAAATTTGGGAAAAGTTTCTGAAAGAACTGATTATGAATGGTATATTAAACCTCACCCAAATAAATATCATGAAAAAAAAAATTTAGAGGTTATTAATGATTTTGTTAAAAAATATAAAAAATTCAAAATTATAAATAACGATTATTCTCATTTTTCGTACATGAAAAATATAGATTTTTTTCTTTCTGTCGATGGGCACATCGCTGAGGAAATGGCTTATTTTAATAAAAAAGTGATTTTAGCCAGTAAATCTGGAAAAATTGGATCATATAAATTTGTATTTAATCCACCTACAAAAAAAAAATATATAAATTTGTTATTAAATCTGGACAAAAAATTAAAGTTAAAAATAAATAAGAAAGAAATTATTTTAGCACATTGTATAAATCATATTTTTATTCACCAAAATTATCTAATGCAAGTAAGAGAATTATCTAACAAAATTGGCTGGTCAAATATTGGAACAATTGAGGTTATAAAGTTTTGGATTAATAACTTTAATAAAAATAAACATAAAAAAATGTTAAAAAATGTATCTGATTTTGTTGATCTATCTGAGAGCACAAAAAAATATAACAGATATATTTAATAAATTATTTTTAAATAATTCATATTTACATTAAACATTTTTTAATACAGTTTATTGATCACAAACTCAGACAATTTATCATTTCCTAAATCATTTAAATGACCATCTAATTGTATAAAATCTTCATAATTAAATATATTTTTTGGATAATAAATATTTTTATGGTTTAAAATAATATACTCTACAATAGATGATTTTGGATTATATTTTAAATTATTATCAAAATTAAAAAATTCGTGAAATTCAGATTTATATTTTTTTGAAACAAAATTGGCTTCTGGTATGATTATAAAATTACATTTTATTTTATTTTTATAACAATATTCTTCAAGAAAATTAAAATAATAATCAACTATATTTTTTTGTTTATCTAGAGTATCTTTGTTCGGAATATTTAGTGATTTGTAATAATCAGGAAATATTAATGATTTAAAGTATATTTGTCTATTTAGAATATCTGAATTTAATAGTTTTAATCTATTTTTAGGAAATTTCTCGTGTTTCTTCTTTATATTATTTAAATTAGGAGAGATATTAAAAATATCTTTTTTTTGATGAAATACTTCTTCAATTTTTCTAAAATTTATATGATTTTTTTTATAAATATATTTTTTATATATAAATCGGTAAAATAAGTTTAAACTGTAAGTTGACTTTACAAAATTTTTGAAAAAGTTCAATTTTCTCTCTTTTATAAGGTTTTTATTTAAAATTTTAAAATTTTTTAAAATTTCATCATTAAATAAATATTCATCAAAATCATTTCCTTCAAATATAAAAAATATTACTTCATCAAATTTTATTTTTTGATTAACGTACAAAAATCTGTTGATATAATCATTTATATCAATCCCCGATAAACCAAAATTACAAAAATAATTATTACTCTTTGTGTTAAGCATATTAACTAAATTAATTTTGGATTTACCATAAAACTCTACAAAAGAGTCTCCAAACACTCCTATTTTTTTTTTATTTTGGTCACAATTATTTATTTGATCTTGTAATAGATTTTTTCCTTGCCAACCCAAATTTGGAAAAATTGTTGGGTTTTTTTTTAAAAAATACTCAATAGCTATCAGTGTAATTACAACCGAAAAAATTATTAGAAATAAATTTTTTAAAATATTTTTTTTGTTCAAATTTGAATTATTTTTATAAGTTCTTATAAAAGTTAATTTGTCTTTTGTTATATTCTCCTAACAACTGTTCATCTAATAAAAAAATATGTTGATCATTTTTTTTGTCATTAAAATATTTCCATTTTCTTTTAAAATTATCCTTTAAAAAAAGGGCATTTGCTGTTCTACCATCAAGAACAATGATTGTTCCAGGTGTAAAAAAATATTCAAAACTTAAAACATCTGAAACCATTGGCATCATATCATTGTGCCTTGTACTTATTCCATTTATGTTTTTTTTTATATTAAATTGATCGGGACCGTCAATATAAATGAAATCTGGATTACACATTGGTAATTTTTTATATTTTGTACAAATTTTATTGTTGTAAAGAGCCATTTCTACATCAGTAAACAAATAATGAATTTTGGGCTTAATTTGGAAACTTTTAGTTTTATAAAATTTCGTAATTCTGTTTTTAGAAATTTTTAAATATCTTTTATAATTCTCGACTATAAACAATTCAAAGGGATTGTTTCTTCTTAATTTTTTTATTTTATTAGAGTACTTTTTCTTTAATTCTACTAGAGCTAAGCTAAATACTAAGCTTGACCATCCTGAACCAAACTCTAGGATCGTAGTTCTCTTATTCAATATTATAAATTGATAGAGTCGGTATAAATCATTTAAATCTGGTTTAAGTGTATCTGTTTCTTGCATAATATTTACTTTTCTCTCATCAGAGTTACTTTCTTTGATTAAAAAACCTAAACCTTTTTTTTGAAAAAATTTTTTTATGTCTTTATCATTTTTTTTTGGTGGAAATTTTAAAGGAAGCATAATTTAAAAATATAATTTACATTATATGTAAATTTTAAATAGTAAAGATAAATTAAAATTTAAAAAACTTACTTAGTCCTAAAATATTTTTGCGCAAGTCTAAAATCTTGTAAAGTATCAATATCTAAAGACTCTTTTTTAGTTTTGGTTATAATTGGAATAAAACCACTAGATGTAAAATTTTTTTTATTTTTTAACATTTTGCTATTAATCATAAAGATATTTCCATTAATCTTATATTTAATTTTATTCGTTTTTCTTTTTTCAAAAACACAAATATTATTTTTAATAACAAATAATTTTTTAAAAGTTTTTGTTTCTTTACTTACTGTAACTATATTTTTCTTCTTGTTTTTTTTAAACTTCTCATAAGCTAAAGATATTGTTTTTTTTAATCTAAATGGTGAAGTTGGTTGCAATAGCGTTACACAATCAATTCTCTTCCTAAATTTTTTTTCATACCAATTTAATGCATGTAAAGCCGCTACTTCTGATTTGATTTGATCAGTAGATAAGCTTTTTGGTCTTAACCAAGGACAAATAACTTTGTGCTTTAAAGAAAAATTTTTAATTAAATTTGAATCTGTTGAAACCATTATGTCCTCAAAAATTTTTGAAGACTTGGCAAATTTAATTGTCCAATAAATTAAAGGTTTACCATTTAATTTTTTATAGTTTTTATTTTTTAATCTTTTAGATCCTTTTCTAGCTAGAATAATTGCTAAATTTTTCATTTTATGAACTATTTGTTATTTAAATTAGAATTTTATTTTTTTTTAAATAAGAAATTATTTTTTTTTTCAGTCATAAAATTAAAATTACTAACCCTAAATTTTTCAAATTTCTTTAATAAAATCCTGTTTTTTAATAAACTCGTCTTTTTTTTAATTATATATACATTTTTACTTTCGGTTAAATAATTCATTTCTTTTTTTGTAAAAAGCTCTTCATTAAGTTTTTCTCCTTCTAATTTATTTGAAATTTTTACTTTAGATAATGATTTATTTTTTTTGTTGAAAAAATTTTTTAATGCATTTGCTAAATCTATTATTTTAATACAGTGCATACTTTTCAAAATAAAGATTTCACCACCTTTCATTTTTTTTACGCTTGAAAGAATTAAATTAACTGATTGTTCCAATGACATTACAAATCTTGTCATTTTTTTATCAGTAACAAATATATCTTTCTTATTTTTTAGCTGATTAATAAAATTAGGTACTACTGACCCTCTACTACCTATTACATTTCCAAATCTTACGCTGCAAACTTTGGTTTTTTTATTTTTAAAAATTTTTTTTGAATTCATCACGTATCTTTCAGCTAATAACTTTGAGAAGCCCATAACATTAGATGGAGTAACAACTTTATCAGTGCTAATAAAAATAAATTTGGATACATTGTTAATCACACTTGCTTTAAGCATATTTTGTGTACCTTTTAAGTTAGTCTGCATCGCTTCGTTTGAATTATATTCACATATTGCAACATGTTTTACTGCTGCAGCATGAATAACAATATCGACATCCTGAGTAATTTTTTTACAACGATTAAAATCTCTTACGTCACCTAAAAAAAACCTTAATCTATTTTTTTTCATTTGATTTTCAAAAATGTTATAATTTAACGTAAATGATGAATTTATTTTTTTTGAAAACTCATAAAGTCCATTTTCATCATTACTCATTACTCTTATAACATTGCATTTAGACTGAATGAGTTGTAATACCAAAGCAGATCCAATAGATCCAGTTCCTCCAGTAACTAAGATTTTTTTATTTTTAAGAAAACTCAAGTTCATATATTTATATTTTCTAACATATAATTAATTAATTTTATTTTTGGTTTGTAACTTATTTCATTTAAGATTTCACATTTTTTTATTCTCTGAGATGAAAGTTTTTTTAATTTAATTTTTTTATTTTTAAAATATATTTTTTTTTTAATTTTACTTTCTATTGTATCAATAATATCTTTAATTGATTTGTTTTCACTACCAATATTGTATATTTTTTTTTTTAGCTTTTTTTTTATTATCAAAGAAATAATATTTCCAAAATCCTCAATACTTATATAATTTCTAAAAGTATTTAAGTTTGTTATTATTATTTTTTTATCATTTTGAAAATAATTAATTAGATTTTGTATAATTCCAATCTTGTTTTTACTAAATACATTTGAAACTCTAAAAATTTTAAAATTAATTTTTGAATTTAAATAATTTATTTCAACAAGTCTTTTATACTTTGAGTAACTTGAAATAGGATTAACTTTTGAATTTTCACTCAAAATTTTAGAAGAATATCCATATACCAAAGTGGTAGAAAAATAGTACACCAGTATATTTTTTTTAAGACTTAAGACTATATCAATAATATTCTGATTGCCTCTTACAATCGTTTCAAACATTTTTTGTTTATTGATGTTAATTTGTCCAGTTAAATTTATAATTATATCAACATCCTCAGTAATATATTTTTTTAATTGAAATTTATTTTTAATATTAAATTTATTATTTCTCTTAGGACAAATTAAGTTATAATTTTTTTTTAATTTT
>MDSV01188531.1_pt1 | contig 14686 bp, 11 predicted proteins | sample 810851 | NCBI WGS metagenome assembly MDSV01 (sample SAMN05326640, study PRJNA326480) | marine metagenome | isolation source: seawater | place: Atlantic Ocean: North East | collected 2012 | reverse complement strand
GCTCGCGAATCGCCTTCATAAGATCTTCTTCGCTGAGCTTGCCTTCTTCCAGGTACTTGTCCATTACCTCTTCATTGGCTTCAGCTGCAGCTTCCAGCATGTGCTCACGCCATTCTTCACTGAGCGCCTGCATGTCAGCTGGAATATCTTCATACTTGAAAGTGGTGCCCTGGTCTTCCTCGTTCCAGACGATCGACTTCATCTTCACCAGGTCAATGACGCCCTTGAACTCGTCTTCTGCACCAATTGCCAGTTGCAGAGGCACCGCAGCAGCGCCCAGCCGCTCTTTCATTTGCTCAACAACTTTCAGGAAGTCAGCACCAGCGCGGTCCATCTTGTTGACGAAAACCATGCGCGGCACTTCATAGCGATTAGCTTGGCGCCATACCGTTTCAGTCTGCGGCTGCACGCCGGACGACGCACACAGGACAACAACGGCTCCATCCAGCACCCGCAATGAACGCTCAACTTCAATGGTGAAGTCGACGTGTCCCGGGGTGTCGATGATATTGATGCGATGTTCATCGTACTGGCTGTCCATGCCGTGCCAAAAACAGGTAGTAGCCGCAGAGGTAATGGTGATACCCCGCTCCTGTTCCTGCTCCATCCAGTCCATCACCGCCGCACCATCGTGCACCTCACCGATCTTGTGCGAAATTCCTGTATAGAAAAGCACACGCTCAGTTGTGGTGGTCTTGCCCGCGTCTACGTGCGCTGCAATACCAATGTTGCGATAGCGGCTAAGTGGATGTTTGCGAGCCACAGCTTTAACCTCAAACTATATGAGCGTTCAGTGAATAACTTGCTAGAAACGGTAGTGAGAGAATGCGCGGTTAGCTTCAGCCATGCGATGCACATCTTCGCGCTTCTTGACGGCACTGCCCCGACCTTCTGCAGCATCGGCAATCTCGCCGGCTAGACGCAGCACCATGGACTTCTCGCCACGGGAGCGTGAGTGCTCTACCAACCAGCGCATCGCCAGGGCATTGCGGCGCTCGGCGCGCACTTCAACAGGAACCTGGTAAGTAGCACCACCGACACGGCGGGACTTCACTTCGACCATAGGGGCGATAGCGTCCAGGGCATTTTCGAAAACTTCCAGCGGGTCTGAACCGGTACGCTCGGATACAATATCCAGCGCGCCATAGACGATTTTCTCGGCAACAGATTTCTTGCCGTCGACCATGACGTGATTCATGAATTTGGCTAGGATTTTTGATCCGTGTTTTGGATCAGGCAAAACTTCACGTTTTGCCACGACTCTTCTTCTAGGCATAAATGACCTCTTGTTTATTCAGGTTAACCCGGGACTCAGGGGGACACTCACAGCTTAATAACTTAACTTCGCATAATCAGTGGCTGATCTGATCAATGGTTAAGTTGTTAAGTTGTGGGTGTCCCTACTTCCCACCCGGCCTTACTCAATCTCATCACATTGTTTCAAGAGCCGTGATGAGTCACGCAGTCCTTGCGCTTGTGATTGGCTCTTAACTAGCTCAGCAGGGTAAGGGCTGCATCCAAAAGGTACCGCCATACTGCCTCTACTTAAAACTTAAGACTTGGGTCGCTTGGTGCCGTACTTGGAACGACCCTGCTTGCGATCAGCAACACCCGATGTATCCAGCGAACCACGCACGGTGTGATAGCGCACACCGGGAAGATCCTTAACTCGACCGCCGCGAATCAGCACAACAGAGTGCTCCTGCAGATTATGACCTTCACCGCCAATGTAGGAAGTGACTTCATATCCGTTAACCAGTCGTACACGACACACTTTACGCAGTGCAGAATTTGGCTTCTTGGGAGTAGTGGTATACACCCGCGTGCAAACGCCACGCTTCTGCGGAGAGGCTTGCAGAGCAGGTACGTCACTCTTGGACACCTTGCTCTTACGGGGCTTGCGTACTAACTGATTGATTGTTGCCATATTAGTAAATCAAATCCTGATTGTTTGTCGTTAATTTGACGCTCAAGTGATTTTATAAAATATCATTAAAATTAGCATCTTATCTTTATTCCTGCGGTCCGAATTGCGAATTATGCATCCCGATTCCGACAGCGGGTCGACGACGGAGGCGGAATTCTAATGATCCGCATCTCCAGAGTCAACTATTTCACCACTGGACCCTGACCCAAACGGCCCGGATCATGCGGTTTTCAGCAGGAATTATTCTCCCGCTGCCTGCTCAGCGCCGGCATCGGACTCGATACCCTCTGAACTCAGCGCCTCACTCAGCGCTGCTTCCACATCACTGGCACTGACGGTATCGCTATCAGTCTCTTCCAGCGCCTGCTTCTTGCGAGCTGCGTGATAGGCAAGTCCAGTACCCGCAGGAATCAAGCGACCTACCACAACGTTCTCCTTCAGGCCGCGCAGAAAATCGCGCTTGCCAGTGACCGCTGCTTCAGTCAGTACACGGGTAGTTTCCTGGAATGACGCAGCCGAAATAAAGGATTCCGTGGCCAGTGACGCCTTGGTAATCCCTAATAGCTGGCGCTCAAATCGAGCTACCATCTTATCTTCCGCTTCCAGCTTGTCATTGATTTCCAAAATCTGGGTATAGGTAAGTTGTTCACCTTTAATCAGATTGGAATCACCTGAATGAGTGATTTCAACTTTACGCAGCATTTGACGCACAATGACTTCAATGTGCTTGTCGTTGATGCGAACACCCTGCAGGCGATAAACATCCTGTACTTCGTTAACGATGTACTGTGCCAAGGCCTCTACGCCCTTAAGGCGCAGAATATCGTGAGGCGCGGGCGGGCCTTCTGAAACAACCTCACCCTTCTCGATGAACTCACCTTCGAACACAGTCATGGTGCGCCATTTCGGAATCAGTATTTCATAATGGTCAGAACCATCGATAGGGTTCACACCATCCTTAGGCGTAATCACAAGACGACGCTTACCCTTGGTTTCCTTGCCGAAACTGACGGTGCCAGAAATTTCAGCCAGAATGGCTGGCTCTTTCGGCTTACGCGCTTCAAACAGGTCGGCTACACGTGGCAGACCGCCGGTAATGTCTCGCGTCTTGGAACCTTCCTGAGGAATTCGGGCAATAAAGTCACCGATATTCATATCCACACCATCTTTCAAACTGATGATGGCGTTGGCCGGCATAAAGTAGTGTGCGGGAACTGTCGTTCCTGGCAGGCAAACTTCCTTGCCTTTCTTGTCCACAACAGTGATCGCCGGACGCAGTTCTTTCGCAGAGGATGCGCGCTCAGCGGGATCGATTACGGACATACTGGTCAGACCAGTAATCTCATCTGTCTGCTCACGGACGGTAATTCCCTCTTCCATGGCCGCAAATTTGATCTTACCTGACACTTCGGAAACGATTGGGTGAGTATGCGGATCCCAGGTCGCTACAATTTGACCGGCTTCCACATCACGGTTTTTACCAACCGTTACCACTGCGCCGTAAGGCAACTTGTAACGTTCGCGCTCGCGACCGTTGGTGTCGTTTACAATCAATTCACCGGAGCGAGATACAACCACCAGCTCGCCTTTCACATTCTCAACTGTCTTCATGTTGCTGAGATGGATGGTGCCTGTGTTCTTCACCTGCACGCTGTCGGAAGCAGTTGCTCGCGAAGCAGCACCACCGATGTGGAAGGTACGCATGGTCAACTGTGTACCCGGCTCACCAATTGATTGCGCCGCAATTACACCGACCGCCTCACCCACGTTGGCGAGATGACCACGAGCAAGGTCGCGTCCATAACACTGGCTACAAATACCGAAGCGAGTTTCGCAGGTAATTGGTGATCGGACGTAGACCTGGTCGACGCCGTTAGTTTCAAGACGCTCGACCATGCGCTCATTAATCAGGGTTCCTGATTCTGCAATCAGCGCATTGGTATCTTCGTGCAGCACATCTCCAGCCAGAACTCGACCCAGTACGCGATCACCCAGAGGTGCAATGATGTCACCCCCTTCAATGATGGGCGACATGTTCAGGCCTTCAGTCGTACCACAATCTTCCTCAGTGATGGCCAGATCCTGAGAAATATCTACCAAGCGGCGAGTCAGATAACCAGAGTTAGCTGTCTTCAGAGCGGTATCAGCCAGACCCTTACGAGCACCGTGAGTCGATGTGAAATACTGCGATACATTGAGACCTTCACGGAAGTTCGCAGTAATCGGCGTCTCAATAATGGAACCATCAGGTCGTGCCATCAGACCACGCATACCAGCCAACTGGCGAATTTGCGCGGGGGAGCCTCGAGCACCGGAATCAGCGTAGATATAGACAGAGTTAAAGGACTCTTGCTCTTCTTCCTTACCTTCTTTGTTGATGACGGCTTCGGTTGATAGCCCTTCCATCATGGACTTAGCCACGATGTCATTGGCTCGCGACCAGATATCGATCACCTTGTTGTACTTCTCGCCCTGGGTAACCAGACCGGAAGCAAACTGAGATTCAATTTCCGCCACTTCCGAGTTGGCTTGATCAATGATCGAAGCTTTCTCGTCCGGAATTTCGAAGTCATTTACACCGATTGAAGAACCACTCCGCGTGGAGTACTTGTAGCCGGTGTACATGAGTTGATCAGCGAAGATTACTGTCTCTTTCAGACCCACGTCGCGATAACAGGCGTTCAGAATCTGTGAAATAGGCTTCTTCGCCATCTTCTGATTGACCATGGAGAAAGGCAGGCCTTTTGGCACGATGTTAAACAGCAACACGCGACCCACAGTGGTATCCACGATGCCGGTCTTGGTTTCCTGTTCACCCTCTTCGTTGGGAAGAGTCTCGGAGATTCGCACCTTGATGCGAGCCTGGAGATGGGCATTGCCAGAATCATAGGCACGCTGCACTTCCTTCACGTCCGCAAACACCATGCCTTCGCCCTTGGCGTTTACCCGCGAGCGAGTCATGTAATAAAGGCCCAGCACCACGTCCTGGGACGGCACGATGATAGGTTCACCGTTAGCTGGTGCCAGGATATTGTTAGTAGACATCATCAAAGTACGCGCTTCCAGCTGGGCTTCCAGCGTCAATGGCACGTGCACAGCCATTTGGTCACCGTCGAAGTCAGCGTTATAGGCCGCACACACTAATGGGTGCAATTGAATCGCCTTACCTTCAATCAGAACTGGCTCAAACGCCTGAATACCAAGTCTGTGCAGGGTTGGCGCGCGGTTCAGGAGAACCGGGTGCTCACGAATCACTTCAGCCAGGATATCCCAGACTTCTGCTGTCTCGCGCTCCACCATTTTCTTCGCAGCCTTGATAGTAGTCGCGAGTCCGCGACGCTCCAGCTTGCCGAAAATAAATGGCTTGAACAGCTCCAGCGCCATTTTCTTGGGAAGACCACATTGATGCAGTTTCAGGGTCGGTCCAACCACGATTACGGACCGGCCAGAGTAGTCCACTCGCTTACCCAGCAGGTTTTGGCGAAAACGCCCCTGCTTACCCTTGATCATGTCGGCCAGAGATTTCAGTGGACGCTTGTTAGAACCGGTAATTGCGCGACCGCGACGACCGTTATCCAACAGTGCATCAACAGCTTCCTGAAGCATGCGCTTTTCGTTACGAACAATGATGTCCGGCGCATTTAGATCCAGCAGACGCTTGAGTCGGTTGTTTCTATTGATGACGCGACGATATAAATCATTGAGGTCAGACGTTGCGAAGCGACCACCATCCAGGGGCACCAATGGACGCAGATCTGGCGGCAACACCGGCAGGACGTTCATCACCATCCACTCTGGCTTGTTGCCGGAATCGACGAAGGCTTCCAGCAGTTTTAGCCGCTTGGATAATTTCTTTAATTTGGTTTCTGAATTGGTCGCAGGAATTTCTTCGCGCAGGCGAGCTACTTCGCCATCCACGTCCATGTCTTTCATCAAGGCCTGGACCGCTTCCGCACCCATCTTGGCGTCGAATTCATCGCTGAATTCTTCCATGGCCTCGTAGTACTGCTCATCATTAAGCAGCTGGCCTTTTTCCAACGTGGTCATGCCCGGATCGGTAACCACAAAGGATTCGAAATACAGGATGCGCTCAATATCACGCAGAGTCATATCCAGCAGCAATCCAATGCGCGAAGGCAGTGACTTAAGGAACCAGATGTGAGCAACCGGGCTCGCCAGTTCGATATGGCCCATGCGCTCACGACGCACCTTGGACAAGGCCACTTCCACACCACATTTCTCGCAGATTACACCGCGATGCTTGAGGCGCTTGTACTTACCGCACAAACATTCGTAGTCTTTAACTGGGCCAAAAATTTTGGCGCAGAACAGACCGTCACGCTCAGGCTTGAATGTTCGGTAGTTAATAGTCTCTGGCTTTTTAACTTCACCAAAAGACCACGCTCTAATCATCTCTGGCGATGCCAGACCGATGCGAATGGAATCAAACTCATCTGACTGTGATTGAGATTTCAGCAACCCTAATAGGTCTTTCATTCTATTTCCTCCACCTACGCCTTCTAGAGACACAGGCTTCACTAATCAAAAATTCGTTACTGCCTAATTTTATGGAACACTTATACGTAAAGTGTCGATATTACTCGCTGACATCCAGCTCCATATCGATTGCCAAGGAACGAATCTCCTTGACCAATACGTTAAAGGATTCCGGCATTCCTGGTTCCATTCGATGATCACCATCCACGATGTTCTTGTACATCTTGGTGCGTCCGGCAACATCGTCCGATTTCACGGTAAGCATTTCCTGCAAGGTGTATGCGGCGCCATATGCTTCCAGTGCCCACACTTCCATTTCCCCGAAGCGCTGACCACCGAATTGCGCCTTACCACCCAGCGGCTGCTGAGTAACCAGACTGTAAGAGCCAGTAGAACGGGCATGCATTTTGTCATCCACAAGGTGATTGAGCTTGAGCATGTACATAATGCCGACAGTAACTGGTCGATCGAAGGCTTCACCCGTACGGCCATCAAAAAGTGTGACCTGACCACTATCATCCATATCAGCCAGTGACAACATTTCCTTGATCTCGGTCTCAGCCGCACCGTCAAACACCGGCGTAGCCATTGGCACACCAGCACGCAGATTGGCAGCCAGCTCGCGCAGTTCTGCCTCATCGAGAGACTTAACGTTTTCCTTGCGCAAGCCGATCTTGTTGTACACGTCGGTGATCAGCTTGCGAAGCTCAGTTACCTTGGCCTGTGCGTCCAGCAACTTACCTATCTTCGCTCCCAGGCCCACTGCCGCAGCGCCGAGGTGGGTTTCGAGAATCTGACCCACGTTCATGCGAGACGGCACACCCAGAGGATTCAAAACGATATCCACTGGTTGGCCCTTCTCGTCATAAGGCATATCTTCCTCGGGCATAACTACCGAAATAACACCCTTATTACCGTGGCGACCCGCCATCTTGTCACCCGGCTGGATAGTACGCTTGATTGCCAGGTACACCTTCACAATCTTCAGTACGCCCGGCGCCAAGTCGTCGCCCTGCGTGAGCTTTCTCTTCTTGTCTTCGAAACGCTCATCCAGTTCTACACGACGCTCAGCTAATTGAGCTTCGGCACGCTCCAGCTGCTGATTCATGGCTTCGTTAGACATACGCAGTTTGAACCAGTCTTCGCGCGGAAGATTATTCAGATAGTCTGCGGTGACCTTCTGTCCTTTCTTCAGCTTCGGACCGCCGGATACTACCTTTCCTACCAGCGCTTGCTGCAGACGCTCGTAAGTGGCCTCTTCAACGATGCGGTATTCATCATTGATGTCTTTACGCACCTGGGCGAGCTGCATCTCTTCGATTTCCATTGCACGCTGATCTTTTTCCAGACCGTCGCGGGTAAAAACCTGCACATCGATTACGGTCCCATTCACGCTTGAAGGAACGCGCAATGATGTATCTTTCACATCAGACGCTTTCTCACCGAAGATTGCGCGCAGCAGTTTTTCTTCAGGGGTAAGCTGGGTTTCACCCTTCGGTGTCACCTTGCCCACCAGGATATCGCCAGCGGTTACTTCCGCTCCGATATAAACAATACCGGACTCATCCAGCTTACTCAGGGCACCCTCACCAACGTTAGGAATATCGGCGGTGACTTCCTCTGAACCCAGCTTGGTATCGCGAGCAACACAAGTCAGTTCCTGTATGTGAATACTGGTAAAACGATCTTCTTTCACAACTCTCTCAGAAATCAGGATCGAATCTTCGAAGTTGTAGCCATTCCACGGCATAAAAGCGATACGCATATTTTGACCAAGAGCCAGTTCGCCAATATCGATCGAGGGTCCGTCAGCAAGAATGTCTCCACGGGCCACCGAGTCTCCATCCTTCACCAGTGGCTTCTGTGAAATACAGGTGTTCTGGTTAGAACGCGTGTATTTGGTCAAGTTGTAGATATCAACACCCGCCTCACCGGCATCAGTCTCATCATCATTAACGCGAACGATAATTCGGCCAGCATCAACGCTTTCGATAACACCACCGCGGAACGCCACTACACAAACACCGGAGTCTCGCGCTACATTGCGCTCCATGCCTGTACCAACTAGCGGCTTCTCTGTCTTCAATGTAGGGACAGCTTGGCGTTGCATATTGGAACCCATCAGAGCTCGGTTAGCATCGTCGTGCTCCAGGAATGGAATCAATGCCGCGGCAACCGACACCATCTGTTGAGGGGCCACATCCATATAATCAACTTCTTCACGCGGCTTAAGGGTTGTCTCACCCTTGTATCGCACGGTGACTAGCTGATCGACAAATCCACGCTTGTTATTCAGCTCGGCACTGGCCTGAGCGATCACAAAATCACTTTCATCGATGGCAGAGAGGTAATCGATTTCGTCAGTTACCTTGTTATTCACGACCTTTCGATACGGGCTCTCAAGAAATCCGTAGTCGTTAGTGCGTGCATACGTTGCCAGTGAATTAATTAATCCAATATTTGGACCTTCCGGCGTCTCAATCGGGCACACACGGCCATAGTGAGTCGGGTGCACGTCACGGACTTCAAAGCCGGCGCGTTCGCGGGTCAGTCCACCTGGCCCAAGCGCGGAAACACGACGCTTGTGCGTGACCTCCGACAGAGGATTGTTCTGGTCCATAAACTGGGACAGCTGGCTGGAACCAAAGAATTCCTTGATTGCCGCAGCAACTGGCTTGGCGTTTATCATATCCTGAGGCATCAGACCTTCAGAATCCGCCATACTCAGACGCTCTTTTACAGCACGCTCCACCCTTACTAGGCCAACGCGAAACTGATTTTCTGCCATTTCACCCACTGAGCGGATACGGCGATTACCCAGATGATCGATGTCGTCTACGGATCCGAAGCCGTTGCGAATCCCGACCAGGGTCTTTAGTACTTCAACAATGTCGCTGTTATCCAGCACCGGGGCGCCAGTTGATTCAGGACGTCCCAGGCGACGATTGAACTTCATGCGACCTACCGCAGAAAGGTCATAGCGCTCTGGTGAGAAGAACAGGTTAGAGAATAGATTTTCAGCAGACTCTTTTGTGGGTGGCTCGCCAGGACGCATCATGCGATAAATTTCTACCATCGCTTCCAGTTTGGAAGTCGTAGAGTCAATTCGCAGCGTGTGGGAGACGAATGGGCCACAGTCTAAATCATTCGTATAAATGGTCTGGAATGAGCCAATTTCCTGCTCGTGAAATTGCGCGATGAGCTCGTCGGTGATTTCCGTGTTGCAGGCAAACATCACCTCACCGGTTTCCTCATTGATAATATCCTGTGCCAGCGAGGCACCAACGAGGAACTCGTTGTTCACAACCAGTTCGGTCAGCTTTGCTGTCTCCATCTGGCGTATATGGCGAGAAGTAATACGCCGCCCTTCTTCGACTATGAGCTTGCCCTTCTTGTCATTAACAGGGAATGAGAGAACTTCACCTCGCAGACGTGTTGGTACCAGCTCCAGCGCGATATGAGGCTCTTTGCCTTTCTTAACCTTGAAGGTATTGTTCTCATAGAACATTTCCAGAATTTCCTGGGAGCTAAAGCCAAGCGCGCGCAGCAGGACGGTAGCCGGCAATTTGCGACGGCGGTCGATTCGCACATACACCATATCCTTGGGATCGAACTCGAAATCCAGCCAGGAACCACGGTAAGGAATAACCCTTGCAGAATACAACAGCTTGCCGGAACTGTGGGTCTTGCCTCGGTCGTGGTCGAAGAACACACCAGGCGAACGATGCAGCTGCGACACTACAACGCGCTCAGTACCATTAATAACGAACGTACCTGAGTCTGTCATTAATGGAATTTCGCCCATATAGACTTCCTGTTCTTTAATGTCCTTAATGGTCTGCGTGGTAGATTCCTTATCGTAAAGAATCAGCCGCACTTTCACCCGCAGAGAAACAGAATAAGTAGAGCCCCGCAGTTGACATTCTTTCACGTCAAACACGGGCTTCCCAAGCTCATAGCTCACGTATTCCAGAACAGCTTTTCCAGAATAACTTACGATAGGGAATACAGATTTGAACGCGGCGTGTAAGCCCTGATCCATGCGATCCTCAGCGGATGTGCCGGTCTGGGTAAATTGTCTGTAAGAATCTACCTGGATGGACAACAGGTATGGGATGTCCATAGCGCTTGGCAATTTGCCAAAATTCTTACGAATACGCTTTTTCTCTGTATACGAATAGGCCATTAGTGTGTTCCTAGCAATGAGTACTGAGTATCAAAACTACCAGCAGAGAATTTTCGCGATCTGCCAATCGCTAGCTGCGACCTCAGTTGCAGCAATATTCATAAGCGCATAAAGGCGCTGGATCCACTTGCCATGGATCCAGCGCCGAATCACGCTTTAGCTTAAGTTTATTACTTAAGCTCAACGGTTGCGCCAGCTTCTTCCAATGCCTTCTTGGCTTCTTCGGCTTCCGCTTTAGGTGCTGCTTCCTTAAGAGTGGTAGGAGCACCGTCAACCATTTCTTTCGCTTCTTTCAGACCAAGACCTGTAATGCCACGAACTGCTTTAATGACGTTCACCTTCTTTTCACCAACGCTAGCCAGAACGATATCGAAATCGTCCTTTACTTCTGCTGGTGCTGCTTCACCGCCAGCTGCTGCTGGAGCTGCTGCAACGGCTGCTGCCGCTGATACGCCAAATTTTTCTTCCATTGCTTCCACCAGTTGGACAACGTCCATAACTGACATGTCAGCGATTGCATCTAAAACTTCTTCTCTGGATAGAGACATGATTCTTATCTCCTGCAAATAACTTAATAATCAATAAATAAAGGAATTAGGCCGCTTCCTGCTTCTGGTCACGAACAGCAGCCACCGCACGGGTAGCTTTCGAAGGAACTTCGTTTAGCGTTCTAGCCAGTTTAGTAACAGGCGCCAACATGACACTCATGAGTATGGAACGTGCCTGATCCATGGTTGGCAACTTAGCCAACACGTCGATCTGGTTTGCGTCCATGAGTTCGCCACCGACGGAAAGTGCCTTGATTTCAAATTCTTCGTTTTCCTTGGCGAAATCCTTCAATACACGTGCCGCGGCACCGGGATCTTCCTGGGAAAGCGCGAGAATCGTCGGACCTACCAGCACTTCTTGAATGCACTCGAAATCGGTATCTGCAACGGCACGCTTTAAAAGCGTGTTTCGTACAACTCGCAGATAGACCTTGTTTTCTCGTGCGTTCTTACGAAGAGCTGTCATGTCCTCAACAGTGACACCACGGTAATCCGCGAGCACTGCAGACAATGCACTAGTAGCAGCCTGATTGACTTCAGAGACTATTTGTTGCTTGTCTTCTAGTCGAATAGCCACTAGTTAACTCCTTTTCCAATGGCTCAAAGAGCCGGTTATAGACAACTTTCGTTGCCCTCGAGTTCGGTGATAAGAACCGGAAATAATCCGGATCGGGCTTCACCATCTGCGTAGGAAATTAAGATGCCAGGCCATGAACTACCGCCCTGACGTCACCTACGGTCTTTGATGGGCTCGGCCAGTCCGAGGACTAGCGAAACCACTCAAAGTCGGTATTGCGAACCGCAGGCCCAGTCAGCCAAATACGATCCACTAAATTCTCTACTGTGTGTTATTGGGCCAGTACCGAATGGTCAATCTGAACGCCAGGACCCATAGTTGAAGACAGCACCACCTTCTTGATGTAAACACCTTTCGAAGATGCAGGTTTGGCTTTCTTTAGATCCGCCAGCAGTGCTTCCAGGTTTGACCGGATGGCTTCGCCATCAAAACCTACCTTGCCAATGCCTCCGTGCACGATGCCATTCTTGTCTGTGCGATAACGCACCTGGCCTGCCTTGGCATTCTTAACCGCAGCTTCTACATCTGGCGTTACTGTGCCTACTTTTGGGTTAGGCATCAGACCGCGAGGACCAAGCACTGTACCCAGCTTGCCGACGACTCGCATCGCATCTGGGGTCGCGATGACCACGTCAAAGTCAAGGTTGCCACCCTGAATCGACTCGGCCAAGTCTTCGAATCCGACTATGTCAGCACCAGCAGCGGTCGCTTTCTCAGCATTGGCACCCTGCGCGAATACAGCAACGCGAACGTCTTTTCCCGTGCCGGCCGGTAGTGTAGTTGAGCCACGAACTACCTGATCGGATTTACGCGGGTCAACACCGAGGTTGACAGAAACGTCGATTGATTCTTTAAATTTTGGTGAAGCAAACTCAGAAATCAGAGAAACAGCTTCTTCGACGGAGTAAGTCTTTGTTGAATCCAGCTTCCCGGCCATGGCCTTTCGCTTCTTAGATAGTTTAGCCATTACTCCACTCCCTCCACATCGAGACCAGCGCTACGTGCACTACCCGCCAGGGTACGCACAGCTGCATCCATGTCGGCTGCAGTCAGGTCAGGCATTTTCTGGGTTGCGATATCTTCTAGTTGGGCACGCGTCACTCTGCCTACTTTTTCAGTATTTGGACGGCCACTGCCTTTTTTGATCCCTGCTGCCTTGCGCAATAGCACAGAGGCTGGAGGGGTTTTGGTAATGAAGGTAAAGCTGCGATCTGCGTATACCGTGATTACCACAGGAATTGGAAGTCCAGGCTCAGTGCCCTGAGTTTGGGCATTGAACGCTTTACAGAATTCCATGATATTCACGCCATGCTGACCCAGGGCCGGGCCGACCGGTGGGCTGGGGTTTGCCTGACCAGCACCAACCTGAAGCTTGATATAAGCTTGCACTTTCTTAGCCATGATCTTCTCCTTGGGTTCAGACGTTGAGACCGGCTCAACTCCCCTGACCACCCCGTGTGTGGCTAGACGCACAGGGATCGAATGTTGGGGGCAAAATTTGATCTGTCCCCGGTAATGTAGGGGTCAGAGTAAAATTTCCTCTTTTATATTGCCGTGCTTTGAATCAGCAAAGAAATTTTACTCTGACCCCGAGTTTGAGGTGCCTGAAGACCCCTCAGCTCTTCTCCACTTGCCCGAACTCGAGTTCGACTGGTGTAGAGCGACCAAAAATCAGTACCGCAACGCGCAGACGGCTCTTCTCATAATTCACTTCTTCTACGGTGCCGGTGAAATCGTTGAATGGGCCATCGATAACCCTAACCATTTCGCCCGGCTCATAGATAACCTTATGAGAAGGTGCATCTTCGCTATCTTCCATACGCTGCAGAATTTTGTTTGCCTCCGCATCGGTAATCGGGGCCGGCCTCTCGGCAGTTCCACCGATAAAACCCATCACTCGTGGCGTGTCTTTTACCAGATGCCAGGTATCGTCGTTCAACTCCATATGCACGAGCACGTAGCCAGGGAAGAACTTTCTTTCGCTCTTCCGCTTTTGGCCAGCTCGCATTTCGAGTACTTCTTCGGTCGGAACCATGACCTCATCGAAGTAGTCGTCCATACCCGAAAGAGCGATCCGCTCGTGCAGCGCATGCATTACCTTTTTTTCATAGCCCGAATGGGCGTGGACTACATACCAGCGTTTAGCCATTGTCTTCCTTTAACCGATTACCGAAGAAACCACGCCATTCAAACCCCAATCCAGCAACCAGAGGATGAGTGCAACGATAAAGATGACGATCAGAACAACTATTGTTGTTTGCGTTGTTTCTTGTCTCGTCGGCCAAACGACCTTCCGTATTTCCACTCTCGCTTCCAGGCAAAGGTTTACAAATGCTTTGCCTCTCTGAGTTTGCGCTGCCACCCATCCTGCTGCACCTGCGGCAACAAGAAGGCCGATTGTGCGAATCAGCAATGATTCAGCAGCAAAATAAGAGTTTGCATAGACCGCAGCGGCAATAACCGCTGCCACCGTTGCCCACTTGATCCAGTCGAGCTTGCCTTCTTCGCTTTCTATCTTCTCTGCCATAATCCAATTCGATAATTCAGTATGCGTAGCCCAAAACCTTAAAAAATGGCAGGCCAGGAGGGAATCGAACCCCCAACCTGCGGTTTTGGAGACCGCTGCTCTGCCAATTGAGCTACTGGCCTACTGAAACATCTAAACTCTCTAGTTCAGTCATTAAACCTTGCTTGCAAACCAGGCTTGAAGCTCGGCCATTCGTAACCATCAAATGATTGGCTCCGATTTTCTGTTCGAAGGCACAAGCCATAAGGCATGTTCCCCTGCTTTATAACCGCCTTTTTTAAAGACGACTAAGCCAGCGCACCGAATTCCGGTGTGCTGGCTTCGAAAAATTACGTCGAATATTTTATTCGATGATCTTGGAAACGACTCCCGCTCCCACAGTACGACCCCCTTCACGAATCGCAAAGCGAAGACCTTCGTCCAT
>MDSV01006591.1_pt1 | contig 14686 bp, 14 predicted proteins | sample 810851 | NCBI WGS metagenome assembly MDSV01 (sample SAMN05326640, study PRJNA326480) | marine metagenome | isolation source: seawater | place: Atlantic Ocean: North East | collected 2012 | reverse complement strand
GGCCCGCCACGGCAGTGCCGAGATCGGACGCGTTGCGGGACAGCGCAGTGACGTTTTGCCGGCGGGTTCGCCAGCGGTGGTGATCCACGCCGACGATCTGGTCACGATCCCGGCCTGAGAGCCGGGCGCCGATCAGGCGGTGCCGGGATCGTCGACGATCTCGCCTTCGGTGATCGCCTCGGGGGCTGGCGCAGTGTTGATTCCGAGATCGGCCTTGATCTGATTCAGCCGAGCAGCCGCTTCGACGGATCGAGCCGCCTCTTCGATCTCGAGCATGCTGGTCTCGACCGCTGACTCGTTGAGTTCAGCCACGGCGGAGGCCTTCGCATAGCGAGCCTCGATCTTCGTGCGTACCTCGTCGAAGGAGGGGACGTCATCGCCGATCGATTCGTTGAGGGTCGACATCGCCGAGTTGACCGTCTCCTGCATCTTCGCCTGGTCAAGCTTCGACAGCAGTGCCGACTTCTCGCTCAGACGCTTCTGGAGGACTTGTGCGTTCTGCTTGACGGCTGACTTGGCCTGATCGGCGGCTTCGGTGGCCTGGAAATGCATCGCCTTCAGGCTCTCGATCTCCTCCTCGAGAACGAGGAGACGGTCGGCGAACTGCTGGGCGGCCGACGTGTACTGATCGACTTTCCCGGTATCGCCTCGGGCGGCGGCCTCCTCGGCCATCAGGACGGCTTGGCGGGCGTTGGTGTTGGTCTTCTCGAGCTTTTCGAGCGCGTCGTTGATGCGCATCTCGGTCTGCTTCTGATTGGCCACCACGTTGGCCGCCTGTTCGCGGAGGCGACGGTGCTGATCCTTTGCCTCGGAGATGGCCTGTTCGAGCTGCACCTTGGGATCGGCTGTCTCCTCGTGACGCAGATTGAGCTTGGCCAGGAGGTAGTTCCAGCGCTTACGGAGATAGCTGAGCATGGCAGTGATCGTAGATCAGAAATGCCTCGTTCGGACGGCGACTCAGCGCCAGATCGCTCGTCGCGCTGGGCGCAACACCATGTCCACCTCTCGGACACCGGTGCGGAAGCAGGCGACGACATAGACAAATCCGCCAACGCCGACCGTCAGCACAACGGCGACCAGGGACGGAAGTGATCCGGTCAGCAGGTTCATCGCCGCCGTGACGGCGAAGGCGATCGATGCGGCAATTGTCGGTGGCCAGAGCGCCGATGACGGGCGCCGCAGCGCCGGCAGGCGACGATCGAGAAGCCTGGCCAGCAGCATCAGCTCGACCCACGCACCGATGGCCGAACCGATGGCCAAACCGACCGCCCCAAGGCGGACAAGCGACTCGTCGGTGCGCTGGTCGGTGTCGAGTGGCCCTGCGAGCCCGATGGTGTCACCGAGGGCCTCGATGCCGTCGGCACCGATGAAGGCTCGATCGAGCGGGAACATGACGAGGACGCCGATCACGGCGGCGATCGTGACCCGAAGCGCAGCGAGTCGGGCCGGTCCGCTCGTGTCGCCAATCGCGAACGAGGCGTTCTGGAGCATGCGGCTGAGGCCGATCGCCGGGAGGCCGAAGGCGTAGAAGACGAGGATCAACCACACGAGCGAGGTGTCGTCGGAGCCGAACTCGCCGCCTTCGAACAGCATCTGGACGATCGGCTCTCCGGCTGCGATCAGAAGGAGTGACGATGCCAACATCCAGAAGGCGATCCGTCGCAAGGCGGCGTTGGCTCGGTGGGCGACAGCGATCGGCTCGTCGGACAGGCGGGACAGCTCGGGAAGCTCAGCTGCGGCGACACTCATCGCGAAGAGGCTCACCGGCAGCGTGTAGAGGATCTGCGCCTTGAAGAGTGCCGACAGGGCCCCGGCGGCAAGGAACGAGGCGAGAAAGAGATCGAGGTAGGCGCTGAGCTGCACGGCACCACGCCCGAGAACAGCCGGCCCGAATCGGCGCCTGACATCACGGACGCGGGGGTTCGAGTTGTCGAAGGCAAAGCGAAGACCGCGCGCGAGCGACAGGACGGTCGGAAGCTGGACGAGCAGTTGAAGAAGAGCGCCGACGGCGACACCGATCGCCACCCCTCGGGCGGCATCGGCGAGACTCCAGTCACGTTGCCAGGCGATGAGCAGCGCACCGATCTGCGCAAGGTTCCAGACGACTGGTGCCGCATATGGCAGAAAGAACGACCGGTGGCTGTTGAGAATGCCGAGACACCAAGCGGACATCACCATGAAGCCGACGCCGATGGCGGTGATGCGTGTGAAGTCAACGGCGAGGTCGAATGTGTCACCGGTGAGACCCCACGCCAGGAGCCGGGTGATCGGACGAGCGAGCAGGACGATCACGAGCACAGTGACAGCTGTGATTGCCATCAGCATGGCGCCGACGGCGCCGGCGATCCGGCTGGCTTCTCGATGGTCGTCGTGTTCGAGCGCATCGCTGTAGACCGGGACGAACGAAGCCGACAACACGCCTTCGCCCAGCAGGTTCTGCAACAGATTCGGGATGCGCAAGGCCGTGACCAACGCGTCGGCCGCCGCGCTGTTGCCGAGCACCCTGCCGCTCACCATCTCCCGCAGAAGGCCGGCGATACGCGACACGAAGATGCCGGCACCGACGAGGAGCGATCCCCGGTTGGCGGCCCTGCTCATGCTGCGCCTTCGACATCGTCGAGGCTGAGCCGTAGTGCCTCGAGTTCCCGCACGACGTTGCCGATCGAGGCTGCGACCTCGTCGAGTTCGGCGACATCTCCGGCGCGCGTGCCCAACTCGGTTACCCGGGCCACTGCTTCATCAAGCCGCACGTCGAGCGTCTCAAGCTCGCTTTGCGTGCGCTCCTCGCGTTCGGCGAGGCGGCCGTGGGTGGCGAGCTGGGCCTCCAGCCCGCTGCGGCGAGGGTCGGCGGCATCGAGGCCTTCGAGTTGGCGTTGAAGTCGCGGTCCATCGATCCGTCGGCGTGCGTCCGTGAGTTGTTGACCTCGTTGCGCAGCTTTCCAGGCTTGTTCGACACCGTTGTCGAGCGACTCGCCGATCTCCAGCAGTCGATCTCGCAAGGGTCCAGGCTCGGTGTCGGTGAGCGCATCAGTGAAGCGAGTTTGGGCCCGGATCGCGTCACGGACGAAGAAGCGCCAGGGCTCGCGCAGTGCGAAGGGATCGATACGGCGGGGGAGGGCCGCAACGCGGGAGGCGATCAGGCGCGATACCAGCACTCGGAGAACGTAAACGGCGATACCGACGACGATGGCGGCGATCAATGAGCCGCTCAGAAGGAGGGTGAGCGCGACGGCACCAGCGACGAGCGCAATCGTGATGGGAGAAATCGCTGCGAGAAGGACCGTGGGTTCGAGACGCCGAGCCATCGAGAGCGAGGCTAGTGGTCGCCGTCGCTACGCTGGGGTCTCGTGATCGACACCCCGACGCCCATCCCCGAACTCGCCCGTCGTGCGAAGGCGGCCACGGCCGCGCTCGGGGTCGCTTCGACCGCCGAGAAGGATGCTGCGCTCCACGCCGCTGCCGATCTGCTCGAGGCCAATGCTGATGCCATCACGGAGGCCAACGCTGTCGATGTGACGAACGCGGAAGCCGAGGGGATGGATTCGGGCTTGGTCGACCGGCTCCGTCTCGACGAGAGCCGCATCGCCGGGATGGCGGGTGGCCTCCGCGAGGTCGCGGCGCTCCGCGACCCGGTTGGCGAGATTACCGAGGGCTGGGTGCGTCCCAACGGGCTTCGCATCGAGAAGACCAGGGTTCCGCTCGGCGTCGTGGCGATCATTTACGAATCTCGTCCCAACGTCACCAGCGATGCTTTCGGGCTCTGCCTGAAGTCCGGCAATGTTGCCTTCCTTCGAGGTTCGTCGTCGGCCATCACCTCGAATCTCGCCATCGCGTCCGTGCTCCGAGAGGCACTGCCGAAGGCGGGGTTGCCTGCCGATGCCCTCGTCGTGGTCGACGACACTCGTCGTGAAGCAGCCACCGCGTTCATGCAACAGCGCGGCTACGTCGATTGTTTGATCCCCCGTGGCGGTCCGTCGTTGATCCAGTCGATCCTCGACAACGCAACCGTGCCCTACGTCATCGACGGTGCCGGCAACTGCCACATCTATGTCGATTCGTCCGCCGATCTCGACATGGCGTGCGAGATCACCCACAACGCGAAGACGCAGCGCATCGGTGTCTGCAACGCCGCCGAGTCGCTGGTCGTTCACGCAGATGTCGCCGAGATGTTCCTCCCGATGGTCGCAGCTGCACTCGACGGGGTGGAGTTGGTGGGCGACGAACGGGCTCGGGCGATCGTCGCCATGGGCGCTGCCACCGACGACGACTTCGCCACGGAGTTTCTGGCCATGAAGATGAGCGTCAAGGTCGTCGAAGATCTCGACGAGGCGATCAGCCATATCAACGAGACCTCCACGGGTCACTCCGAAGCGATCATCACCAACGACATCGCCTCCGCCGATCGGTTCGCCCGCGAGGTCGATGCCGCCGCCGTGTTGGTCAACGCGTCGACCCGTTTCGTCGACGGTGAGGAGTTCGGCTTCGGGGCCGAGATCGGGATCTCGACCCAAAAGCTCCACGCTCGCGGCCCGATGGGCCTCGAGCAGCTGACCACGGAGAAATTCATCGTTCGCGGCACTGGCCAGATCCGTAGCTGATCCCCACCGCTCTCGCCGTACGCCGAGCTGGGTCGCCGCTGGTCTTGATGGTGAGAACACCTCGCGACCGGTTACGGATAGGGCGTTAACGGGCGCTAACCTGCGCGCCTATGTCGCATCGCTTTTCCGACGTCGCCGCACTCAAAGACGAGCTCGCCGGCGTCGACTATCTGTCCGACGAAGGCATTGCGGGTGTCGTGTACCTCGCCGACCGCCTTCTGAAGCCGATCCTCGTCGAGGGTCCTGCCGGTACCGGTAAGACCCAGTTGGCCAAGAGCGTTTCGGAGGTCACCGGCGCCCGGTTGATCCGACTGCAGTGCTACGAAGGCCTCGACGAGGCCAAGGCGCTGTACGAGTGGAACTACAAGAAGCAGCTGTTGCGTATCCAGGCCGAGGGTGGCAGCGATGAGGATTGGACCGACCTCAGCGACGACATCTTCAGCGACGAGTTCTTGCTGACCCGGCCGTTACTCGAGGCGATTCGTGCTGACGAGCCGGTCGTTTTGCTCATCGATGAGGTCGACCGTGTCGAGGTCGAGACCGAGGCGCTCCTGCTGGAGATCCTCTCGGACTATCAGGTTTCGATCCCGGAACTCGGCACGATCGAGGCGAAGCAGATCCCGCTGGTCTTCCTCACGTCGAACAACACGCGCGAGCTTTCCGAGGCGCTGAAGCGCCGCTGCCTCTACCTCCACGTCGACTACCCCGACATGGAGCGTGAGAAGGAGATCGTTCTCACCAAGGTCCCCGACATCACCGAGAACCTGGCCGACCAGGTCGCTCGTGTCGTTCGCTCGATCCGACAGATCGAACTCAAGAAGCACCCGAGCGTCTCCGAGACCCTCGACTGGGCGAAGACCCTCGTGTTGCTCGGTGTCGAGAAGATCGACGAGCAGACCGCAGCATCGACGATCAACATCCTCTTGAAGTACCAGAGCGACATCAACAAGGCGCTGAAGGAACTGGCCACGGCTGACGGCGTCACACCCTGATGACGGTCACCGACGCTGCTGCTGACGCGACACCGGAGGGCGTCGGGGATCCGATCCTCGACCTCCTCAACGGTTTCATCGTCCAGCTTCGCGCGGCGGGCCTGCCGGTCAGCCTCACGGAGAATCTCGACGCGATGCAGGCGATCCGCCATGTACCGCTCGAGGATCGCGAGACGTTCAAGTACGCACTCGCCGCAACCTTGGTCAAGCACCACAACCACTGGAAGGCCTTCGAGACGGTCTTCGAGGTGTATTTCTCGTTGCGCGGCGACGAGTACCAGATTGGCGACGAACTGGCCGAGTTGCCGGAGATGGACGACGACGAGCAAGGCGACCAGCAAGGCAGTGGCGACCAGCAGGGTGGTGGAGGCGAGAACCTCACGCCCGAAGAGTTGGCCGAGATGCTCTACCAGTCGCTCATGCGAGGCGATCAGCAGATGATGCGGGGTGTCGCCCGCCAGGCCGTCAAGCGGTATGCCGGCATGGAGCCGGGCCGTCCGGTCGGTGGCACCTACTACCTGTACCGCACGCTGCGGAACCTCGACATTGATGGTGTGCTCGAACGGCTGCTCGAGCAGGAACAGAACGAAGACGGCGAAGCCCCGTCGGACTTCGAGCAGCGCCTCGCCCGTGACGAGTACCAATCGCGGGCCAACCAGCTGCAGCAGGAGATCGAGGCGGAGATCCGTCGCCGGCTTGTCGCCGACCGTGGTGTCGAAGCGATGGCCAAGACGCTCCGCAAGCCATTGCCCGAAGACGTCGACTTCATGCACGCCTCTCGTGAGGAGATGGCATCGCTCCGCAAGGCGATCTGGCCGCTCACCCGCAAACTCGCCGCTCGTCTGCAGCGCAAGCGGCGCCACGGCCGCAAGGGCCCGCTCGACTTCCGCCGTACCGTGCGCGCCAGCCTCAGCTATGGCGGTGTGCCCGCCGAGCCGAAGTTTCGGAACCCTCGGCCCCACAAGCCCGAGATCTTTGTCATCGCCGACATTTCCGGCTCAGTCGCTGCGTTCGCTCGCTTCACCCTTCACCTCGTGTATGCCATTTCGGGGCAGTTCTCGAAGGTTCGAGCCTTTGTCTTCATCGACGGCCTTGATGAGGTCACCCACATGTTCGAAGGCGTTGAGGACATCAACGAAGCCGTGCACCGGGTCAACACCGAAGCTGATGTCGTCTGGGTCGATGGCCACTCCGACTACGGCCACGCGCTCGGTGTCTTCTGGGAGAAGTACGGGAACGAGATCGGGCCTCGTACCTCGATCATGATTCTCGGCGACGCTCGGAACAACTACCACGCCTCGGAGAGTTGGATCATCAAGGCGATGAACGAGAAGGCCCGGGCCGTGCACTGGCTCAATCCCGAGCCCCAGAGCTACTGGGACACCGGCGATTCGATCGTCGGCGAGTACGCTCAGCACTGCGACGGCACCTTCGAAGTGCGGAACCTCCGCCAGCTCGAAGCGTTCGTCGACAATCTGGCCTGACCTGTCGGCGCCGAGGCGCCCGGTCCTTGTGTTGAAGGTGGCGGCTCAGGTGCGGATGATTTCGCCGCGAACGATCGAGGCGCCGGAGTGGGTCTCGTCGCCATCGCGTGGTTCGTAGCTGATGTCGACAAGCACGGTGTCGAATGCCGATGAGTCGAAGTCGTCGGGAACGTTGTAGGTACTGTCTGCGGCGCTCTCGACGATGCCGAGGGCCGAAATGGTGAGTTCGCCGGAGGCGTCGATACCGATGAGCCAGACCTCGAGATCCTCGCCGGCCCGAGGCGGCAAGGCGGTGGCGCTGAGTTGAACGACCTGGGCCGAACCGGTGCCGGTGTCGAGGATCGTGGCGTCGACGGTGACCGTGAGTCCTTCGTCGACGAAACCTTCCTGCCAATCAAGCCGGGCATCGCCGACGACTTCGAAGGTGGGGCTGTCGTTCCCGCTTGCGGTGACGACGAGAGCGCCGATGACTACGACGACCGCGGCGGCCGCGGCGGCGAAGAAGGCCGTTCCTCGGCGAAACCGGCTGGTGATGTCGACAACGTTGTTCGTCGAGGACTCACCAGACTCCTCTCCCATGGTGTCGGAACGGGAATCGGCGAACACGGCAGCTTCGATGTGGTTCCAGAGGCCGGCCGGCGGGGCAGCGAACTCAAGATCATCAGCGGTCATCGAGCGCAGGAGAGCGCCGATGCGAGCTTCGCTTTCGTCAAGTTGGAGACTGCCGTCAGTCATGCTGGTTCTCCAGGTGGCGTCGGATCCGGGCAAGGCCACGACGGATGTCGCTCTTCACGGTTCCTAGGGGGATATTCGTACGCTCGGCGATCTGTGGATGCGTCAGATCGTGCAAATACGCAAGGGTGATGACTCTGCGGGCTCGATCCGGAAGTTCGAGGAGCGCATCGGCGATGAGCATCTTGTCGCTCATCGCATCGACCTCGGCCTCGGTGGACAGTTCGACGGTGTCCTCGTCGGCTCGACGATCGCTGTGACGCTTCTCGGAGCGGACGTTGTCGATGATGCGGTTGCGGGCGATGCCCATCAACCACGCGCCGAGACGACCCTTCTCAGGGTTGTACCGCTCCCGAGCCCGCCAGGCGCTCAGGAAAACCTCTTGGGTGACGTCCTTGGCGCGTTCGGGATCGAGTGAACGGGCGCAGAAGCCGTACACAAGGCGGCCGAACTCGTCGTAGGCAAGTCGAAGAGCGTCCTCATCTCCGCGCACGAAGGCGGTTTCGACGTCATGCCCGACGGGCACTTCTGCGGTGCTCACATCGCGAGCGTAGCGAGAACGAGACGAGATGGCGTCAACCTCGATGATGGTGGTCATGTGCAGGCTCCCGGCCGCGGCTGTCGGCCCAGCCCGGCCCCCGGGGAGGGGATCGGGCCGGGTCCGACGCACACGTTGGGGGATACCGACGTCACGATCCTCAGGCCGGCGGCAGCAGAACGGCGTCGATGACGTGGATCACGCCATTGCTTGCGAGGACATCGGCTTGGATCACGGTGGCGCTGTCGTTGATCACGACAGCACCGTCGACCACGCTGATTGCGATCTCGGCGCCATTGAGGGTGGCGACCGACTGGCCGTCGAGGGCAATCGCCTGCTCGGCGCTGACCGAACCGAGCAGACCGTGATAGGTGAGGATCGAGGTCAGGGTTGCGGTGTCGGCGAGCAACTCCTCAGCGGTGAGGCCGAGTGTTTCGAGAGCGGCGGCAAAGGCGTCATCGGTTGGAGCGAAGAGGGTGAAGTCGCCGGGGGAGTCGAGCGGCACGGAGAGGCCACTTGCTTCGCCGGCGGCGAGGAGCGTCGTGAAGATGCCGGCTTCCTCGGCGACACCGACGATCGTGCCGAGCTCGGGAGCAGCCTCTTCGTCGACCATGTCTGCCTCGCCGGTGTCGTCGCCGCTACCGAGGAGCGCCTCGGCGATGGTGGGCGGGAGAATCACGGCGTCGATGACGTGAATGATGCCGTTGCTGGCCTCGACGTCGGGCATGACGACGGTGGCGTTGTTGATCATGACGTTGCCTTCGACGACGGCGATGCCGATCTCCTCGCCTTGGACCGTGGCGGCGGACTGGCCATCGAGGGAGATGGCGGTCTCGGCATCGACTGCTCCAGCAACAACGTGGTACGTCAAGATGTCGGCGAGGGCGGGGTTGCCGAGGAGTTCTTCGGCGGTGAGGCCGAGAGCATCGAGGGCGGCGGCGAAGGCGTCGTCGGTCGGAGCGAACACGGTGAACGGGCCGTCACCGCTCAGTGTCTCGACGAGGCCGGCCCCGGTTACTGCGGCGACGAGGGTCTCGAAGGAGCCGGCGCCGACGGCGACGTCGACAATGGTGCCGGGACCTTCTTCCTCTTCGGTCATGTCCTCGTCGGTCGTCTCGTCGTCGCTTGGCTCGGCGGCGTCGGTGGACTCGACGGCATCGTCGGCTTCTTCGACGGGATCATCGTCGCCACAGGCCGCGGCGACGAGCGAAACCGAAAGGAGCAACGCGAGGAGGCGCAGCAGGGAGCGCATGGGCGATCTTCCTTGTGCAGGGGAAAGGGGGGAGGTGATGCGCACGGGTTGGTTACACCCGTGTTGTTCCCTTAACGAAGGTCAGCGTGCCCCCGGATGCACTCCGGCTGTGAGGTGGATGCGGTCTGCGTCGACCTGATGTCGGCTACGTTCCGGTTCAGTCCGTCTGCAGGAGTTCGGCGACCATGAATGCCAGGTCGACCGACTGGCGGCCATTGAGGCGCGGATCACACATCGTCTCGTAGGCCTGGTCGAGCGCTGTCTCCTGGAGGTCGTCGCCGCCACCGACGCACTCCGTGACGGAGTCGCCGGTGAGTTCGACGTGGATACCGCCCGCCCAGGTTCCCTCCTGACGGTGGGCGGCGAAGAAGCCCGCAATCTCATCGAGGATGCGATCGAAATGTCGGGTCTTGTGGCCACCCTCGGCGGTGTAGGTGTTGCCGTGCATCGGATCGCAGGCCCAGACCACCGGGTGGCCGGAGTCACGAACCGCAGCGAGGAGGGGCGGCAGGTTCTCGCGCACGTTGTCGGCGCCCTGCCGAGTGATGAGCGTCAGGCGCCCGGGGATCTTCTCGGGGTTGAGGGCTTCGCACAGGGCGAGCACCTCGTCCGTTGTCGCCGTCGGGCCGACCTTGCAGCCGAGTGGGTTCTTCACGCCCCGAAGGAACTCGACATGGGCACCGTCGAGTTGTCGGGTGCGCTCGCCGATCCAGAGCATGTGGGCCGAGCAGTCGTACCAGTCGCCGGTGAGGGAATCCTCCCGGGTGAGCGCCTCTTCGTAGTTGAGAAGAAGCGCTTCGTGACTGGTGAAGAAGTCAACTTCGTGCAGTGCCGGAACGATGCTGCTGTTGACACCGCACGCATCCATGAAGGTGAGGGCGCGGTCGATCTCGTCGGCCATTTTCTCGTAGCGCTCGCCGGCGGGGGAGGAGGCGACGAACTCGCGGTTCCAGGTGGAGATCTGGCTGAGGTCGGCGTAGCCACCTCGGGTGAAGGCCCGCAGCAGGTTCAGGGTCGAGGCGGCCCGATGGTAGGCGGTGAGCAGTCGTTGGGCGTCGGGGCGACGTTCGCTTTCGGTGAAGCCGATGTCGTTGACGATCTGGCCGAGGAACGACGGCAACTCGACGTCGCCCTTGGTCTCGACGGGGGAGGAGCGGGGCTTGGCAAACTGACCGGCGATACGGCCGACCTTCACGACCGGCAGACCACCCGAATAGGTGAGGACGACCGCCATCTGAAGGATCACGCGAAGCTTGTCGCGTATCGAGTCGGCCGAACTGTCGAACGATTCGGCGCAGTCGCCCGCTTGGAGCAGGAACGCTTCACCTCGAGCGACACGGGCCAACTGATCGGTGAGGTTCCGGGCCTCGCCGGCGAACACGAGGGGCGGCATCTGACCGAGCAATTTGAGCGCCTGATCGAGCTCGCCCGCATCGGGCCAAGTCGGCTGGTGCTTGATGGGCAGGTCTCGCCACGTGCTGGCTGTCCAGGTGGAAGTCACTCCATAAGTGTGGTGTGCCGTGAGCCCGGTGCCAACTCGTTATTCACAGGCGAAAACGGCCGGAGCCCCCGCCGAGGCGGGGGCTCCGGTGAGCGATGATGCTGCGAAGAGGTGCGATCAAGCGACGCCGACGGTGTCGGCCATATCGGCCGCATGCTCGCGGACCGAATGAATCGCACGCTTCACGAGACGGCGGGCAGCCTCGGCGGTGACACCGAGGTCTTCGCCGACCTCGCGGTACGAGCGCTTACGGCCGTCGCCGAGACCAAAGCGCTGCTCGACTGCGTACTTGGCGCGGGGATCAAGGATGTCGAGCAGACCGGTGACCATCTCCATTTCGGCGTTCGCCATGACCTCAACCTCGGGGCCAGGGTTGGAGTCGGGGAGAAGATCAACCAGTTCGTTGGAATCGTCATCGCCGATGGTGCGGTCGAGGCTGGTGGGGGTGGTCAGCCGATGCAAACGGGCGTGCTCGTCGTCGAGTTCGTCGCCGTCGCCGGAGACGGCGCGCAGTGCGGCCCGGAGGCTGGCGGAACGGTCGCCGGGGAGGCGAACAAGCGAGGCCTTCTGATCAAGGGCACGACCAATGGCCTGGCGAATCCAGAATGTGGCGTAGGTCGAGAACTTGAAGCCCTTGCGCCAGTCGAACTTGTCGACAGCGTGCTCGAGGCCGAGGTTGCCTTCCTGGATGAGGTCGAGCAGTTCCATGCCCGGAGGCAGGGGGTAGCGGCGGGCGACGCTTACGACGAGGCGCAGGTTGGCCCGGATGAACCGGTCCTTGGCCGCGGCGGCGTTGCGGATTGCTCGGTCGAGATCACGACCCTTTTCGCCGGCCTCCTTGCGAGCTCGGGCTTCGAAGCCCTTCTCGATGATCTGGCTCAGCTCGCGCTCTTCCTGGGCATTCAGGAGGGCGACGGCGCCGATTTCGTTCAGGTACTGTCCAACAGAATCGCTCATGACAAACTCATTCAAGGGAAATCCGCCCAGGGAGGTTCCGGGGCGGTGGGGTTTGGCGGGGGAAGTTGGTACCGTGAGCGCGCTCTTGGTTACTGCGCGCAAACGCTGCGGTCCAACCGATGTATTGTGCGCACATCGTTACGCGTCAGTAAAGAACTGTTCACGTGACATGTGTCACCACAGCGATGCAAGCCGCTGGCCAAGCGCTACCGGGAGCAGACCTCGCACAGTCCCCGGTGGGGCGTGCCGCACCGTGCCCAGAGGATCGGCGCGTATGCTCGCTGCGATGTCAAACAGGTCGGGTCGACAAGTCGGTGTCTTTGGAGGCACGTTCGATCCCCCGCACGTGGGCCACCTCGCCATCGCTCTCGAGGTCCGCCACACGCTTGCGCTTGACGAGGTCTGGTTCGTCGTTGCTGGCGACCCATGGCAAAAGTCCGAGGAGCGGTCGATCACGCCGGCGTCGATTCGCCTCGGCATGGTGGAAGCGGCCGTGGCCGGCGCTCCCGGGGTGCAGGTCTCGACAATGGAGATCGACCGAGACGGTCCGTCGTACACCGCCGACACCCTCACCGATCTCACGGCGGCGCACCCCAACGACACCTTTCATTTGATCATCGGGTCCGACGCTGCCGCCGGTCTCGATACGTGGCATCAACCTGACGTCGTCGCCGCCCTGGCCAGGGTGGTTGTGGTCGATCGTGGTGGCCGTCAAGGCGGCCGACCACCGGAGGGATGGCGATTCACGCTTACGGATGTCCCAGTGCTCGAGGTGTCGTCGTCGGACCTACGGCGTCGGGTCGCCGAAGGCGCGCCGATTCGGGGGCTCGTCGCCGCGGACGTGGCGGACCTGATCGACTCCCACGAGCTGTACCGGGAGCTGTCGTGAGTCCCGGAGACAGTGGAGTTCGGGGTGAGGGCGAGATCCAGCTCGACGACTTCCACGAACATTCGATTGCCCCGAGTGGCCGTCGTCGCAAGCGACGGGTTCCAGCACCGAAGGCGAACCCGTTCTGGCGCTTTGTTTTCCCGCTCGTCTTGGTCGGTTTCGCCCTGGCGTCCTTCCAGCTGTGGCGCACGGGCACCCGAGCCGTGCTCAACAGCACCGACGGCACCGTTGTCGAGGTCGTGAGTGACCCCGACGCACCTGGCTACCAAGCCTTTGCCGTTCCCACGCCCACGATGCTCACCCTGCATATCGATGACGCCGAGCTTGTCGGTGTCACGGTCCTCGCCCGGACGTTGCTCGATAACGGTGGGCAACTCGTGCTCGTGTCCGCCGATCTTGCAGCCGATGGTGTGGGCGACCCCACCCTCGCCGAGGTGTATGCAGTCGAGGGAGCTGCGGGGGTCGAGCGCTCAGTCGGTGTGCTTTTCGGTTTTGGGTTCCTTGAGGCCCTCGAGATCAACACGACCGACTTTGGGCGGTTGCTCGAGCTCGCCGAGCCGATCGCTTTCAACCTTCTGGACGACTTGATCTCGACTGACGCCGACGGCACCGAGGTGTGGTTGGAGCGTGGCGGAACGCTGCTCGAAGGCGAGGTCGCCGCTGAGGTCTATCGCTGGCGTAATCCGGGCGAGGTCGACGCGAACCGCAACGAACGCCAAGCTGACCTGTGGGAGAGCTGGCTTGCGTCGATCGCTCTCGCCGACGATTTGGTCGCCGCAACGCTTCCGTTCGACAGCGGGCTGTCGCCCTATCTGCGTGCGCTCGCCATCGGCGAGTCCGACATTCAACTGCTGCCGGCCGTGCCCAACGATGCCGGGTCGGAACCGACCTACGTCCTTGACGAGAACGCGACGGCCTGGCTCGCCGAGACCGCCGATCGCATGGTGCCCCTCCCGATTCCAGCACCCGGGGTCGATGTCGCCACGGTCCGCTTGCTTGATGGAGTCGGCGATCGTTCGATCGCGGATGAGGCCCGAGCGGTTGTCGCCCGCCTCAGCGAACTCATCGTCGTTGGCAACGCCGCCGAGTTCGGTCTGCCCACAACCACGGTCTCCTACCACGACGAGGCCGATGCACCTCTCGCCGAAGCACTGGCTGCACAGCTCAACGCTGAGGTTGCGGCCGACCTTCGACCCGACGAACCCGTCGATCTCACGGTGACGATCGGCGCCGACTGGGAGATCCCGTGAACGAAGCCGACGAACTCCTCCGTCTCGTGCGTGTTGCGGCAGCCGCAGCCGACGACAAGAAGGCCGACGAGACGCTGATCATCGACGTGGGTGACGTGTTCGCCGTGTCGGATTACTTCGTGATCACGAGTGGTTCGAACCCTCGTCAGGTCCACGCCATCGCTGATGCCGTCGAGGAGGAAGTAAAGAACGCGGGCGGGCCTGGCCCCGTTCGTGTCGAAGGGCTCGACCAACGGGAGTGGGTCCTTATGGACTACGGCGCCTTCGTTGTGCATGTTTTCCGCCGCGAGCAGCGCGACTTCTACCAGCTCGAGCGATTGTGGGGTGACCGGCCTCGGGTCGAGTGGGAGCCGATGAATCCGAGGCACGAGTCGGCCTGATCGCTCGTGAACCAGCTGCCTGTAGGGGCAGCACCTCTGGCATGCTGGCAAGTATGGCCATGACCGATCGCCCTGCACTTCACGACAATCTCTCGGTCGACACACCCGATGTC
>MDSV01029124.1_pt1 | contig 14687 bp, 13 predicted proteins | sample 810851 | NCBI WGS metagenome assembly MDSV01 (sample SAMN05326640, study PRJNA326480) | marine metagenome | isolation source: seawater | place: Atlantic Ocean: North East | collected 2012 | reverse complement strand
TTTTATATTTTTCCATAACGATCATCGATATGAATGCTCCAGCTCCTAAAAGAAGCAATGGATTAGATAGATCACCAAGCTGAACTAAAACAACTGGATTATCAGATGTAAGTCCCATTAATTGAAAACCAATAATCGCTAAGAATAAACCGATACCAGCACCAATTCCTAATTTTAAACTTTTTGGAATTGAGTTAATTAGCCAAGCTCTTATTGGAGTTAATGAAATGATTAAGAACACTACACCAGCAACAAGCACAGCTCCAAGAGCTTCTGCAGGCGTATATTTCATACCTAAACAAACACCATAGGCTATAAAAGCGTTAATTCCCATTCCCGGCGCTAAACCGACAGGCCAAGTCTTTGCATAAAACGCAGCTATAAAACAAGCGAGAGCAGCAGCTAGAGCCGTAGCAGTAAATACACCACCAAAGTCAAAGCCTCCGTCCGCAAGAATTACAGGATTCAAGAAAAGTATGTACGCCATTGTAAGGAATGTAGACACTCCGGCAATTACTTCTGTCTTAAAATCCGTTTTATGCTTTCTATAATTAAAATATTTATCAAGCATATTTTTCTCCTAAATTAAGTTAATTTAATGATCTAACTTAATAAATTTTTTTATAGAAGTCACAACGATAATAATATTAAAATACAACTTAAAGGTTGGTGATTGTTTATAAAAAACTGCTATATTCTATTTTGAGTTGAAATTATGAAATACATCAAAGCTAATTTTGTCATTTTGCTTCTTTTTTTAACTATTAGTAGTTGTCAAACAATTGAAAAAAAATCACAGGAAGTAATAGATAAAGAGAATCAAAAACTGGGTAAATTTCTTCAAAAAAATGAATCTTTATTAAAAATTGAGATGGGAGAACCCGATAAAATTGTTAATAATTCTTTGGGTAATAAATTTTATATTTACAAGAAAAAAAAATACAATATTAGCTGTGAAAGAAAATTTGAAATTGACAAAAATAAAATAGTTATTGGCTTTAGTAGTAAAGGGTGTTTTTAAATTTTTCCATTTTTTAATATAAAACTATATTCCTCAGCAATTTCAGAAATTGCATTATCACGACCTGAAGACCCTCCATGACCTGCAGCTTCTAACTTGCATTTTAATAACTGAATATTATTATCTGTTTTTAAATCTCTTAGCTTTGCTATATACTTTGTAGGTTCAGAATATAAAACACGATTATCAAATATAGATGATGTAACCATCATTGGAGGATAATTAGTTTTACGCAAGTTATTGTATGGTGCGTAAGATTTTATATACTCAAAATATTCTTTATACTTTTTAGGATTACCAAAAACTTCATATTCGCCAGGAGTTAAGGGCAATTTATCATTAAGTGCTGTTGTTAGACAGTCTACATAAGGAACTAATAGCAAAGCAGCAAAAAATAACTCAGGATACATATTAATTACAGCTCCACCAGTGGTTCCGCCAGCACTTCCACCATAAAAAGCTAGACCTCCTTTGTATGTATATTTCTTTTTTATAAGATGTTCAGCACAAGAGATATAATCTTTGAATGTATTCTTTTTATTTAGTAGTTTTCCCTCAACATACCATTTTTCTCCCAGTTCACCACCACCACGACAATGCGCAATAGCAAAGATGAAACCACGATCAATTAAACAAAATTTTGAAGCACTAAATGATACAGGAACACTATGTTTATAACATCCATAGGCATACAGTAATAATTTTGACTTACCATCAAGTTTTGTGCTTTTTTTTCTTACTAGAGTTATAGGAATTTGTCTGCCATCGTGCGCTGTTGCTTTTATTCTTTCTACTAGGTAATCCTCAGAATTATGACCTGAGGGAATTTCTTGTTCTTTTACCAATTTTTTTTCTTTTGATATAATATCATATTCATAAACTTTTCCCGGTGTAGCCAAACTATCCCATGAGATTCTAATTTTTGTAGTATTAGTATTTTTTTGCATTAATGACACCCCTGGAGATCCAACAGGTTCTTTAGAAATTATTAGTTCTTCCTCTTCATTAGTATGAAGGTTTCGAATAAATAATTTAGGTATTGCATCAGACTTTTCTCCCCTTAATATATAGTCATCTAAAAAATCAAACCCACCGATTACAGTCTCGTCTTTAGATGGAATAAAAATTTCTAATTTTTTAATGTCCTTATGATCACATCGCAATACTTGATAATCCATCGCGTTCTCATTTGTGTGGATGTACCAATAATTTTTCCAGCTATCGATTGAGTATTTTACTCCTTTTTTACGTGCTTGGAATAGTTTAGGTTTAATTTCTTTATCTTTTTCAGAAAAAAAATATTCTTCGACAGTATTAGAATCTGAACTAGTGATTATTAAAAATTTTTCATCAGAACTTAATGAAATGCTTACTGAAAATGAATCATCTTTTTCTTCAAATATCAATATATCATCTTCTGCTGGCGTACCGAGTATATGCCTATAAATTTTTTTAGATCTATGAAATTTATCTAATGGTGTGTAAAAAAAACTTTTTGAATTTAAATTCCAAACAATAGAACCAGATGTATTTTCGATTTTTTTTTCAATAATTTTATTTTTTGAAATATTTCTTAAATAAATGTCATAATATTCTGAACCCTTTAAATCAACAGAGTAAGATAGTAATTCATCATTGGGTGAAACAGTAATGGAACCTAATCCAAAATACTTTGATCCACTTAATTTTTTTTCTTTATCACCATCAAAATAAGTTTCTATCACTGCTGATCCTATTTTTTGCCTTAAATATTTTCCGTAATTTCCTTTTTCAGTTGTTTTTGTCCAATAAAAGAATCTTTCATCTTTAAATTTTAAACTTTCATCAGCTAGTTTAATTTTTGATTTAATTTCATTAAATAATTTTTTTTGTAAATCTTTTGTATCTTCAAAATATTTTTCAGTCATTTTATTATTTTCTTCTAAATATTTTCTTACTTCAGGTAAAAGTTTTTCTGGATTTTGTAAAACTTCAATAATATTGTTAGGCTGGTCAACATAAGCATAGTCATCGATAAGATCATACCCATGATACTTTTTGGTAGTTTTTTCTTTTCTTAGTTTTGGTATATTCATTTAAAAAAGAATTAATATATGAATTTAGTTTTATTGGGTATTATTATTTTTATTATATTAGTATTGGTTTTATCTTGGTTTGCTAAAGCTAATGCTAAAAAAATTTCAAAAAATATAAGGTTTTTAATTATATTTCTTTCTATTGTTATGGGAGTGATATTAGTTTTTGCAGGCAGAATTTTATTAGCAACACCTATACTTCTATTTCTTTTGCCTTTGATTAAACTAAAGTCAGGTATCTCTTTATTTAAGGTACTCATGATTTTTCGTTTGTTAAACAGATTAAGACAACAAGGAAGATTTTCTTACACTTCAGGAACTAATTTTTCACCAGGATCTAGTAGTATTAATATTGATGAAGCCTATTCTATTTTAGACTGTAAAAAAGGTGACACAAAAGAAAAAATTGAATTAAATTATAAAAAATTAATGCTCAAACTACATCCTGATTTGAATAAAGATATTGATAGTACTAAAATTAGTCAAATACTAACTGAAGCAAAAGAATTAATTATTAAAACTGATTTCAGTTAAATTAAAAATTTTAAAGATTTTTCTAAAACATTATCAAATGATATTTTATCTTTGCCCCTTGTATTATGCGAGCAAGTCTCGATCGTTTCTCCATCTGGAACAATAACTGAAATATTTTTACTATAAATTCCATAAGCCAAAGGAGGAGAATCCATAAATAAAAATAATGATTTTAAATTTAAAGCAGCTGAGATATGACCCCACCCAGTATCATTCCCAATATAATATTGACAAGCAGCAATAATTGGAATTGTTTCTTCTATTGTCATTTTACTAAATGATATTGAATTTTTTTTCAAAGAAGATTTCATTATTTCACTAATTAAATATTCATCATTTGATCCACCCGCTATAAAAAAATTACATTTAAACTTTTCATTAATATGTTGTAATAATTTTATATAATTTTTAATATCCCATCTTTTGGTTATCCCAGAAGCCGAAGGAGCACAAATTATATTTTTTGAATAGTTATTAATACTAAATTTTTTTTGGGCACTTTTTATTTCTTCTTCGTTACAATAAATTTTAGGCTGGGGATCAATTTTAGTTTTTAATAAATTTTCTGTAAATTCTTTTGCAGTCTTAAAAAAATTTTTTCCTTTTTTAGAAAAAAAACTATAATGGTAATTATCATTAATGCCAGAAAGTTTTGATATTAAATAAAGTCTTATACTATCGCTATAAATATAAGATTGATTAAAATTTTTAGATTTAATACTTTTAATAATATCAAAAAATCCTTTTTTTCCCAAATCTATTACTTCTTCAACATGAGGATCATTTTTTAACAGTGCTCTTGCGTGTGTATTTTTTTGAGCCATAACAACTACAGGTTTTCCAAGATATTTGCTTAATGCATGTATATTGGCAATTAAAATTACTAAATCACCAATTCCCATAGATTTTATTATAACTAAAGATGCTTTACTCATTTTTTCAATTTTATATAATTTGTATTAAATAGATAAGTTAAAAGGTTAAAATATGGCAATAAAAAAAGGTGTCTACGCAGCGGCAATGAGCATTTTTAATGAAGATTTGTCTTTAGATACCGATTCTACAACTAAACATATAGAAAGATTAATAGATGAAGGATGCCATGCAGTTGCAATCTTTGGCAGTACAGGACAAGGACAATTGATTTCTACAAACGAAAAAAAAAGTTTAATAACTAAACTTGGAAGTAGTAAACTTAAAGATCATTTTGTAATTGGGACAGGAAGTAATTCGTTAAACGAAAATATTAATATAATGAAACATTGCATAAATAATGGCATTAATCGTTTTTTAGTAATGCCACCAGCATATTATAAATATGGAGATAGCGCAGTATATGCTTTTTTTTCAAATATTATTCAAAAAATTCCAGAGGTAGAAATAATTTTATACAATTTTGAAAAACTTAGTGGGTATAAATTTAGTGTACAGATAATAGAAAAATTAGTTAAGGATTTTCCAAGTCAAATTTTAGGAGTTAAGGACTCTACATATAATCTATACGAAACACTTAAAATTCCAAACTTTTTTATTTTTCCCGGATCAGAAACTAAGTTGCTTAAAGGTTTAGAAATAGGCTGCAGTGGAGTAATTTCAGCCATTTGTAATGTAACAGCACCATTAGCTAGAAAAGTTTATGACGACTTCCATAGTAAAAAAAAACAAAGTTTAAATAATAAGCTATGTGCAGTGAGAACTGTATTTGATTCTTATAATCTAATTTCAGGATTACATAGTTTTATGTCTGCAGAAAATGAAAAATATAAGAAAGTTTTACCACCGTTAAGTTTATTAACAGAGAAAGAAAAAACACAATTAATGTCAAAATTAAAAGAATTGGAATTTTTTCCAGAAAACAACATTGCAGCCTAAATATGCTCGTAGCTAGATTATTTTCAAAAATTTTTAAAAAGGGAGGCATAATCCTCATTGATTATTCGGGTCAAAAATTTATATGTGGCACGCCAGACATTATAAAACCTTTGACACTAAAATTTTTAAAAAAAAATTTAAATTGGAAGTTATTAATAAACCCAGATCTTTCTTTTCCAGAAGCTTATATTAAAGGTGATATACAAATTGAAAATGGAACATTGCTTGACTTTTTAAATTTAGCTTTTGAAAATTTGGGACGAGGCGAAATTAATGCGTCTGGATATATGGTTAAAAAATTATTACATTTTTGGAGATTTATGACTAACTATAATTTTCCTTTAAAATCTAAAAAAAATGTTGCCCATCATTATGATATTGGTGAAGATTTATATGATTTATTTTTAGATAAAAAACATAGGCAATATTCATGTGCATATTTTAAATCTGCTAATAATACTCTCGAAGAGGCTCAGCAAAATAAGATTAATCATATAATTAAAAAATTAGATTTAAGACCAGGACAAAAGGTACTTGATATAGGAGCAGGCTGGGGATCAATGTGTTTTGAGATAGCAAAACAATCACAATGTGAAGTCACTGGAGTTACATTAAGTGAAAATCAATATCAATATTGTAAAAAAAAATCTAAGGAACTTAAATTAGATAATCAATGCAATTTTGAACTTTTAGATTACAGAGAATTAAAAGGAAAATTTCATAGAGTAGTTTCAGTAGGAATGTTGGAACATGTAGGAAGAAAATTTTATAAAACTTTTTTCAATAAGGTAAAAGAATTAATGACCGACGACGGTATTGCATTAATTCATACAATTGGTTCGGTTTTACCTAAAGGTCCTCCTCAACCATTTATACAAAAATACATTTTCCCTGGAGGGTTAGTTCCGTCAGGTAGTGATTTAATAGATGCAATTGAAAAATCAGATTTAATTTTATCTGATATGGAAAGTTTGATTCATCACTATGACAAAACATTAAAAGCGTGGCTAGATAGATTTTCAGAAAATAGAAATAAAGCAAAAAAAATGTACTCTGAAAATTTTTGTAGAATGTGGGAATTCTATTTAGCTAGCTGCTCTGCGGCTTTTAAATATAGGGATTTATTAGTTTATCAAATACAAATCGTAAAAAATTTCACTTCCCTTCCTAGCAACCGAAGAGATTATATATATCAATAAATATTTGATATATTAAACGAAGAATCGTTTCTAATGAAAAAAAAGAAAAAAAAAAAATATAAAAATAAAATTAAAAAAAAAAGAATTAAGCATATTAAGAGAAGAAAAAAATATGTGAGTAGAACAAAAAAAAGTAAAAAAAATAAAAAAATTAAAAATAAAAAAAAAAGAATAAAATCCTATAAGGTTAAATTACGTAAACCACTATTGCCAATTGATAGGATTAAAAAATTAAAATTACCTAAATTTAAATTAAAAAAAATTAAACCTCCAAAAATTAGAATTAGAAAAAAACAGATTATAAAAATTAAAGAAAACTTAGGGCAAACAACTAAGTTAAGTTTTCAAAAAATTATAAATTTTATTTTAACACCAGTTTTTAGGGCATATGATGATTACTTTGAAAATAAAAAATTAAAAAAACTAAAAAAAATTGCTTTAGAAAAGAAAGAAAAAGAAAAACGTGAAAAAGATGAGATACGTTTAAGCTTAGAAAATAAACAACAAGAACTTAGAAATGAAGAAAAATTCGCACGAGAGCGAGCGCAGGATTTAAAGAAATTTATAAGGCATGAACAAGCCATATTAAGACGTGAGCAAGCGGAAAAAAGAAGAAGTTTTCTAGAAGAGATAAAATTAGATAAAAAAATTAAAGCTTTTAGAAGAAGGGAGCTTGAAGAAATAAAAAGTTTAGAAAAATTAGCTTTGCAAGAACAAAGAGAGGATTATCGAGAAGTTGAGGAACGTCTTGAAAAAATTAAAGCTAAATATCGATTAATCAGGGAACAAAAAATTAGAGAAAGAGTAGAATCTCTAGGTGTAGAAATTTCAGATACAGATACTAAAGAAGAAATTCTTCAAAAAGAAAAAGAATATGCAATGCAAAGGGAAGCTATTGAGTTGGTTCTCGAGTCATTTTACCGTTCAGCAAATTCTTTAGTTTTTCAACTTAACAAAAGATATATACCTAAACACAAAAGTATTCTTAGAGTAATTGATAGAAGATATGAATCAAATGAATGTTTTATAAGATATGATGATAGTCCAGATGAGGACTGGCTAATTTTAATATACTTAGAAGATTCAGATACAAAAAAAGGTAAAATTGTCGTAGAAAATAAATCTAATCCAGAAAAACATGAAACAAAATCCTTTGAAACAAAACAGATATTTACATACTCTGATTATCTCGTAGATTCTATGACAGCTCACATAGATAGAGAAAGACAAAAAAAATCTAATTAAATGATTTTTTATAAAAAAAAATTTACAATTTTGAACTTTAAATAATAAATTTTTTATCTAGTTTTTTTTAGTAAATTTTTTACCGTAAAATTCAACTTCTTATAGCATTTAAAAACTTACTTATTTACTTCAATCAAAATGAAGACTATATTTTATCATGCAAGAATCAATTTTATTTATTGTATTATTTCTTTTATGTGTTGTCATTTATCTTTTACTTAATCAAAAGAAAAATAAAGAAGAAAATAAAAGCAATGAAGAATTAGGAAGACTTAAAGAAACTTTAACTAATTCTATAAATACAATGTCTACTTCTTTTAATTCTTTATCAAAGGATGTCACCAGAGATATGACCCAAGCGCTCACAAAAGTTGATGAGAAAGTAGGGGTTTTTAATCAGCAAGTTGAAGCTATTAACAAAAGTCAAGATAGTTTTAGTAGAATTTTAGCAGGCGTTAAACAATATGGTGGTCTTGCAGAATTTTCTTTAGCTGCTTTACTAAAAGATTTATTACCTGCTTCTCAGTATATTGCAAACGTTAAAATGAAACCCGATGAGACTAGGGATGTAGTAGAATTTGCAGTTAAGTTAGAAGATGTTTTATGCCCTATTGATAGTCACTGGCCCATAGAAAAATACCGAGCCATAGATGAAGCTTATCAAGCAAAAGATAAAGATGAGCTTGCACGAGCTAGAAATGATTTAGCGTCAGTATTTAGAACTAAAGCAAAAAAGGTATCTGAAAAATATATTATGCCACCTAAAACGACAGATTTTGCAATTATTTATGCACCTACTGAAGGATTGTATGCAGAAATTTCAAGCTACAGAGATCCAAAAAGTAAGGAATTATTAATGGAAGAATTGAGAACAAAGTATAAAATTACTATTGCTGGACCAAATACTTTATGTGCAATTTTACAAGCTTTCCACATGGGGTTTCATACTTTAAAAGTACAAAAACATGCTACCCAAATTCATGATGATTTAAAGAATATCACTAATCGATTTACAAAGCATTTTGATGGAATTTTAATATTGAGGAAAAAATTAGAGGAAACAATGAAGGTTACAGATGATTTTGGAAGAGATGCTAGATCAATTATGAGAACGTTAGAAAATATTAAAGATCCAGAACAAGTTGAAAAAGCAATAAAAGAAGACATTGACAAAATTAAGGTATTGAATAAGTAATATATTTTAAATGTCAAATTTAGTTTTTTATGATTTTGAAACATGTTCAAGCAATGTTTCATATGGCCAAATTATTCAGGCTGCAGCAGTATTAGTTAATGATAATTTTCAAGAATTAGATCGCTACGAAGGTCGATGTAAACTAAGCCCTGGAATAATTCCAGAATGTATGGCTCTTTTAGTAAACAATACAACACCAAAAATATTAAAAGAAACAAACTTATCTCATTATCAAATGATAAGACAAATGGTAGAAAAATTTAATCAATGGAAGAATTCAATTTTTATTGGTTATAATTCTATTAATTTTGATGAAGAATTTTTAAGAAGAACATTATTCAAAAATCTAGATTATCCTTATTTAACAGTTACTAATGGTAATGAAAGAGCAGATTTGTTTAGTTTAGCTAGAGCTTCACATCTTTACTATCCCAATTGTATTAAAACCCCAATAAGTGATAAAAATAATCCAGTTTTTAAGTTAGATCGTTTAGCGCCAATTAATGGTATTAAACATAATGATGCCCATTCAGCTATATCAGATGTTTTAGCAACAATCGAAATTGCAAAGCTATTAAGTAAAAAAGCACCAAATGTTTGGAAGGCAAGCTTAATGACAACTAATAAAGACAAAACTCTTCAAATTATTAAAAACGAATTAACATTTTGCACTGACTTTTTTTACTATGGTAAATCATTTCCATTTGTCTTAACTTTTGTGTGTGAACATCCTCTGTGGGGTTATCCTATGTGTTTTGACCTTAAATCAGATCCAAAAAATTATTTTAATCTTTCAATTAACGAATTAAAAAAAGAATTAAAAAAAACGCCGAAAGTCATGAGAACTATTAAACATAAAAAACATCCTATTATAATGAATTCAAGTTATGGAATGAATTTTGAAAACTATAAAGAACTTGGATTATCTAAATTACAAGAAAGAGCTAAACTAATAAAAACAAATAAAGAATTCATCAATAAAGTTAGTGCAGTTTTAGAAGAGGAGGCAAGAGAAAAAAAGGATTTTCAATCTCAAGAAGAAGTTTATGCCGAGGAGTCAATCTATACAAAGTTTACTACAAGGGAGGATAATGCAATTATGCCAGCTTTTCATAAAGCAGATTGGAAAGAAAAGTTTTTAGTATTGCAAAAATTTAAAGATGAAAGATTAAGATATTTTGCAAAAAAAATACTTTATGAGGAAAGTCCAGAGTCATTGCCAAAAGAAGAATATGAAATTATTCATAAAGAAATAGCGGCAAGAGTTTTAAGCACAAATAAAGAAAAATGGAATACTATTCCTAGAACTTATTCAGAAATAGATACTTTGAGAAATAAATTCAAAGATGATAGTGATAAAATTAAAAGAATTAACGAAATTAATTTATACATCGAAGAAATGGAAAAAATGTATCAAAAGGCTAGTTGACTTTAATTTAAAAATTATTAGATTGAATATATCTTATGACAACTAAAAACATTACAGATGAAAATTTTGAAACAGAAGTTTTAAAAGCAAATTTACCAACATTAGTTGACTTTTGGGCTGAGTGGTGCGGACCTTGCAAACAAATTGGCCCAATCCTAGAAGAAATTTCAAACGAGATGAAAGACAAAATTGTTGTAGCTAAACATAATATTGATGATCATCCTAACCAACCAACGAAGTATGGAGTTAGAGGGATACCAACTATGCTGCTCTTTAAAGGTGGAGAGCTAAAAGCAACAAAGGTGGGAGCCACAACTAAATCTAATATATTGTCTTGGATACAAGAAAATATTTAATTTATATTTAGTATTTCTCCCGCAAAGTATAAACTTCCAGTACAGAAAATTACTGCACTTTCATCCTCTTTAGATATTTCTCTCAAAGCATCTTTAATTGAAACTGCAGTTTTTGACTTAATTCCACAAGATTGTGCAATTTTTACTAATTTTTCTTTTTTCATATAATTGATTTGATTTGGTATATCTAAAGCAATAATAGAATGAACACTATTTTTAAGAATACTAATAAACTTCTTATGTTCTTTATTGTACATCATTCCAAGAACCATAATTATTTTTTTTGAATTTAAATTTTTTAAATATTTTTTTAATTCAATTGCAGCTAATGGATTATGACCCCCATCAACTATTATTCGATTATTTTTAGAAACGTATTTTCTCAACTTACCTTTAGATATATCTTCAAGTCTACCTTCACTTCTTATTTTGGTAATAGCAGATTTTATGTGTTTTTTAGTTACTCTAAAGCCATCTAAGTATCTTGCTGTAGCAATAGCTGTAGAAATATTATTAATTTGAAAATCTCCATGTAAATTTGGTAATGGTAATTTAACTTTGCCAATTTTATCTTTATAGACGAAATATTTATTTTTTTTTTTAAAATTGTAGTGCAACCCAAAAATAAATTTTTTTGAGGAATTTTGAGAAATATTTTTTTTAATTTTATTTAAGGTTTCACTATTCTGCTTAGAAACAAAAATTGAAGACTCATTTAATAAATGAGAACATTTTTCGTAAACAATTTCATCAATTGTACCTTTTTTTAAAAAATCTTTATGATCAACACCAATAGGCATAACAACAGAGGCAATATTATTTTTTAAAACATTGCTGGCATCTAATCTAAAAAATAGTCCAGCCTCTAAAATATTAATATCAGCTTTGCTTCTTGAAGCTTCAAGAAAAAAACACGCACATATAAACTCATGAAATGTAATTTTTTTTCCTTTATTTATTTTTTCTACTTCAACTAATAATCTGCAAAGCTTTTTGTCAGATATATATTTACCAGAAAAATAGAACCTTTCGTTAAACCTTCTTATAGATGGACTAGTATTCAAATTCACTGAGTAACCGGCAGTTTCAAAAATTTCTCTAAGAGTAGTGCAAAAACTATGTTTACCATTAGTGCCAACAACTTGTATTACATTAGATATTTTTTTTTCTGGATTACCAAGTTCGTTTAGTAATCTTTTTATTCTATTTAAAGATAAGTCTATACTTTTAGGATGTAGTAGAAGCAGTCTTTTTAAAATCTTCTTGATTTTCATATGCCTCTTTTGAATTTTTAGGTTTAATTTCTTCTTTTTTTAAAATTATATTAGCTAATTTTGACACAGTTTCTTTTAAATCTTTTCTATTTTCAAGAGTTATATCTGCTAATCCCGATCTCATAACCCCTGCAGCACTTCCAAAATCTTCTGGAATTTGATCAGTTCCTTTTAAAATATTAGCTGTAACTCTTTTTCCACTAAATAAAATATCTTGAGCAGAATTAGATTCAACAAATATAAAGTCGTGCATAAAAAAAGATGAAGCATATGTTCCACCAGAAGTTCCTCGGCTGGCCATAGCAAAAGTTGGAATTTTTGCTTTCTTAAGATCATTCATTGCAATTATTGACTTTGGCATACCTGTTAAAGCTGTAACACCACCATGTACATCCATACCTGAAGATGCATAGCAACATAACCAAAATTCCACTTTCTCCTTTATCGCAAAATTTGCAATGTGAAGAAAATGTTCATTTTCATGAACACCAAATCTACCGCCACCAAATAAATGATTAAAAACAACTACAACAGCTTTCATTCCAGAAATATATCCTGAGGCTGCCAACAAAGCAGTTTCTTGTCCTGTAACTTTTCTATACTTTTTAATTTTATCTTTATATTTATAACGTCCCTCCACTTCAAAGTTTAAAGGGTCAGGATCAATATTTTTGGGTGCTTCTATAATTTCGTAACTCGAGTCAAATAAACTATCCAAACGTATTTTTGGGGGTAAATCAAAATGAAAGCTACATTCACAAATATAAGAATTAGAAATTAGGTCAGGAAGATATGAAATTTTTTTACACTGTGGACAATTTTTCCAATCAGTTATTTGTTGGCCGACAGGTTGTTTTTTAAAAATTTTTCTAACTTTAATTCCAATTTTTTTCCAGTGGCTAATCCAATTCATGATAGTTTTTTCCTTAATTTTTTTACCATATTACCAACATTTGTGACAGGATTTTGTCCATTATAAAGTGATTTTGAAATTTCTTTGCATAAAGCGCTTCCTACCACTAAACCATCAGCTTTTTTTAAAGAAGAAATTGTCTTAATTGTAATACCAAAGCCCACTACTAGATTTTTAGATCTATTTATTTTTTTAATTTTATTATAATTTTCCAAAATTTTTTTAGGTGATACCTTAAGCTTACCCCCTGTGGTTGATAACATACTTATATAGTAGATCATATTATGAGAGTCTTTTATGATTTTTTTCATTCTAACTTTTGAAGTAGTAGGTGCCAAAAGCTGAATAAAACTAATTTTATTTTTTTTACATTTTTTAGCAAAAAATTTATTTTCAGGATAAGGTAAATCAACAATAATTAAACCGTCTACACCATTACTTTTGCAAGAATTAATAAAATTATTTTCACCATATTGACAAATTATATTATAATAGCCCATAAGAATTATTGGCTTAGCATTCTTAAACTTTTTAAACTTTTTTACTATTTCAAAAACATCCTTTATTTTTATTCCATTTTTTAAAGCACGATGCGTGCTAGTTTGAATTTGTCCACCATCAGCTATTGGCGTGTTGTGAGCAAAGCCAATTTCACAAATATCTGCAAATTTTGAAATAGTTTTTAATATTTCAAAAGATTTATTTTTATTACTGTCACCAGCCACTGTATAGGTTAGTAAAGCTGGTCTATTTTCTTTTTTACATTTATTAAATGCTAAAGTTATGTTCGGATTCATCTAATATATTTCCCCAATCTACTTTCAATAATATCTTTATCTTTGTAACTATCGCCGCATGAATTTACACAACAAATAGTATCTTTACTTAGCCTAGGAGCAATTTTTATAACCTCTGCAAATGCATGACTTGGTTCTAAAGAAGGGCTAATTGACTCCAAAGAAGACACTAGCTCATAAGCGTTCAAAGCTTCCTCATCAGTTGCAGAGGTATATCTTGCTCTTTTTGAATCTTTTAAAAAACAGTGTAATGGGCTTACACCGCTATAATCAAGTCCTGCTGAGATTGACTCAGTTTCTTCAATTTGCCCCTCAGCATTTTGAACTACATATTGCATTGCCCCATGCAAAACTCCAATTTTAGAATTTTCCGTTAAAGGTGCAGCATGTTTTTTTGAATTTTTGGGACCACCTGCCTCCACACCAATAAATTCAACTTGTTTTTTATTGTAATGCATAAATTCATTCCAAAACCCAAAACTTGAGCTACCTCCACCAACACAATTAAATAGTTTTAATTTTTTTGGAATTTTTCCAAACTCTTTTTTAATCTGGATTATAAGTTCTCTTGAGATTTGAGATGTACTCCATCCACAAATTTTAACAAAAATATTTGGACCAACAGTTGACCCAACACACAAATGGGTAGTATCACAATTTGAAACCCAATATCTCATACATTCACTTACAGCATCGATAAGTGTTTGACTACCAGTATAAACAGGAACTATTTCTGCACCATTTTTTTTCATAGCATCGCAATTAGGTTTTTGCCTT
>MDSV01189313.1_pt1 | contig 14688 bp, 6 predicted proteins | sample 810851 | NCBI WGS metagenome assembly MDSV01 (sample SAMN05326640, study PRJNA326480) | marine metagenome | isolation source: seawater | place: Atlantic Ocean: North East | collected 2012 | reverse complement strand
TGGAATTGCGCCATCTGCCTCTCGCGCCTCGACGGCCCGGCTGAGGAGGAGGAGGAGACGACCATTTCGTTTGAGGCGACGATAGACCGTGACTACATCGAGTTTATGGAATCGGACAGTTACGACAGCCTTTACGAGGGGTCCGTCTACACAATGCTTGGCTACAATCCAATGGATCTCACCGACCCGATCCGGTCCATCAGAGTCGACACGGAGTATGGTGGTCCAGGCAAGACCTGGGCCCGCATCGAGATCAAGCTTGACCGCGACGGACGCCAAGTCATGGAACGGATCTTTGCATTGGCGCGCTCCCAAGAGCGGACCGATGCCTTCTTTGGTTACCCAGCAGTCGTCGACATGGGATCGATCATCGACTCAAACGAGGACCGGTACGTCGTGCAGCAGCTGGAGGTTTGCGGGCACCAGTTTCATCGCGCGTGCCTCAAGAAGATGTTTTCGGGATACTTCAATCGCGCCGAGTGTCCCGAGTGCAAGCAGTACATTGTCGCAGAGGAGGTCGAGTACCTGCGCTCCGCTTTTACCCAGTACGAAACCGTAGCGCCAATGATGCAACGGGAAATCGATCGCTACGACCGTCTGGTTGCGGGTCCCAATGCACTCCTTCTTTCTGATCCCAAATACGTGGCGGGAGACACGCGGTACACGGAGCTGTACACGAGGCTTGTCGAAGCGCGGCGCTTCGACAAATCCACACTCGATGTTATCATGCCAACGATAGACCTCGCACGTCAGAAGCAGCCCGGCCAGCTCAATGCCAATGGCCAGCGCAATGCCACGTGGCAACAGATTGCAAACGTCGTCAACCCGCAGGGCAATGGGCTCCCGCCGCGCCAGCAGTTTCCGCTCCCTCCAAACCAGGAGCGAAATGTCGTCGAGTACATTAAGAATGTGCTATTCGAAGAGGCCGTCGCTGCCTTCGAGTCGCACTTTCCCATGCGCGAGGACGGTGTCTACCCGGACACGGATCCTCCGGCGGCAAGTGTACTTACAAACGACAACACAGCGATGAACAAGGTGATCACCTACGTGCAAACCAATTTTACCAACGCCAACACGCCGCTGACGCCGGGCAACCAAGCCATCTTCTTAAACACGTGGAAGACCCTCAAGACCAAGGCGATGACAAGTGCCGAAGAGCTACGCCGGCATCCGATAACGGACGCAAAGACCGTCACCCTCAAGTTGCTCAACAATACGTATCTACGGATGCTCCGTGACCGCAACTTTGACGGTAACACGACAACAACCCACCCCAGCGTCTGGGATCACATTGTGCGAAAGGCGCAGTCCGAGGTGCTTGGCACCCGCTTTTTCCGATACGCGCCACTCGCGCGCGAGATGAAATTTCTGGAGCGGCTGGACCGTAGCGAGTCGCGCAAGTATACAGAGGCCGTGAAGACTGACTATGCAACGCTCATCGTCATCGCCCTCCGCACGCACCCGCTCCTGGACTGCCACACGCGACTCCTCGCACAAACGGTGCGCTTCTTGACCGCGCGCAACCGCAGGGACTTTGGTCGCTACTACCCGATTGCAACGTACTACATGAACGAGGCCATCTTTGCCATCATCAAGGAGACCTTGGAGTATCAGAGCGCAACGTTTCAAGTTGCAAACGGGCGTCAGCTGCTTTGTGAAACCTTTGCTACCAAGTCCATACTCTACACCGGGCTCTCGGACACCCAAAACAATCGGGCAGAGATGCGCGAGGTCATCGACGCGTGGCTAAACCTCGTCAGAGACGACATGATCAAACTCATCCGCTCGTCGCCGTGGCGTCGTCGCCTGACCGAGGATGATTTTTTCAGCCTCGTCAGGAGCGCCTACATGATGGATTCATGGCCGGTCCCTCGAGTGCGCCCAGGCATCCCGGAACCGTACGCGCCGTTATGGGACAGGCTCAAGGACGCGCTGGTACAACGCGTGGCGGAAGAAGTAGCGGCCGGATGGCCCGACGCGTGAGCACAGTGTGGTGTGGTGTGTGGTTTGTGTGTGTGTGATAATATCTGTGTACAAATGTCTTGTTTAAAAAGGGACGACGACGCTCTTGCCAATGGACCAACAGCCACTCAAGGGGTACACCCAAAAAGCAGAACTGTTTGACTTCAACCGCGAGCTCAAGCAGAAGGCACCAAAGGTGGATAGCTGCCTCACGCGCTTTGCCGATCAGGCGCCCTACTTTTTGGGCGTCGGAGCCGGACAAGCGCACTTCAGTGACGCCGACCGTTGGTTTACCATCATCGGAATCGTGCTGCACTGGGTGCTTTGGGGCTTTGTAGTCGCGTACGATGCGGATCTGATTTTCCATAGCTTCAACGACCCCGAGCACCCCTACTACCACGTGCTCATGCTCGGCGCCTGGGTGCCGCTCTGCGTCGCCGCAGCGACCGTGCTCGGGCTCACCATAATCCACCTCTCCACGTCTTGTGCCGAGAAGTCGTGGCTCAACTTCAACGACGGCCACCTGCCGGGCTTTTTCACCACAGTCATTTTGGGAAGCATTCGCGCGTCGGCTACGTTCACCTTGCTGCTGCTCTCGGCCGCCGTCTTCACCAGCAACCAGTCCGGCAACGAGATCAGCACGCACACACGCAACCAGCTTGTTTTGCAGGTGGTGCTCAAGCAGCTTGGCATCTCCTTCACGGCGAATGCGCACCGCTTCGCCACGCCCGGCGGCGGCTTTTGCAAGGCCGAGTAAGAAACACCCTACAATGGGAATCGCCGTTTGTTAGTACACGCACGCGTGTTGTGGTTTGTTGCATTGTTACCAAACTAGGACGAGTTTTCTCCCACCAACCCAACACTTTGCCGGTAGCTCCGTGAGACGTAAAACGCAAGTACATGTCCACGTCTATGCGCGACGTCGAGGGTTCCCCCATTCACTGGGTGTCAAGGGGCACGCGCAGCTCGACGACAACAAAGCGCCCCACGTCCGTGCCGTCGCCATCCACGGCGACGCCCGGAACAATCTTGTCCTCTTCGAGTCCGTGCACCTCCCCAGTGATGCCCTCGTTGGCCACCACCGTCTTGGCAAAGGCCTTGACCGCCTCCGGGTTGCCAATCAGCGCCGCCGCCGAGATTAGATGCCGCGAGCCGTGTGTGCTCACCCCAGGCACGTCGGTACGATTGGACAGTGCCTCCTCGAGCGCGCCAAGCAGCGCCATGCTCGCGCCCAGGCTCTCCACCTGCGGTGGCTGCAACGCCAGCGGCTTGCCGCGCATCGGCACGACATTGGACGCCGCCTCGGCATGCGCCAGGTCGAGCACGTTTGCCTCCGCCGCACCCGAACGCCACAGCGGAACGACCGACCAGTTGCCCAGGGCCAAGTCCTCCGGAGAGGCACCGGCAACTTCGATGGGCTGGTCCTCCCGCGGCCGCGCAAAGCGGTAGTGCGGGCTCGCCAGTTCGAGGGAGCGCAGCGCCTCGCTCGTAAAGAGCGGGTGCCGCATGCTCAGGCTCATCTCCACCATGCTATTGTAAAAGGCATGGCTTCCCTTTTCGCCCGCGTCCAGGACCTTGTGCGTGCGCGTCACGTTGGGAGCAAGGGCCGTGGCCACCGTCTTGTCGCGCGCGTACGACTCCGAGCGCGCCTTGCGCGTGTCGAGGTCGTGAGTGTACATGCACGAACTGGCGAGCGTCGTGCCTTCCATGGACAGCGGCTGGAAGCCGTTTGCGGCATTGCCATAGATCGATGCGACCAGCGACTCGGTGTTGGCAAAGGCCTTGCTGTCCTCTTCCGCAAGCTCCATGCGAAGCAGCAGGTCGTCTGGGTAGAGCGCTTCAAAGCGAGCAACCGATGCCTCGCCCCGCTTCTCCACCGCCACCACGGGTGTTCCCTCCAAGTTGCCATTTGCTCCGCGGTCCAGCGCGGCGAGAAAGTGCACCTTGGGAATGGCCAGGGCGATGGCGTGCCCCGCAATCTTCGTCTCATGTTCGTTGGCCGCATCTGCGTGGCCGGCATTGGCGGCGAGGACGCACGTGCCAAAAACATAGTGCGCGCCGAGCGAGTTGCCCAGGGCACGCAGGTGGGGGTACTCCTTGGCCAGTGTGGGATCGGCCGCGATGGCGGCGGCACGCGTCACCACGCTGATGGCCGAGCAGGCCGAGCCGTCGCAGTCGTCTGCCTGCAAGACGGAGCGCACGGGCTCGGCACGCCACGACTCGGCCTCGACCATCTTGAGCCCCATCGGCTCGATGGTCGGCGCGCCATCGATCCTGTACGGCATGGTGTAGGCCGAGAAGGCCGACATGGCATTGGCCATCACGTCGGAAAGCTCGAGTGCCACCTTCGGGTCGGGCGTGGCAAGCCGGGTGCGAATGTCCTCCATCTCCTCGTCGGAGCACTCGGCGCACAGACAGGCCTTGACGATGGCATCGAGCGTCGCGTCCGAGTAGGAGGGCGGCGTGTCGTTGACGGCGGCGGCTGGAGCGTAAGTAGATCCATTGTAGCCGGCAGGCACGTTCATGACCGACTTGGTGAGGTTGGGCGACGCCTTGAAGACCACCTTCTTGGTCGTCTCCCAGGACGAGTCGTAAATTCCTTGGAGCAGCGGCTCGACCTTGGCGAGCTGCGTGTCCACGGCCTTGTCGTTGACAAAGGCAATCGAGATGGGCCCCGAGCGCGTGCCGTCCTCGCAGACGCGAAAGACCTTGGGCTCGTGCACCGACACCACCGCTTGGTGGGCGTCCCAGTTGGAATACTTGAGCGGAATCGACTCAAAGTTCATCGGAACCAGCACCTTGGCCTTTTTGAGCAACTCGCCCTGGATCTGGGCCATGGCCTCGACGGGCGAGGCACCGGTAGCGCCCTCAGTGGCGGGCTTGGCGCCGGCATCGTTGACCGCGAGCACGTCTCCAAGTGCCTGCGGCTCCGAGAAGACGTCCTTGAGCGCGATGGATGCCTGCCCAGCCAACGTGGTCACAACCGAGCCATTGATGCTCGCACCGACGCGCGAATTGGTAAAGTTGAGCCGCGAACGATCGGACAGGAAGAGGAGTGGGCCAATGGCCTGTCCGTTGGCCTCGAGTCCCTTGGAAAACCCGGTACGCGCACGCAGCGCCGTCTCATTGGCCACGAGCGCGTCGGGGATGGGGATTTCGATGGTTTGGTCGAGTCGCTCGGTCAGCAGCACGTGCGTGGAGGTGTCCGAGTGCGAGAGCGAGAGGTCGAGCTCTCCGCGGGCGGCACAGGCGCCAAGGGAACCGCCGCGGGTGAGAAACGTGCCCTCGTAATTGGCTTCGACGCGCTTGGCGGAGAGGTGCAGCACATAGGACCCGGCCTGATCCTCTTTGGCGCGCTGTACGCAGGCCGCGTCCATCTCCATGGTCAAAACAAGCCCTTGTACACCGAGTAGGTGCATCAATCAACTATATGAAATTCGCTCACACACACAGACACTCCCACCCAGCCCACCCACCCCATCCACGCGTGTGCGTGCACGTTAGTCGTGCTCGGGCGTCTCGAGGTCTATGCCGGCGCGCTCAATGGCCATCGCGAGCTCCTCCTTGGAGAGCTCGTGAAGTGACAGGTGCGCGCCCGTGAGCACATTGGTCAGTCCAAGCTCCTCGAGGGCAAGACCGAACATCTCTTCCTCCTTGCTCGCGCCACGGCGTTGAAACGAGGCAGAGCGCCCGGCGCCCTTCTTCTCCCAGCCGGACAGGTTGTACTTGTTGTCGGGCGACTGCCACTGTTCCTTGGGCATTCCGACCAGCTTGCGGAAACGCGAGAGCGTGGGCTTGGACACGCGCGAGTTGGTGGCCTTGGACCACGAGCGCTGCAGCAGCTTCATAGACGACCACAGGAAGCGCGTGTCGAAATGCTCGCCCGCGAGGGCAATGGGCAGCGCATTGGTCAGGGGCGCGCCGTTGCCATTCGAGACGAAGACCTGGTCGGGACCCTCGAAGCCGACATACTCGACGCCATTGTGCTGCTTGCCAAAGAGCAACGGGTGAGAACCAATCATGAGCATGTTGCCGGCGCCGGCATCGTCGAGTGCCTGCTCGCAGGCATAGGGACTACCGCCGGCGTCGCACGCGGTCGAGAGGCCAAGGGCAAACACGGCCACCTCGAAGCGCGACTGGAAGTCGACGTCGGACTGCATGAAGCGGATGGGCGCGTGGGGCGTGTCCTTTGTCGTTGTGGGATGCACCGAGGGCGCATAGCCAAGGTGCGACAACTGATCGCGGCTAAAGTTTTCGCCCGCCTCGAGCATGGCATTGATGGCCTTGCGCGTGTCGCTGACCGTGTCCGTGGGGTTGTTTTTGGCGTCCTTGGTGAATGCGGGGACCATCTCCCACGGGTACAGGCGTTGGTACTCCATGGCGATGCCACCCTCGCCGGTGCGCTTGAGCGCACCCGACTGCTCGACAATGTGCTTCTCGAGCGGCACCACCAGCAGCGCCGACACGGGCCGCATTGAGGCGTTCGGATCGACACGCGTCATCTCTTTGATACCTGGCCCGTTTGTTTGCTTGCGCTCCTCGTTGGCGCGCCACACGTCGGCGTACGTCGGGCTGCTGAGCTCCTTGTACCAGGCGGGCATGGGGCGTGCGTCAACGATTGGAATCTCGGGAAAGGCCTGATTGTATTGCTCGGCATCCTTGGCGCTCAGGTTGTTGGGGTCGGCATACTTGCTCGGCATGGGGATGATGAAGGGTGTGTGCTCGGCGCCTTCGGCTGCCAGCATCGTCGTGAAATCCTTGCGCAGCGGCGAGGCCACCAGCTCCTTTTCGACTTGCTTGAGCCACTCGCTCGAGACGCACGCGCGCACGAGGCTGAGCGGGTCGCTGGCCTGACCCATGGACGGCTCGGGCAACACGTTGGCGTCCTGGCGGTACGGCAACGGTGGGCCGAGCGAGGACACGGGCATCATCATCGAGTGGCCGAGGCAGAGCGGATGGGCCCCATTGGGCGTGCCATCGGGCGGGTAGACGAGCTGGCTGGAGTCGGCGGTGCTCGGCACCGCGTGCATTTGGACGGCGTTTTGTGCACGAATGCGGTCGAGCACCTCGTACGGCGACCCGCCGTAGTAGGTGCCTGCCATGTAGCCATTCTTGGTCATCTCGGTGAGCGGGTCCTCACCGTCGGTAGGTTGCCGGATGACCAGCACATCGCGGTACTTGTCGCTGCCCAAGATGTCGAGCTTTTCCTTGGCGTCGAGCACAAAGGCCTGGTCGCCCTGGTCGTTGGTCACAACACCCTTCTCGTGGCTTGCAATCATCCCGTAAAAGAATGGGTCGCTCTCGACACTGCGTGTGTGCGGATCGTGCAGCGGATCCTTCTCCGACGTGGGCTCGCCACCAAAGGGCAGGCTCGTCGACTTCTTGTCGAGGGTGACCTTCTTGAGCGGCTGCGACGAGTAGAGCGCATAGTCGTACCGCTCCATCTTGGTAATGCGGTCCTCATTGGTGAAGCGCTCCCATTTGGCCTTGGCAAACTTGGACACGGCCGCCTTGGCCTTGCTCATCAGCTGGCCAGCCTTGCTCTGCTCGGCCTTGCCCTTGGCCTCCACCGCCTTGGCCTTGGCCTCGCTGGCCCGGTCCGCCGCGTTGGATGCGGCCGCCTTGGCCCGTTCCAGCGCACCAGCGGCCTTCTCCTTGCCCTTGGACATCAGCTCCTTGCCCTTGTCCATCAGCTCCTTGGCCTGCTTCTTCTTGCGCTCCCACCAGGCGGGGGCGCCAATGTCGGCCTCATCCTCCCAGTCAACGCCAGCCATGGCATCAATGTGCTCCATGGCCACCACCATGCTCTCAAACATGGCAAAGGTGTTGAGGTCGGTGTGGGAAAGGTCGACGCCCTGCTTGGCGGCGTGCGCCTTGATCATAGTGCGCGTCTCTGGCTCCCGTTCGCCATCGGGCAGAGGTTTGCGCTCCGACTCTGTTGCCTTCCACCACTGCTTGATTCCGCCAAGCGTCTGCACCAGGCCCTGCGTGTCCACCTCGTCATCGGGACCGGAGCGCGGACGCAGGCCCGTAGAGACCGAGGTAACACGGTGCGCCACCACGGCCGCATGGTACACGGCCTCCTCGGCAGCATGTGCGGAATCTATGGGCGCACCGCACACCTCCTCCTCCTCCTCTTGGTGCAGAATCGCAACACTGTTCTTGTTGGCAACCACGTCCTTCATGGGACAGCACGCAATAGCCTCGGCCGCACGCGCGTGAAGCTGCTGCGTGGCGGCGTCGGCCTTGGACAGGCGAATACCGTGCACCTCCATGGCGTGCTGCTTCACCATGTCCCGTGCCTCGGCAACGGAGATCTGGGTCGAGTCGCCCGTGTTGTTGGAACGACCCCCGCCGCTCGGATTGCCACTGGCCGACGGCCATCCGCCAGCATCGCCCTGGCCCCGGCCACCGGTGCCGGCTGGCGTTGGTGTGGGCAGCAGCATGCCCGCCTCGCGCATGCGATTGCGCAGGCAATTGGCACGACTTGGCGCCTTGGCGCACGGGTCCGCTTCTCCATCGGACGATGACCAGTCCTCCTCGCCCTTTAGCTTTGCCATCTTCTCTTTGACCGCCTTCTTTTTGCGCTGCCACCACTTTTTGATTTCCTTCACCTTGTCTTTGATTGCGTCCGTGTCCACCTCGGCACTCGACGGGCCCGAGCGCAGCGTCAACCCCGTCTGGGCCGCACTGACGAGCCCGTCAATGTCAAGCTTGTCATTGCTCGCTGGCTTGGTGTGCTGTGGCACAAAGACGGGCTCCTGAAACGAGCGACGGCCAGAAGGCATGGCACGAATACCCACGCGAGACGTCGAAAACCCCTGACGAAAGCGAATGGCGTCCGAGAACAGCGGACCCGTGGTTTGCTCGACAGTCGCCTTTGGCTTCTCCGAAGGCAGATCGGGTTCGGGCGCACGCATGGACATGGCGACACGTGCGTGACGCGCGACGTTTGCGCGCGCTCTTGCGTCTAGTGGTAGAATGTGCCGGGTAAATCGCAGCACGCGCTAGTTGCAAGCATTACAAGCACGCGTCTTGGCAATACCGCTAGGGGAAGCGGCGGGTGCCAGCATGTCTTCCAATGAGAGCGAGGTGATTCCCATGCTCACCTCTGCGCGACAGAGAGAGCAACGCAAACGGTTTAGAAAATTGTTGTCGTCCATTCGCGATCAGTCGCATGCCCAAGAAGTCACCCTCGACGCAAGCGAGTTTGGCAGCGCTCGGATCGAGGCAGCTGGTGCATTTGGATGCTTGGACCCGGACGTCGCCTGTCTGCTTCTTTGTCGACTACTTCAGGTGGACGACCATCAAGACTCGACAAAGACCGAGGGAACGACCAACGTGACCAGAAGTGTCCAATTGGGCGATCGGGTCCCACCGGCTTCGCACGAAGCCATCCTTGCCGCCGGACGCGACGCACAAAACCTCGCTCGGACGTGTCACTACTTGTACGCGTGTATGCGGCTACACGGACACGTGCTCCGTGTTGAGCTGGCCGCGGCGCGCTGCACCACCTTTGCGCCGACCATGGCCTCGTTGGCGTCAACCTCGGTGCGCAACACGCCGTTTGCAACTCCGCGGTTTTCACAATTCGTGCGCGAGGAGCGATCGCGCTTTGACGTGCAAATGCTCGAAAGCGCCCTGGTTTCCATGGTGCCGCATTGCGCTGGAGAGCACTGCCGCTCGGTGCGCCGTGCGCACAATGCGCGGCTCAGCGATCCCGCCCTCTTGACGGAGCAACAAAAGCTGCCTTGGAACGTGGACATGCTTGGATCGCACCGACCGTGTGTCAAGGTGGTCTACGATGAACCTGCGGCCGTGTTTGCGCATGCTGCACGCTCCGATTACCTCTTCGCAACCGAAGAAAACGGAGAACCGCGCATCTCCGTAATGTCCGACGACGCGCCCGACGTTCTCGACCCGCACACCGAGCTTCGTTGCCGGTGGCGTGCGAACATGCCATCGATCACTGGCCGGAATCGCGTAAGTCACCTTGCAATCAGCGCGTGTGGCAAGTGGGTGGCCACCTTGCAACTCCACATGCCCACCGTGTCGAGGAATACGTTTCCCGATTCGCACGTCACCCTTTGGGAAGTCGGCAGCTCTGGTGGTCCTCGCGTCTCGCGCTGTTTTCGCGACACGTTGGTGCAGACCCTGTGGTTTCGCACGGCCAATCTGGACGCGAGCGATGCCGCCGACGGCGTTGCGCGTTCCAATGCCGCCGTCTTGTGCTTTTACGCGTCCGTGTGCCACCCGTCGACGACACAATCGAGCGCCTGGGCCACAATCGTCAGTCTGACCGCGGGAGAAGCGCACGTTGCCAACACCGCCGTCTACCAGTTTTGCGTCGAGGACGACTCGTTTGCAAACGCAAACGTGTCGGATCGCGGACAACCCGAGTGGTGGCTGGGCCACCACCTTTGCCTGTCAGGAACCGCCGCAGAGCTTTCAAGCTCTGTTCCTGGGCGCCAGCCCAATGACATACAGGCGCACAGCACAGAAGTCGAGACGGCGCTCATCTCCCTGTCCGCTTCCAATTGTGCCGATTCTACCGCCGTGTGCTTCTTTGGCGTTGCCAACTTTCAAGGATTTCGCCCATTCCCGGTGGCGCAAGCGGTGGTGCTAGATCTCTCGTATCGTCATCGCAACAATGCAGACGTGGACATGACAAGGTCGATCACGCCAATGATCTGTGTCACAAATGCCTTGCGTGAAAAGGTGCCGCGTCGCATCTACCTCGGCCCGTGTGGCGATTTGGTGGTGGTGCTGTGTGGCCGACTTGTGCAAGGCGTGGCCGTCGACTACGAGCTGCAAGTGTTTCGGCGTCGCGGGGATGAAGTGCACTTTGCCTTTCTCACATCCATCCCGCTCAACCGGTGCATCCACCATTTTCGCACCGAGCGTTCCCTTGCGAGTTCCGTCTGGGGCGGCAACGCGCCGCGTCCCGCTTGGCGGATCAATGTCACCCAGCCACCCACCTCGTGTGCTTTTTCGCCGTGTGGGCGGTTTTTGCTGTTGGGGTTTGCCAACGGCTTGCACTCGGTGGCGCCACAGACAAACCAAGGGGTGCACCTGCACGTTCCCGCACCGGCACACGCCGACGGGGGCATCTGTGTGATCGACTTGTCCGAGATCTGTGAACGACCAAAAGAGTCGTCCATGGCAGGGGCCGTCTCGGTGGCGGCAGTGCGCCCAACGAGCACGGTGGCCTGGATTGAATGCATGAGCAACTTGGTGCCGCTTCAGATGCACTGGACAGTGGCCGGGATTTGGCTCAATACGCATCGCGGCGCGCTGCTGCTTGGTACAACAACGGTCACCTCGTCGACGACGACACCGGTAGCCAGTGGTGGCAGTGCAGAGGTAGTCACGCCTCTGGAATAAACCACCGCGCAGACGCTCTGGGATGCAAGAACGACTCGGGTGCACGGTACCGCGATGAACGTGCAGCCGAGCGACTCGCTCAAGTACAAGCTCCCGCAGCAGCAGCTCGCAACGGGTGGCTTCCTCGCCGATGGCAACTTTTTGATGGGTGAAGGCGCGGAAAAGAACATTACCGACCCCGACTACAATCCGTCCAAGATGGTCTACGAGCCCACGCCTCTCGCGGCGGGTCCCACTCATAACAGCTGCGCGGCGGGCTACATCACGCTCATCTGCAACCTCGTGCTGCACTTGGCCACCGCACTTGTCACCATCTTTGCCGCCGTCGCCCACTTCCAAAAGGATGGCGCAACCAAGCACCTGACACCCACGCACAAGAATGACTACGTCAGCTCCTGGTGCATTGTCATGATCGCTGGCGAGGTGGTTGCCGTGCTCTTCTACGTGCTCTGGTTTGGCCTTGTTCGTCGCTCCTTTGCCAACCCGCTTCCGGCCATCCTGGGTGGTGGCGTCTTCTTTGCCGTCTTTACGTGCACCCTCAAGCTCACGTACTACCTGTCGATTGGCACCATGTATACCGACCCCGCTGATGGTCTCGAGAAGAACGTCAACGGCATCATGCACACGGCCTACGAGGGCAGCGGCTTGGCCCAGGCGGCGCTCTACCTGCAGTGCTTTGTCCTCGCCTCGATCATCTTCACGCCGGCGTCGGGCACCTACTTCAAGGTGGCGCAGATTGAGAACTCGGTCGTTGCGCCCATCCGCCGCGCCAACCAGGAGAAGGCATGAGCAACTCTTCCACGAGCGCGCCCACATGCACACAAGTCCAAGACGTGGACGCACTGATGCGACGACGAGCGAGTCGTCGCGGAGCGTCGCATGCATACACACACACACTGGTTGGGGAGAGCGTTTGACAGCGATAGATGCGTGTATGCGGTTTTCACAACTGTGCATTGTCGGGCGAGTGTGCGTTTGGTGAAACAGTTTCTGTTTGCTCAGACTCGTCCGTCTCTGGCCCCGCCTCTCGGTCATCGACTGGAGGTGGTTCGGGAGCGAGCACGGGTGCCTTCTCCTCGGGTGGATCCTCGCAGCGTAGCGAACCACTGTACACGGCTGCTACCAAGAAGCCGGCAATGGCCGCGCACACAAAAAATATTGTGACGTATGCGTCGGCGTTTAGTCCCAGTGGAGCCAAGGGAGGAGGGGGTAGCGGGGGCGATGGCGGTAGTGCCATTTCGAACCCGGGGGAGTGTTGTAATTTTCAACGCGTCAATTCGTGTATTATCCGCGCATCGACGCGCACACACACACACACAGACTAGCGCGCGAGGTGCACACACACACACACACACGTACACACAACCGTCCGTATACTGTCGGTCCACACGCTCATTATGTGTCTAATCGTCGTCCCCGTCGTCGTCCTCGTCGTTTTCGACGGTACAGGCCGCGAGCGTTGACATGCCTCCGTTGGCCTTGGCCGCCTCGTACGCGGCAAACTTGACGGCGTTGCGCTTGGCTGCCTCCTCTTTCCATGGCACCTTTTCCTCGTCGGTCAGTTCCTTCCACTCGGCACCGACCTTTGTGGCAATCTCGGACCGGTCCAGCTCGGGGGACTCCTTGCGCAGCGCGGTAGTGCGCTCGCCAAAGTAGACATTGTAGGCGCTCGAGCCCTTGGGAGCCTTGTCCTCCTTCTTGCCGTCCTTTCCGTTTGCCTTGCCTTCCTTGGGCTTTTTGGCCGGCGGCGCCAACTTGGTCTTCTTGGGCAACGGGGTGTCGTCGTCCGAGTCGGACTTCTCGGGCTCGACCGGACGCTTCTTCATCTTGAGCTTGGCACCGCCCAGATTCACCGACTTGGCGGCGACGTCGGCTACCGACGGCGCCGCTGCCCACGCACAGGCACCGTTGACACCATTGGACGAGGAAGCCGCCGACAGTTTGATGGTTGACTGCTTTTCCGGTTGCTTGGGTGCTCCCGACGTCGAGGAGCTCGGTCGGCCTTGGTTCTTGAGCTTCCCCTTTAGCAGCCGCTTGAGTCGCTCATTGTCCTCGGCGAGGTTGTTGGCGTCGTTGTACAAGTTGACGATGTCGTCGTATTCGGCCGGAAAGGTGAAGCGTGGCATGAGCAAAGGGTGGTGAGGAGGCGAGTGCACACTCCTTGTTCTGTTGCAAACAGGCTGAGCACAAGACGCAAGATGTTTCCAAGTGGCCACATGGCGCGCACACGCACACAACTGAGACATGACTGAAGTCTCAGTTGCACAAAAGGTACTTGGGTTTTACGTCTCCGCGGACGTGCATGAGATGCTCCACCCTGGACAGGGCCACTGGGGCCCCTCGAGCGACCAGGGTGGTCGACGACAACCTGGTACTCCGAGGAGACGTAAAACCCAAGCACTTTCTAAAGTGTATCTACTTTGGCCCCCGCGGCTTCTAAACCTGGGGTCTCCTTTCTGCTTTTGACGCGTGGGTCGGTGCTTGGGTTTTGGGTGCAAACTTGCACACGTTTGGGCCCGTGCAAGTTTGCACCCAAAACCCAAGCACCGGTCGACGCGCCAGAAGCAGAAAGGAGACCTCACTTTTAGAAGCAAAGTAGAAGACTTTTAGAAATGCAAGTACCAACTCACACGGCTACACGGAGGTCCCCTTTTTCCCCGACCGGGCCTACTTGCGCGGCGTCATCTTCAGCTTCATCAACACTGGTGCCTTGGCGGGGGCGGCGGGCTGGGCGGCCTTGGGCTTGGCGGGCTGGACCGCCGCCTTGCCTCCCTTGGGCCGCGACACGTCCGCGTACTTGGCGACCGGCTTGGGAGCCGGCTTGGCGGCCGGCTGCTTGTCGGTCTTGGCGACCTTGGCCGGAGGCGGCGAGGTCTTTGCGATGGCCCTGGCCTTGGGTGGCGGGGGCAGCGCCTCCGGAGCCGGGAGCTCATCGTCGAAGCCGTCCACCTCCTGCGAAGAGTCAGAGTCCACCGCAGCGGCAGCGTACGTGTCCAGCGTGTCCATGTCCTCGGCTTCCTCGGTCTCCTCGGCATCGTCCGAGTCGGACGTGCCGTCGTTTTCGTACTCGCTCAGGCCGCCAGCCATGCGGGCAAACTCGTGCTTGCGCTTGTGCTGGGGCTTGGGCATCGGATGCTCCGTCTTGTGCTTTTCGATGGCCGCCTTCACCTCCGCATTGTACTGCTGGTACCGCTGGCCCTTTTTGCCGCCCATGAGCTTCATGGCGTGCTTGTGCATAATGTCCAGGTACGCCTTGTACTGCTCGTTGCGCGCGTCCATCTCCGCCTCGTGCGCGGCCGCACAGTCCGCGTACTTGGTGTTCATCGTGTCCACCATGGCGTT
>MDSV01128263.1_pt1 | contig 14689 bp, 11 predicted proteins | sample 810851 | NCBI WGS metagenome assembly MDSV01 (sample SAMN05326640, study PRJNA326480) | marine metagenome | isolation source: seawater | place: Atlantic Ocean: North East | collected 2012 | reverse complement strand
TCATAACTGCTAAATGATTGTGCTCCAACTTTACTTGGTCTTAAATTATCACTTGTTAGTTTGTCTACAATATCTATATCTGTAACTTTTGCTGTACTTAAAAATAATTCATCTGACTCACATTTAACTTGGAATAAATCTCCAAATACTCCGCTTGTACTTTTAGGAACTATAACAATACTTCCTATTGAATTACCAACTTGCTGATGAATGTAACTACTTAATTCTGTAAAGTAGAATGTATCACCAAAATCCCAATTCTCTATATCAAAATACTTATTAATAGCCTTTATAATATTTGTTTTTATTTCATTATCACTTAAACTTGTTCCAGGCAATCTTACAACTTTTAATCTTGCTTGTAAATTTTGTTCAGCATCATCGCCAAATAACATTTTGAATCTACCACTCTTAAATAATAATTGGTCACTTGCCGCTTTGAATTCCTCTAGTACTGCAAATTCATTTTCAAGTTCAGAACTAGTAGGCTCTTTGGGCCATGCTGTTCCTGGAACATTCAAATATGATTTTACTTTATCATGATATGTTTCTGTTAGTAAAAACATTTCGTGTACATTACTAATACTTGGGTCAATTCTCATACTGTTGTTTGCAATATGTTGCCATTTAAAAATTACACCTTCTTGAAAAGATGAGTTAGTATTTTGTGTAAAAGACTTACCATGTTTTGCTCTGTGATTAGAACTTTCATAATGTTTTACATCTTGTATGTTTGTACTACTATATGTCATAATATAAACTTTTTCTGTATCTTTTGCATAAACTTTTTTATTGTGTAACTTACCGCCAATATTACTGTTATCAAATGAGTTTATAATAGATTCTTTCTTGACCATATAGTATTCATAATCTGCTGTATTATAAATTGTACCAGTGTTATTCTCAGCATCGCCTGTGGAGTTACCTGCAATTTTACTCTTGTCGCTATTAAAGTTTACACCATCTTCTCTTCTTAAATCTAGTATTCCTGCTTTAACTGGTTTTGTGTATGTATAGCCGTCAAAACTATTATAGTCCTCATAAAGTATAACGTCATCAAGTGCTACAAAGTCTGCAAATTGAATTGGATTATCTGGGCTATCATCACCTGTTGTATTAATTGGTGTGACTTGTACTTTTCTTGGATCAACATATCCGTCCGGATAATTGAAATTACCTACTGCACTATATACAATAGGTGTTGTTAATCTTTCTCTGTCTTGAATATATGTAAATGTTAATTTGTCTTTACTTGCTAATCCAGAACTATCTATACCATAATGTCTTTTAGTATTAAAGTTACTGATTCTTAATGTACCTGTTTGTGCTGATACATCTGCACTTGTTACTTCAATATGACCACTGCCTAACACGTTACCATTATTATAGTTAGTTCCGTTATACTGATAACTAACGTTACCATTTGAATCTAATATATTATAACCAAATGTTGTATTAGTAAAGTTAATAATAATATTACTAGGCAAACTGTGAACTTGTCCTGTGTTATTAGCAATAGTAACATTTGTATTACTTGTAGTATCACCAGTAACATAGTTAGTACCTAATTCAATTGTGGAATCTTTCACGAAATTATTACCACTGGTATTTGCGTCTTTGTATAAACCAAAATTACTTACAAGTTTAACTTCGACTTGGTCATATCTAGTATCTCTATTTTTTAAAGGTATGGTATCAAAACTTTGTCCTATTTTAGTACTATACCATTTATCACCTATAAAGTCTGGAGTAGGAGTTGTTGTATCACTCCACTCAAATGTTTCTTGGCTTCTTGACTTATTATTAAGTGTTGTAATTTCTACGGTATCATATTTTGCAGTTCCTGTGAAACTGTCAACAATTCTGTTTTCACTTACATTATAAAATCTTACATCTTCATAACTTTCAAAAACATAACGTATGCCTCTGATTGTTACATTATATCTATGACTTAGTGTATCGATAGGAACATAGTCAAATTTCATTAACCAACTTGCGTCTCTACCGTTGCCTGAAGTATCTTCTGCATTATTAATATCAAATTGTGTACTTGTAGAAACATCATTGTTTGATATTACATAAAAAGCATTTTGACTTGGATTATATCCTAAAGCAAAACTTTGTTTTAAATCTATTGCATTTGTAATTGCAGTTATTTCGGTATCAATAAATGCTTTTCTTAATGTAGTAATAATCTCTATACCTTCCCAGCCTTCAGGAACGTTTTCACTTAATGAGATAGGACCTGTAACTGTTGTGTTGTTACTCACACGTTTACCGTTGTCTCTGATACTTTTAATTTTAATCCATTTGCTTTGTGTTATGTCTGATGGATTTTGAAACTTAATTAAATGCCCAGGCTGTATTAATGCTAACGTAGGATTTGCAATATTTACATCAGTAGTTGTACCACTTTGTGTAAATGTTTCCGTTAAGTATCCTGTGGAGTTAGTTGCAGTCTTAGGCAATGTATGCCATACAATTCCATATAATGCTAAGTTAAATTTGTTTGCTTCTCTTACTTGCCATTTATCTCTAAAGTCACTGTAAATAAAATCGTTTAGTTCCAATGTTTTTAGATATGTTGGAAATAATTTTGTAATTTGTTCGTTAGCAGTATTGTTATTATCTATAATAAAGTTTTTAGATATATTACTTTCTTCAATAAACAATGCACCATCTTCTGCTAATGTATTTGTTGTTTGGAATGTACTTGTAGGATCTGTAATATCGATATACCTACTATGCCCAGCATGTGTTCTATTAGTAACTTTAAGTTTAGAAATATTTGTACTTTTACTTAAAGGTAGCACTTGGTAATCTTGTGCAGATACCATTCTGTCTTGTGCATAAAAACTTTGTGGTGCTCTTTCTTTAATACCAGCGGCTGTTTCCGCAGGTAAACTGTTATTAACAGAATTTTGTAGTCTCATTGTTACAGTAAGAGTATGCAATGTGCCTTGTGCGTTATTGTAATTAATATCTACTGTAACATTACCTACGTCATCAGGTTGTATTTGAAATCTTTCTGCATCACTTGTTCTATAGTAAAATTTAAAAGATCCAATTGGAACTTGTGCAAAGTTACCATCTGCAAAGTTTAATACAATACCACCATCGCCTCTATTTTGAATAGCATATAAACTAGAGTTACCTGTTGCTTTAGTATTGTACTGTAATGTTTGACCAACAGTATTAGGTACTTTAGTCCATTTTACCATTGTATTCTCACCAGCATCTACTTGTTGTAAATAACAATCTGTTTCGTTAATATTTTCTACATCAATGTTTACTGTTCTGTTTTCTACAGGTTCTATAAAGTTTAAGTCTGTGCTTTGTAATATGCCCTGTCTAAACATAAAGAAAAAGCCATTATTTTTACTGCTTAATCCTAGCCCATCATTTCTGTGAATCATTCCAAAGTTATTTGTAGCATCTGGATGTTTTTCAAATATTGCTTTATTATCAGTAAAGTCTGCATTTACAATATCGAAGTCTCTAGTTACACCATTGATACTTGTTTTAAATGATTGTGTTACTGGATTACTATTTGGTGTATTAATTTCGTACAAGTCTGTTACTATGTCGTCTATAGTTCCTGTTTTTACAGGCTTGCTAAATCTGTTTACACTTCCAAATGCACTATTTAAAATTGTAATAAATTGTTCGTAACTGTCCGAGTTATTAGCATCGTTCCAATTTATTGTTCTTGTTTGTAATTCGTTTCCTAAACTGTCTGTTAAAGGTTCTGTAGTTGAAATACTAGTAACTTTTAAAAGACCACTTGCCGCAATATTTCTTTTTGGGTTGTAACCTAATTGCCTTGCAAGTTTAAAAACACTATCTTTTCTTTCTGCTGTTTCTAAAAAGTTTTCTCTAGTGTTTACGTCCATTCTAAATGCAATACTTTGAGCCAAGTATGCAAGTAGTTCTATAATAGCAATAAATTCAGAACTTTCAATATAGTCATTGAAGTTCTCTGGGAAATTGGTTTTGATATAATCCACCATTGCTTGTCGCATGGTGTCAAAGTCATATGCTTGGAAGTCAACTTGGCTGTATGCCTGATAGGCTACTTCCCAATCTTCTGCCGCAAATAAATTGTTTTGTCTGTTGTTTACTGCCATTGTTAAATCTCTACGTCTGTCCTAGCATATTCAAGAAATAATCTATCCTCGTCTAGGGTTGGCAAAAATTTTAACTGTACTTGTACTCTTATTAAATGGTCTTGAGTTTGTGTAAAGATTTCATCAATCTCTACTCTTGGATCTTTTTCTATAACCCTTCTTACTTCCTCTCTGACTTCTTCAATAACAAATTCGTCTAAAGGATTCATCAATATGTCATATATTGTGGTTCCGAAGTTAGGTCTCATTACTCTTTCGCCTTTTCTTGATTTAAGTTCGTTAAGCAAGTCTACTTTAATTAACTCGCCGTCTATAAGAGTAAAAGGTGCCCTAACCTTTCCTATTGTACTAAACCCTTTGTAAATGTTTGCCATATCAATATTTATCACTAACCATTAAAACTAGTTTTAATAAACCACTTTTTGAGCCATTACAAAACCAGCAAGATAAGTACATATAGGAGCAACTAGTCATAGTTGTGTGTTTAATATTACATAAGGTAATTAAATGAAAAATGTTTTAGATAGATTCGAAGAAATTGTACAAAAAGCCTATTCGGCAAACAAGCAGATACAAGCAAATAACTATGAAGGATCAACAGGTTACGGTCCTAGATTTAGAAAAATGCTTCACAAAGAAGGAAAACGGGTTCATTCTTTAGGACTATATGATTATCACACTAAAAAATATGTCCTATTTGAAATGGTTAATATGGTAGGGCAAAAAAACAAGATACCAGTCGAGTTTGAGCTAATGGAGAAACTCGTAAAGGATGCACAACAAACTTAACTTAATTTTTGTTCACGGTAGTGGACAAAGTCAATTGAGCTACAACTTTTTACAAATATTTTTACCCGAACATAATTCTTTATGTTTGGAATATAGCACGGCTGAAGATCCAGACGATGTTTTAAAAAGATTTAAGTTTTTGGCTGACCAAGAATTTAATGGTGAGCCTGTAAGCATTATTGCACACAGTTATGGTTGTCTACTAAGCACTTTGTTTAGTTACGAATATAAAAATGTAGATAATTTTGTAGCACTATCTAGCCCATGGGGAGGTAGTAGATCCGCTAAGTGGTTAGCATACGTTTTTAGACAAAGTAAACTGTTTAAGAACACAACACCAGGAAGTTCTCTAATTAAGGCAATATCGCAAATTAAATTAGAATTTCCGATAACTAATATTATATCCACTGGAACTTCATCAGATGATGAAATAGGTATGGGAGCACCTAACGATGGATTATTAACAGTAGAAACACAAAAAGCAGTACCCACAGGATTTAGCGATTGTGAATCTATAGAACTTTCCGTAAGTCATAACGAATTATTGTTTTCTATGGACGTTATGGAAATCATTAAGGATAAAATATTTAATGGAACAGCAACTAACTCTTAATAACACTCTAGAAGAAGAACTTAGAATTTTATTAGTGGAAGAACGCAAACTTACTAACTCTCTAAGAAAACAAATCGAACAACTTAAAAAAATGGTTGCTGAAGAGCAAGAAGGCAAATATAGAGCCTATATTAAGTATGCCGATTTACAAAAAGAATTTAATAAAATCTAGAGTTAGATAAAAAGCCTAACGGATCATATGAATTTGGATTACGTTGTGAGACGTTTACTCCGCCCGGAGGTGCCATACCATCAGTAGCAAAATATTCGTATTGTCTACGTCTGAGTCTATTTGCTAATACACCCCAACCCATTCCATTTGCCCTAGGTGTATTGCGTGGATCTGCCAAATCAAAGTCATCAGGCATACCAAATAATGTTGCTTCGTAGATACGTCTTTGTTTTAGTGTAGGTCTGTAAGTAGAATTAGTTATCCATTTTTGCATTAAGAATGGAACTTGGTCTTTGATACTTCCACCTGTTATAGAATTTCTAACAGCACTTTTATACCAATTGTTTTCACCTATGCTATTACCAAATAATGTTAAAGCCAATACTTCATTTCTAGTATGTTTGTTTCCTGTCAACGACGAGGCTATAATTGCACCTGTTGTACTCAAACCAGCACTTCCTAATTTCTTAGACACATCGGTGGTCATTTGTCCTGCTAGTCTGTGTATAATAGTATTTTTAGTTCCTTCGATGGCGTAACTTCCATCACCACCTGCAATTTTATTCAATCCGTATCTTTTTAAACCGTCTTCACTTTCGTTCATAAGAATATCTGCATATTCGTTAGCACCTTTAGGCATTCCTGGATTTTTAAAATTACTTTGTGGGTCTAATATTTTTCCGTCACCAAATACAGTAACACCTGCATCTAGTTCGTTCCTATCTAGTTTGTGTCCGTATCCAATTACTGTTGCTCCACTGGAAGTTGTTGTTGGGCCTGGTATGCTATGTCCAGCACTTTGTAAAACTTGTGCTCCAGCATCAGCCATTCCGTTTTTGTCCATATTAGTGGCCATACTTTGAATATCTGTTGGAGTATTTCTTTTGTGAGACTTAGAGTAAGTTGGCTCACCATTATTGTCATAACCTGTGCCCACGTCTATTGAACCGTCTGGAGCAGTTGTAGTTGCCGGTGCCTTATCGCTTTGTACGATAGCCGCTGGTGGTGTATTTTTAGTACCAGTATTTGACTCTGTCATTTTAGCAGGGTCCTGTGTAGTTGCCGTTGCCGCGGCATGTCCTGCCCATGGTTCTCTGGTTGGTATAACTTCTAATATACTATTAATAGGATCTGCTTCGCCTGTACGTTCTCCTTCTGTGGGTAGTGGATTACCTTCACCGGGGTCTTTTTCATCATACACAAATTCTGGTTTGGTAACAGGAACATCTTCAATGTCGTCTGTAACAAATTTTTCAACAACTGCGGCTGGGTCTGCCTGTTCCGCACTACCGCCATTATTAAGATTTACATTACTACCTAATACATTATTGTTGCCACCTGCTTGTGAGTTAATCTCTCCTTCGGCATTTTCCATAATTTCACTACCACTTATTTTATGAATATTACCTACTCTTAAATGACCATCTTGTCCTGCTTCTATTTTGTAATTAGCATCTGCTTTAAAATTAAGTTCTTTGCCTACTGTAGCATTGAAATTATTTGTTGCTAACATTTCTACACCTTCACTGGCTTCTAGTTTAATTGTTCCTAATTCATCTTCACCATATATGCCTGCACGAATATTAATTTTTTCACCTGCCTCAAAATTAATATTTCTGTCGGCTCTCATATTAATGTCTTGTGTGCTACGCATGTTAATGTTTTCATCACTGAATACATGTATGCTACCACTCTCTGCTAGTTCTACCCAAGCAGTTCCTTTGCTGTTTATAACATAGATAATACCATTAGTATCATCCATTAAAATTTGGTTGCCTAATCCTGTTCTTAAACGTATGTGTCTCTGGTCTAAATTGTCGTCCATAACAAACTGGTGACCACCACGTCTATTTGTGCCGTCTTTTTTGCCTGTAATTAAACTTGGTTCTTCTGGACCAGGTGTTAATATTCCATAAACTTGTGAAGGACTTTCTCTTCTTGCACCAGCAGTAGTTACACCTCTAATAGGATCATTAATTAATCCTTGATCCAATATAGATTTTGTTAGAATATGATGTAGAGGTCTGTTTACTTCTTTGCCTTGACTTTCATCATCTTCTCTTTTATTTTTTTCTGCAACTGGTAAAGGTAAACTGCTACCATATGTGTTTCCTGAAGGAATTCCAGGAACCATGTTTTGCATTTGATCCGGAAACATACATCCTATAATAATTGGATTCTTTTTCTTACCATCTCCAAAAATGACTAATACAAAGTTACCTGGATCAGGTGGTACCATCCACATGCCATATGTTTTCATTGTTTGGTCGTAACTTCTTACATTCTTACCAATTTTTTCACTTGGTGTACTTCCTGCAAATGGAGAACTCCAATATGCATTATAATAACCATTTGGGTCATCTCTGTCTTTAGCCAACATAGGAATATACACTGGAATACGACCACTGTGGCTATCATCTTTTGGTCTTACTATAACTTCAGCCATATAGATACCATGATCCAACTCTGCATTTTCTCTTAATTTTTCCACAGGGTTTTTACGTCTGTGCTTAAAAAAGTCTGGTTTATACCCCATTACTTAATTCTCCACGTTTTACTAATGCCTGCTGTGGACTTATACGTTCTAATTCTAATTTGTATATTGCAACAAATTCATCTACGGCTTGTACTACACCGGGCCATTCTATTTGATAGTCATCAAATACTATTATGCCATTTTCTTTTAAACATTTTAAAGACAACTTTGCATCATTTAATGTAGCCAAATATTTGTGGGTTCCGTCAATGTATATCATGTCGTACATAAGTCCTAATCTTTTTATTACACTATTTCCATACTCGTTATAGTAAACAACATTATTATATTTTTCTAATCTTTGTCGTGCAAATTTATCTATACCGTTTTTTGGATCTATGCCTGCTGTATGTATAATACTGTCTGCATGTAAGCATAAATTTTCGCTCATCCAAACTGTGCCTGATCCTATTCCTGTTCCTAATTCAAATATAGTATTTGGTGTATTTGGATCTATGTGTTTGTTTAAAATTTTATCACTCCACACTTCACCGTTTTTTGCTAAACTGAAATACTCGTATTCTTCTAACAATTGGTCTAAAGGCTTGTTATTTACTTTAATGAAGTCTAATAAACCCATTAAATCTTGTATTGTTTCTTGAGACATTAACCATTGCCTCCTGAATCTTGTGCCGCAAGATAGGCATTAACTGCCGCTTCGGCTTCTGCGTTTTGTTGATTTTCTGTTACTGCCAGTTCCTGTTCTCTTTCTTCTTTGGCATCATATGCCACTGCTGTCATATCAAACTTACTTAATGCTAAACTATTTTCTTTTGGTGCTTTATCAAACTCAACTTTGAACTCTCCACCACTAAAACTACATGTAGTCGAAACTATTCTATACACACCACTTATAAAGTAGGATGTAGATTCTTGTGACATGTAACCTGAGTTTAAATCTTCGTCTTCAAATCTAGGGTCTCTAACTCTAGGAGTTTGCATTGTGAATAAAAAGAAATTATCACTGCCCGCATATACAATACCATCTTCTTTTTCTTTGTCTGAACGTTTGTCTTCTTCTTCAGCCGGCTTAGGTTTTACAGCCGCCATTGCTTTTGTCCTAGTTGTCGCTGGCCCTAAATACCAAGGATCTCCTCTAATAGATAATCCTAACTCAACTAATATACTTGCATCATTAACATTTTGGTACATATATGCAAATAGTGTTGCGGCATTTGTTCCGTCATTTGTATCTCCGCTTGTAGACACAACACTAGGTCCATACACAAAACTTGTTCTAGGTTCTGGGCTAACACCGTTTGCGGCATTTCTTATAGAATTTAATTTTCTTTGTTGGGCTATATAGTTGTCACTTTCTCCTATAGCAGTCATACTGCCACCTTGTTCGTCTATTAAATCTGCACTATAAATAAATCCACTTGGTTCTGGTTTGTAATCTGTATCAATTTGTCCATCTTCGGAACCAGTGCTAGTATTATCTTGATTATTATAAGAGGACGGTGAGAAAGGTTTTTTGTTTTGCTGATAACCTGTAAATGCCATTGCCTTTGCAGTGGCTTCAATTTTTGCTTTATCTAATATAAACTCTTTAAATTGGTCATCATTCATATTCAAATCACTTTGTAATCTTTTTTGGAATGCTTCGTCTTTTCTAATTTTTTTCATAAAGCCTTTTTGTTCTGCGGCTATTAGATTTTTTTCTGCAGTACCTGACGGGTCTGCATTTTTGTCTTTTACTGGTGTATTAGAATTAGGATTAGTACTCATATCACCTAACTTACCACCTCCTGGTGCACCAAGTAAAACTTGTCCTGCATTGTATTGTATGTCTGCACTTAATACTTGGTCATTTAATCCTGTGTACAAATAGTGGTATGCTTTTTTAATTTTTAATTCTGATATACGTTTTGTAACTTGTTCTTTATTTGTATTATCTTCACTAGCATTAACTGGAGCACCTGTTGTTTCATAAATTTCTGGTTTATATGTAATGCGTTTGGCATATTTCATTCTCTTGGTATCAAAACCTATATACTCTACATCTGCTCTTATTCTATACCAACGTACAAATGTTTGATTCAAATCTAAACCTTCTTCGTCAATGGTGTAATCTCTCCAATTTTTCTTTCTACTAATATCTTCTAAGAAATCATCACACATCACAAACATAGTTGTAAAGAACTGATTAACACTGGTACCTTCTACCATATTAATTTGTTGATTGTTTAAGAATCCTCTTTCTAGTGTGACTCCACCATCTAAACTTTCAGGATTATCTTCTAATGCTTTCTCTAAATCCTTTTTCTTTGTAATACCCATAGACTGAGCATTTTGTAATCTGTTGACTAGTTCTGCATTTTTTCTGTTACCCCTATTACTGCCTTCTAGTAAACTTGTATTTTTTATAACTGTTTTAACTTGCGACAAGTCAAATAAAACTTCATCATGTATTTCTTCTTCTAATAAATTTTCTTCTTTATATCTTTTAAGACCGTCTTCTAAAGACGTAGTCATATCTTCTATAGTTTTACCTTGAACATTCATGTCTTTGGGTATTTTAAAATAAAAATCGTTGTATGCTTCTGAGTTACCGATTGGACATTCAAATTCGTAATCACTACCATAATGGTCAATTGAAATAGAAACTTTTGCAATTTTAAGTTGATAAATGTATGGGCCTGCTACAGTTAAAGGTTTGCCTCCACCATCTGCATCATCTAAGTCATCTTCATATCCTTGAAAATTTATTTCTAAGAACAACGGAACATCAGCATACATATAATGTCCTAAATGCATTTTTGCTATTTGTATTTGGTCTAATAAATCTGCGGCACCTGGTTGTTTTAAAGTAAATGCCGCTCTAACGGCTGTACTGTTTCCTGTATTAGGGCCTTGCACAAATTGTAAATCTAAGTTATCTATTTGTACGCCTGTTACACTTGTTTGTGCAATTACAACTGTATCTTCTGGCTTTGCCGCCATAGCACCATGAAGCCATCCACCACCATCTGCGGTCTCGGCTCTAATCATATAAAGTTTTAAGTTGTATGCAGTATTTTGAAAATTGTCTAGAACATTACCTTGAACTAATCCAAGATACCTATCTTCCTGTTCAATAGGCTTCTTTTTGTCCTCGTCTTTTTTCTTGCCGAATCCGAATACCATTATCCAACTACCCTATCAATAGATTCTCTTGTAGGTACGCGAATTACCTTACCAGCAGTAAAGTCTTCTAATGGGTCCACTAACAAATCTGGATTTCTTAAAGAAAAAACCCACCAAAGGTTTGCTGTACCGTATAACTCATATGCAAGTAAATCAGGTCTATTCTCATACCGAGGTTCTATTGTATAGGTATCATCGGCTAAGGATTTAGGAATTACAGGAAGTTCGTTGATGTCCAGATAAAAACCATTCACTGGAGCATTTTTTAAAAAACTTTCTTTAGTGTGATAGTTTGCCATTAGATAAATCCGTCTTTGTATCCTTTACCACTAGTAAACCTAGGCAAGTCAAATCTTTTTCTAAGTTTCTTGTATGTGTACTGTGGTGCCATCTCAATCATTATGTCTGTTTCAGTTGGCATATATGTAGTTGTATTACCATATTTAACCGGAACGTAATCTACTCCGTCAGGTAATTGGAAGTTATATGAACGTATTACTACAGGTACTTTATTAAAACCAAAATCTCCTAAATATTCGAATAACATTACAGGAGGAGGTGTACCATATGTTCCTGCTTTAACTGAAGAGTCACCATAAAATGCTTTAGTCACTGTTCTTAAAAAATGGAAAACTGCTAACAAGTATTGTGCTTCTTCTGTTGTATTTGCTGTCCATTGTCCTTGCAAAGGCAAAGTAGGGGGTCTACTATTCATGTATGTATAGAATGGATAATTGGAGCCATGTTGCATTGCTTCATTATAGTCAACACTTGCTTGTAAATATAAGTTAGGAGTATATGGGAACACAATACCACCTCTATCTTTTAGAGGTTGTAGTATAGATTTGTCGACTTTATCTTTTCCGTCTGTGGTTAAACCATAGGCCCAGTCTTCACCGCCCTTTTTAGGTCTAATTCTTGCTCTCCAATCCTTTTTGTCAAATTGTGCCCTGTCATCATTAGCAGTTGTGATAATTTCATTAATATCTGCTGGACGGACACTATCAAAACTTCCTAAAGGTTCGTAGAATTCGCTTTGTATATGTTCATTTTCTGCCATGTTGCATCTCCTAATAGTATTTATCATGATAAATAAAAACATACTTTAATTATTATAGCAAATTTACATTTCAGTTGACAAACAGTTGTAAATGTGTATAATACAATATAAACGAACGATAGTTTTGAGGAGACAAAATGACACAACCGAGAAGAGTCAACTATCTTAATAATAAGGACATACTAAAAGAGATACATAAAAGTAAACTTACATACTGTTATATACAGGATGATAAATTTGCTGGTGTCGATTTAATTGTAGATTCTGTTAAAAAGATTAATAAGACAGCAATCAAGCAGGCACAAGAAAACAAAGCCGCAAAAATGCAGACACTTGCATATCAAACATCAATTGCAGAAGGCAATTGGACAAAGAAGCCTAAACAGAAAGACTTTGCAGTTGATCCAAAATCACTAGCAGTAGATGAATTAGTATTTAGAGTTATGACTTATGACCATATACCAGATGAGATTGGTCGTAAGAAAACTACTAAAACTATTGCAGACACAAAAGCAAAAGTAAACTTTCCACCATTCAAACATTACATCTTAGACAGTAAAGGTATTAATCCTAGAGAAGTTGTAAGAAGTCATTGGGTAGGTGGACTACACAATGGACACTTTTCAGTTGACCATGGAAAGATTACAAATGAGTTAGGCAAGATGTTTATGAAGTTAGTAGAACGTTACAGTCAACGAGGTAACTGGAGAGGTTACACTTATGTAGATGAAATGCGTGGTACTGCTTTAGTACAGTTAGCACAAATTGGATTACAATTTAATGAAGCAAAATCAGATAATCCTTTTGCTTATTATACTGCTACTGTTAATAATAGTTTTACTAGAGTATTAAATTTAGAAAAACGTAATCAAACAATCAGAGACGACATATTAATTGAGCAAGGACATTTACCAAGTTATGGCAGACAGATTCAACATGAGAATGAACTCAAAGCAATGAGAGAATCTACAGAAGCCGAATTAACTAATACCCCTGGCAACGAGTAGTAACATATGGCAAACCTTTTTGAAAGGGCCGCGTGTTTTACAGATATACATTACGGCTTAAAACAAAATAGTAGACAACACTTAAAAGACTGTTACGATTTCGTAGAATGGTTTATAGCAGAAGCCAAAGCACGTGATTGTGAAACATGTATCTTTTTAGGTGACTGGCATCATCATAGAGCAAGTATAAACATTGCAACTATGAATGCGACTATTAGAGATTTAAAGAAACTCAATGATGCATTTGAAAAAGTTTATGTTATTTTAGGTAATCACGATTTATACTACAGAGAGAAACGTGACCTAAACAGTATTGAGTTTGCTAGAGACTTACCTAACATTGTTATGATAGATGAACACTTTGTTCAAGACGGTGTATCTATTATACCTTGGTTAGTAGGTGACGAACACAAAAAACTAAACAAGATAGATTGCAAATATATGTTTGGACATTTTGAGTTGCCTTACTTTAAAATGAATGCAATGGTAGAGATGCCTGACCATGGAGGTATTAAAGCCAGTGATATTAGCAATCCTGAATATGTGTTTAGTGGTCACTTCCATGCAAGACAATACAAAGGCAACATACATTATATAGGTAATGCATTTCCACACAACTATGCTGATGCAGGTGATAATGAACGTGGTGCTATGTTTTTAGAATGGGATAAAGAGCCTGTGTATGTAGATTGGCCCGACTGTCCAAAATATCTAATGATGGGTTTGAGAGAATTATTAGAAGATCCAGGAAAATATTTAGATGCACAAACACATGCAAGAATAAAATTAGATGTTGGTATAAGTTATGAAGAAGCAAATTTTATTAGAGAAACATTTGCTAAACAATTTAATGTTAGAGAATTGCAACTCATTCCTATTAAAGAAGAGGAAGAAGCATTTGAAGGAACAGAAATTAACTTTGAAAGTGTTGACCAAATTGTTATTAGTCAACTTGAAACTATAGAAAGTTCGTTAGTAGATACTGATAAACTTATTGAACTATATCGGGATATTATTATTTAATGTTAAAGATTAAAAACGTAACAGCAAAAAACTTTATGAGTGTAGGTAACAACCTACAAGCAGTAAACTTTAATACTGATTCCTTAACACTTGTTCTTGGGCATAACTTAGACCTAGGCGGAGACGGTAGTAGAAATGGTACAGGTAAAACTACTATTATTAATGCATTAAGTTTTGCATTATATGGAGAAGCACTTACAAACATTCGTAAAGATAATCTCATAAACAAAACTAAT
>MDSV01083571.1_pt1 | contig 14689 bp, 12 predicted proteins | sample 810851 | NCBI WGS metagenome assembly MDSV01 (sample SAMN05326640, study PRJNA326480) | marine metagenome | isolation source: seawater | place: Atlantic Ocean: North East | collected 2012 | reverse complement strand
TGCAGCTGCAGCACTTTGTACCGGCAACCTCTTCGCTCAGGAAGCCGCTTTGATCACCCCGAACGCCGACTCAGCTTTTGACTGCGTTCAAGAAAACACCCGCCAGAACCGCACCTTGGTTTTTGAGGGCAGCGTAGTGACCCAAGAGTTCACCGCTTGCACCAGCGGTACATTGTCTGCCGTCGAAGTCGCCGTGAAAGGCATGACTGAAGACGTGTGGTACCTTGCGGAAATCGTGAACAACCACGGTGAAGTCCTTGACGACACCCGCTTCACACACCGCAACATCGTCAACGAAATCGTGCAGCTCAACTTGATGGCTGACGTGGAAGAAGGCAAGAATTACGCCCTCCAGTTGACCACGCCTGAGGAAGGCGACATGTCTTTGCGCTACCAGTTGACCAACATGGGCACCTTGTGGAACGACGGCGAGCCCGTGCGTGGCACACTCACTGCGAAGTTTGGCTTCAACACCGACAACACCCAGTACGTGCAATCCGAGTACGCCACCCGCAACGGTGAAACACCTGAGACACGTGCCATGGAAAACGAGTGCAAGACCAGCACTGGCATGTCAGACGGCAAGGTGAAGTTGACCGCTCCTGGGCACGTCATCACCCAGTCGTACACGGCTTGTGCCAACGGCACCATGACTTCTTTGGCCTTGAACATTGCGCACCACACCGCTGAGTTTGAAGGACGCATTCGCGTGGAAAACGAAGAAGGTGACGTGCTTATGAACAACAAGCTCGACCGCACCAACATCGTGAAGGACGCCATCACGTTGCCTGTGAACGCTGAAGTGACCGCTGGTGAGACACTGACCTTCTACGTGAAGCTCGGATCGGACACCCAGTTCGCCATCAAGCGCAACACCCAAGCCAACGTGGGCGAGTGCAAGTTGAACGGTGTGAGCATGGACTTCAACCTCGACTTCACCTCCTACATCAAGGAGTCTCACGTCGGCGAGAATGCAGACCTCGACGCTGCGGCCATCACCACCTTCCCCAACCCCTTCAACGACCGCATCAACGTCCGCATGGAGAATGCCCCCAAGGGACCTGCAACTGTCCAGTTGCTCGACTTCTCTGGGAACATCATTCGCACAGAGACGGTGATCGTGAAGGACGCTGCAGGCAACATCAGCTTCGACACCCGCGACATCGACGGCGCCGGCTACTACGCTTTGCGCATCATCCAGGGCGACCAAATCAAGAATGTGACCGTCTTGAAGCGCTAATCCCCCGCCCCTAGAACGACATTGACCCCAAGCGGCCTGGACTTTTTGTCCGGGCCGCTTTTGTGTGGCCAAATCATTTCCTTCCCACCAAATCCATCACCGTCTTCACCGGCTGGAAGCACTCCGCCGGGATTTCCACAAAGCGCGTCAACCACCCCGACATCCCGCCATTCCAAAGCCCCGGATGCTCCAACACCTTGGCATCCTTTCCCTTCACCTTCTTCTCCGCAATGAGGTACCGGCTCTCGTCCACGTAAGGGGCCAAAGACTGACCGGGCTTCACCACGCAAACCATGTCCACAGGATTGAAATGCGTGGCCTTCGCAAGCACATCCCTGTTGTCCTCACCAAACTCCACGGCCTCCACGATTTGGGGTCGCACCGACCCTGCGTCGACGCCCGACGCCACGCGCACCCAAAAGGGGACGCCTCCGGGCTGGCCCTCGTTGCGCACCACGCCCACCAACCGCATGGGCCTGGCCAACTGAGCCTCAAGCCCAGCCACATCGCCCGCGTGACACGTCACGCCTTGCACTTGAAGCCACGCCACGACTCGCTCGGGACTCGCCTCCACTTCTCGGAGCAAGGCCTCCCGTTCCTCCGCCCAGGCGCGGGCCTCCGCCACCAACGCCTTGGTCCACAGCTCCCGCAATTCAGTTCGGGCGGGAGACGGAGCGTTGTCGATGTTGCGCACCACAAACATGGGTGTGCTCACCTCTTCCAAGAGCGTCAACAATGCGCCGTGGCCTCCCGGCCGCTTGAGCGGTGCACCACCCTCGGTCTTCATCCACGCCCCTTCTTGGTCAAGAACCGGCATGTCGGTGGCTGAGTCTTGCACCTCGAAAGCAAGTCTGGGATTCAAGGAAGAAACTGAGGAACCGTGGAGGTGAGCCTCGATGTCCATCACATGCTCTTCTTGCACGGTGAACCACACCGCGGGTTCGTCCACCAGGCGCGCCCAACTTCGCACGTGAGCCTCAAACGCCGTCTCTGTGCCTTCTCCCCCGTCTTGCATATGAAAAGACACCAATCCTTTGGGGATGGTGCCTTCTTTCATGAGGGTCAACAAAACCGAAGTCGCTTCTGAGGCTGAGCACTGCTTGGGGTCCAGGCCCTTCGCCTCGACGGCCGCAAGCCATGCTCGACCCAACGCCAAGTCGTCCACGGCAGACCACAAGGATTCGCGCGCTTGGGGCTTGTCGTGCAAGGGGCGAAACATCCGCGTGGCGGCTCCAGAAGCAGGCACCCACAACCCCAATGTCGATGCATTGGGTGGAGTGTCGTCCCACAATTTGGCCTTTTGGAGAAGCGACTCGGACGACCACACTTCCACCCCATCTCCTGGGGTGCATGGACGTTCAATCTCGGTCTTGGGCTGAGGGGAGGAGAGCCGCGCGCGGCTCTCGTCAAGTGACAACTCAAAGAGGGAACTTGGTCGGGATTCCATCCCCCCAAGATAACGTCCTCCCCGCCGTCAAATCACGACTGAGCCAGATCTTGGCTCATCGACTGGCACACGGCATTCAAAGAGCCGTGAAGCTGGGACACGAGGGCTGGAAGCCTGTGCATGTCCACACGCTCTTTGCTGCAATGCTCGATGTCCTGCACAAGCGGCTCGAGACCTGTGAGGCCCAGCATTCGAACCCCAGCGGACAGCGTGGTGGCCACAGGATGCAAGTCGAACAACCGCGATTGGCGGATGCACGACATCATTTGGCGGTCAAGCACCTCTGCGCGCGCCACGAAAAGCGCCACAATCCGGCGCACCTTGGCGTCTTGGCCATGGAACACCTGATGCAGGTAAGTGAGGTCATAGTGCTTGTCCATGCCTTGGGGTACGGGCGGGAGACGTGAAAGGTTTCAACGGCTTCCCGTTGTCCCCCTATTTTTGCGGTATGGGCAAATCATCACGACCCCAGGTTCTCGTCACCGGCGGCGGCGGGTACATCGGAAGCCACACCGCCGTGGCGCTCCACGAGGCTGGATTCATGCCTGTCTTGGTGGACAACCTGCACAACTCCAAGACTTCGGCCGTGGAAGGGGTTCGGGCCATCTTGGGCGCGGAGGTTCCATTCGAAGCTTTGGACATCCGGGACGAAACTGAATTGAATGCCCTGTTTGAAAGACATGATTTCACAGGTGTGTTGCACTTCGCCGCGCACAAAGCCGTGGGTGAAAGCATGGCCAAGCCCGCAATGTATGCGTCCAACAATGTCGGCGGCCTAGGGGTGCTGCTCGAGGTGGCCAGCGCACATGAGGTGGACAACATCGTCTTCTCTTCAAGTTGCACCGTCTACGGCGAGCCAGAGCAGATGCCAGTGGCTGAATCGGCACCTTTCCAACGGGCGGAATCTCCCTACGGGTGGACCAAACAGGCGTGCGAGCGGGTCTTGGAAGACCACGCGGCAGCGCAAGGGGCCGCGCACGTGGCCTTGCTCCGGTACTTCAACCCCATTGGAGCCCATCCCTCCGCCCGCATCGGAGAGTTGCCCCTGGGCGTGCCCAACAACTTGATTCCATTCCTCACCCAAGCCGTGTCCGGCATCCGCAAGGCCTTGACGGTATTTGGCGGGGACTACGACACCCCAGACGGCACGTGCATCCGGGATTATTTGCACGTCATGGATTTGGCAGAGGCCCACGTGGCGGCCCTGCAATGGTGCCTCGACCGACCTGAAGATCAATCCGTCATCCGCCCCTTCAACTTGGGCACGGGCCAGGGCGCCTCTGTGTTGGAAGTCATCCAGGGCTTCGAACGCGCCACCGGGCAGAAAGTGCCCTACACGATGGGAGACCGTCGGGAAGGCGACGTCGTGGCGATTTGGGCAGACCCTTCTAGAGCGGCCGACGAATTGGGATGGCGCACCACCAGAAGCTTGGAAACGTCACTGGCCGACGCGTGGCGCTGGCAAGAGAAGCTGAACGACGATCATTCACACTGAGATCCTCCGTCGAGCCTCTCGCAACCGGTCAGAACAGCGTCAGCCACACCGACACCATTCCGACAGCGTACCCAGCATAGATTTCGCTGGACGTGTGGGCCCCGAGGGTGAGCCGGCTCCACCCCACCAGCCCTGCAGCCAGGACCAAAGCGGTGACCCATCCCATGCTCCACAAGCCGTTTTGAAGGGCCACGTGGGTGTAGACCGCAAGGGTCCCGCCCTGGGCCATCATGTGCATGCTGACTTTCTTTTGGAGGGTAATGAGCCAGGCCGTTCCAATGGACACAACCAAGGACAACAGCACCTGGCGGTAGAACAGGGGAACTTCCACAGCGGTGCTGTTCAAGACCAACAGGTAGGCCATCGTGTAGTAAGCCAACACGAGTAAAAAAGGCCAAGGACGCTCCTTTCGCGAACGGATGTCGAGGTCGCTGATGAAGCCCCGGCGTTTGAGCATCCAAAGGGACAACGCAGGCGCCAACGTGTTGATGAGCAACAGAACGAACAAATAGGAAAACAGCCCCAACCTGTGCTTCAGGTAGCCGTCCTCGGACAGCAACATGGCCAACGTCAACAGCGGCATGCACAGCGGATGGAGCACCGCACTCACCAACTTCGCGAGCGCCTTCATCAGAGTTCCTTCCTCAGGCGCGCCACAGGAATGCCGAGCTGTTCGCGATACTTGGCGACAGTTCGGCGCGCGATGTTGTACCCCTTGGCGTTGAGCAAGACCCCGAGCTTTTCGTCGGAGAGCGGCTTTCGCTTGTCCTCTTCGGCGATGGCATCTTGGAGGATTTTCTTGACCTCCCGTGAGCTCACCTCTTCCCCGCTGTCGGTGGTCAGCCCTTCGGAAAAGAACCATTTCAGCAACAGCGTGCCGTAGGGCGTCTGGACATACTTGCTGTTGGCCACGCGCGACACGGTGCTGATGTCCATGCCGATGCGCTCGGCGATGTCCTTGAGGATCATGGGCTTCAAATCCACCTCATCCCCGCTCAAGAAGTAGGCCCGCTGGTGGTCGACAATGGCGCGCATCGTCTTCATCAAGGTGTGCTGACGTTGGGCGATGGCGTCGACGAACCACTTGGCGGCATCCACCTTTTGCTTCACGAAGGTCAAGGCTTCCTTCGCCGCTTTGTCCTGCTTGCCACCCTGCGAGTAGGTGTCCATCATCTCCTTGTAAGTTCGACTGATGCGGAGATCGGGGGCGTTCCGCCCATTCAGCTGCAAGGCAATGTCCTCCCCCTCCACAGCGAGCAAGAAGTCCGGAATCACGTGATGGATCGTCCGTGACGATTCGCTGCCAGCGTTGCCTGGTTTGGGATTCAGCCTGGTCAACTCGTCCAAACCCGCCTTCAACGCGGCCTCATCAACTTCGAGCAACGTTTGGAGCTTGTCGTAATGCTTCTTTACAAACGCGTCGTAGTGGTCGCACAGCATGGATTCCGCCAGGGCCAATGAGCCTTGACGGGGATCGGCCTCGTCTTTGTCGGCCTGCTTTCGGTGGACCTGAAGCAGCAAGCATTCCTTCAAATCTCGTGCGCCCACGCCTGCGGGGTCCAACAGGTGAACGACGTCCAGGGCAATTTCCAACGAGGCGCGGGGCACATCAATGCCCTGGGTGAAAGCCAAATCGTTCACGATGCTGTCCAAATCCCTCCTCAAGTACCCGTCGTCGTCCAGATGCCCTATCAGGTGTTCTGCCAACGCCCGGGACTCGACCGTGGTGTCCATGAGTGCGAGTTGGTTCACAAGGAGTTCCCGGAACGTCGAACCACTGCCAAGTGGCACCGTTTTCTCTTCCACGTCCGCGCCTTGGTTGCGGATGCCCAATTGGTAGTCGGGGGTTTCGTCGTCGAGGTAGTCGTCGAAGTCGAATTCCTCCAAAGCTTCGTTGCCCTCGTCCGTGTCTTGGTTGTCGAATTCGTCCAGCTCGACCTCCACCTCGCTCCCTTCTTCCAAAGCTGGATTGGCCTCCAATTCCTGCTTGATGCGCGCTTCGAGCTCCAGCGTCGGCACCTGAAGCAATTTCATCAACTGAATTTGCTGAGGAGAGAGCTTTTGGAGGAGTTTTTGCTGGAGACTCTGCTTGAGCATGCGGGGTTAGAATTCGGCGTTCTGCGGGGTGCGTGGGAATGGAATCACGTCCCGAATGTTGCCCATCCCGGTGACGTACATCACCAACCTTTCAAAACCCATGCCAAACCCGCAGTGCGGCGCCGTCCCAAACTTTCGCGTCTCCAAATACCACCACACATGCTCCTCAGGGATGTTGAAGTCGGCGCATTTCTTCTTGAGCACATCGAGGCGCTCTTCACGCTGGCTTCCACCAATGATTTCTCCGATGCCAGGCACAAGTACATCCATTGCCGCCACGGTTTTTCCATCCTCGTTGTCGCGCATGTAGAAGGCCTTGATGCTCGCCGGGTAGTCGGTCACGATGACCGGACCACCCACGTGCTTTTCCACCAGCCAGCGCTCGTGTTCACTTTGCAAATCCACCCCCCACTCCACCGGGAATTTGAACTTCTTCTTCTTGTATGGCTTCGAATTCCGGAGCACGTCGATGGCCTCGGAGTAAGTCAAATGCGTAAAGGGTGCGTCCACCACCGCTTGCAAACGAGCCCTCAAGGGCTGGTCGTGCCGCTCGGCTTGAGGCAACTGTTTCTCCGCATCCAATTCACGCTTCTCGAGAAACGCGAGGTCGTCGGCCGCGCGCTCCAAAGCGTACCTCAGGACGTATTTCAAGCAATCCTCGGCGAGCTTCATGTCGTCCTTCAAGTCGGCGAACGCAATCTCTGGCTCGATCATCCAGAATTCGGCCAAGTGCCTCGAGGTGTTGCTGTTCTCCGCCCGGAACGTGGGGCCAAAAGTGTACACCTGGCCCAAGGCCATGGCCCCGAGTTCCGCTTCCAATTGGCCGCTCACCGTCAAATTGGATTCCTTGCCAAAAAAATCCTGGCTCACATCCACCGCGCCATTCTCGTCACGCGGCGGGTTCTCAACGTCAAGGGTCGTGACCCGAAACATCTCGCCCGCACCTTCCGCGTCGCTGCCCGTGATGATGGGGGTGTGGAGTTGGTAAAATCCCCGTTCGTGGAAGAAGCTGTGCACGGCGTACTGAAGCACGTGACGAACCCGAAACACCGCCCCGAACGTGTTGGTCCGAAAGCGCAGGTGGGCCTTCTCACGCAAAAAGTCAAGGCTGTGGCGCTTCATCTGGATGGGGAACTCGTCGGGGTCCGCTTCGCCCAGAATCACCAACTCTTCGACCACCAATTCGGTGGACTGCCCTCCCCCTTGACTTTCAACCAAGGTGCCGATCGCCTGCACTGCCGCGCCCGTGTTGAGCTTCCTGCGGAGGTCGTCGGGGGTTTGGTCTTTGTCCACCACCCACTGAAGGTTGTTCAGGGTGGATCCGTCGTTCACGGCTAAAAAGCGGTCGTTCCGAAACGTCCGCACCCAGCCACACACTTTGTACACTTGGCCCGTCGCCGAGGCGTCGAGCAGGCTGGAAATGGGGGTCCGAGAAAGGTGGTTTGTGTCCGTCATGTCGTTCTCAAAAGCGTGGTTCTCGCCGCCGTGTCGCGGCACCCACAAAGTAACAACAGGCAGCGCTCAAGCGCACCGCCCACATGACGCAAATTGGCAGGTCACACGTCGCTCTCCACCTTGCCGTCCCGCAAGCGCACCGTCCGATGGGCACACTTGGCGATGTCCTCTTCGTGGGTGACCAAGATGACCGTGTTCCCAGCCTTTTGAATGTCGGAGAACAACTGCATCACCTCCAGCGAAGTGGCAGTATCCAAATTGCCGGTGGGCTCGTCGGCCAAAATGATGGATGGCTTCATGACCAAAGCCCGGGCCACAGCGACACGCTGACGTTGTCCGCCACTCAGCTCATTGGGCTTGTGATCCATTCGGTCGCCAAGTCCCACCTGGGTGAGCACTTCTCGGGCCCTCGCATCGCGCTCCGACTTCGAAAACCCGCCATAAATCATCGGGAGGGCGACGTTCTCGAGGGCCGTGTAGCGGGGAAGAAGGTTGAACGTTTGGAAGACGAACCCAATCTCACGGTTGCGAATCTCGGCCAAGGCGTCGTCGTCCAACCGGCTCACATCCTGTCCGTTGAGGATGTACTTGCCGGAGGTGGGGCTGTCCAAACAGCCAAGCATATTCATCAACGTGGATTTGCCAGAGCCAGAGGGGCCCATCAAGGCGACATATTCGTTGGCTCGAATGTCCAAGTCCAACCCGTCGAGGGCTTGAACCATTTGGTCCCCAACGTGGTACGTTTTCCGCAAGTCGCGGGCGTGAATCAACGGTTGTCCACCGGCCATGGTGCGAAGTTAGGCGAGGATAGGCCGGCCATGGGGCGGGCCTTCGACGTAAATTTGGTGGATGCAGCAATTCTTCAAGACCCTTGCGAAGGTGTGCACATGGGTGATGCTCACGACAGCCCCCGCTTGGACCATCGCCCAGGCCACAATCACCCAGCCTTACGCCACGCCAGAGGAATACATCCAAGAAATCCTGCTCGGGGACGGCGTAATGGCCACCAACGTGACCTACACGGGCGGATTGTCCCAGTTGGGGCTGCTGGAAAATGGCGCCTCTGTGTTCTCCGTGGATGCTGGCCTCATGCTCAACACGGACAACGCGCTGTGCGACGACTTCTGCGCGGACTGCCTGGGAGGCGGTGTGGATCCTGACTTGCTGGATGTGGCCAACAGCGTCCCTCCCCTGATCGGCCAAACCTTCAGCGTGGGCAGCGTGAACGACTTGTGCATCCTGGAATTTGACTTCGAAGCAGGCGGAGACAGCATCTCGTTCAACTACGTGTTCGGCTCAGACGAGTACCTGACCTACGTCAACACCCAGTACAACGACATCTTCGCGTTCTTTTTGAGTGGCCCCGGCATCACCGGGCCTTACGCTTCGCCAGCCGGGTTCCCCGACGGTGCCATCAACATCGCCCAAGTGCCTGAATCGGACCCGCTGTTGCCAGTGACAATCAGTTCTGTGAACAACGTCACGAACGCGGCGTACTACATCGACAACCCAACCCAGCAAGGGGTCTGCACCAACGGGTACACCACCACATTCACCGCAGCTGCTGCGGTGCAGTGTGGCGAGACCTACCACATCAAACTGGCCATCGCAGACGGCTCGGACACCGCATTGGAAAGCTTTGTGGTGCTGGAGGCGGGATCGTTCAGCTCCAACGCAGTGGAACTGCAGGCGGAGGCCGTGCCTTTCGCAGCAGGCGGCTTGGAAAACATCGTGCCCTATGCAGATGCCATCGGATTGCCCGACAACTTCCAATACCCCAACGGCGAGATCTTCCCATTCTCCGAGTGGTACACCAACAACAACATCGCGGTGACCGTGGACGGGCAGTCCACCTTGGTTGATGCGGTGATCATCGAAGGGTGCAACGATGCCCAATTCACGGTGATCCGGTCGGAAGAGGAAGCCGCAGAGACCGACACGTTGTACCTGAATTTGGCGGGGTCTGCCCAGCTCGGATTGGACTACGCCGAAAACTTCAACCAAGTCATCATGGGGCCGGGGCAAGTGGAAAGCACCATCGTACTTGGGGTCGTGGACGACGGGTTCAACGAAGGCATCGAAACCGCTGAAATCACCTACGAATACATCAACGGTTGTGGCGAACTCATCAGCACCACGAGCTTGGTGGTGATTGTGGACCCCATCCCCATTGAAGCGGTTCCGGCGACCGTCCAATGCCAATCCCTCGATGGAGAGCAAGAATTGGGCTACACCGACATGGTGGGTTACGGACCCTTCAACTACGAATGGGCAGGCGACGCATGGGGCAACGCGACCATGGATCCCAGCGCGTGGACCACGTCGTTCGACTCGGTCTTTGTCATGACCGACGTCAGCGGACAGCTCATCGACACGCACGTCGTTCAACTGGTCGTCACCGACCAATGTGGAAACTCCATTGTGCATGAGCAAGAAGTGCTGTATCCCGTCATCTTCGAAACTGAAATCTGCGGAGGAGATGTCCAAGGATTCCCGGCCTACAATGCAGGCATTGCCGTGTCCGACGTCCTTTACAATGGCCAAAGCTTGATCAACACCAACTCGGGCAGCACCCCTTTGACGGTGGACGCGATGGCCGTTGGGGACAACTGGCTTCTTGAAAGCATCTCCGCAGATGTCGTTGAACTGCAATGGGCGGACACCCTCACCCTTGTGGACACCTGTGGCTACGTGACCAAGGCTTTCATGCGGGTGCGTGATTGCATCATCCCCAACGTCTTCACACCAGACAACAGCGGCACAAACGACAACTTCCGGATCCGCGGCCTGGACGGCTTTGCCGGTTCGAAGCTCATCATCTACAACCGCTATGGCAGCGCAGTCTACACCAAGGAAACCGCCAGCGATGCGGAGTTTGAACTCGTTTGGAACGGCAACTTCTCCAGCGGCAATCCAGCTCCTGCAGGCGTGTACCAATGGGTGCTGCTCCGCGCCGACGGCCTCAAAGACAGCGGCGAGTTGAGCTTGATGCGCTGACCGCTCAGACGAGCGGGCGCCCCGTCATTTCTTCAGGCTGATTCAGGCCCATCAATGCCAGCACCGTGGGCGCCACGTCGGCGAGGATGCCGTCTTGGACTTCCTTGTGGCCTGACCCCTCGACCCAAACAGGCACAGGGTTGGTGGTGTGTGCGGTGTGCGGTGTGCCATCGATGTTCCGAGCCAAGTCCGCGTTTCCGTGGTCTGCGATGACAACCACGGCGTAGCCCTGCGACAACGCCGCATCCTTCACCTTTCTCAAACAAGCGTCTGTGGTCTCCACGGCCTTCACAACAGCATCGAACACACCCGTATGCCCGACCATGTCGGGGTTGGCGAAGTTCAAGCAGAGGAAGTCGGGCTTCCAAGTCGTCAAGGCGTCCACCGCCTTGTCAGTCAACTCAAGGGCTGACATCTCCGGCTGCAAATCATACGTCGCCACTTTGGGGCTGGCCGCCATGGTGCGCTGCTCCCCTTCAAAGGGCCTCTCCCGTCCACCACTTAAAAAGAATGTAACGTGGGGGTACTTCTCCGTCTCGGCCATGCGCAATTGGGTTTTGCCTGCCTCGCTGACCACCTCACCCACCGTGTTGACCAGGTTGGGCTTGTCGTACAAGACGTGCACCCCTCTAAAACTGTCGTCGTAGTTGGTCATGGTGACGTAGTGCAAGTCCAATGGCGTCATGCCATGCTCCTCAAAAGGCTCTTGCGTCAGAGCCAGGGTGATTTCGCGGCACCGGTCGGTGCGGAAGTTGAAGCAAAGCACGACATCTCCAGGACGCACCACCCCGTCCACGCCTTCGATTTGGAAGGGCTCGACAAATTCGTCGGTCACCCCCAGATCGTAATGCGCCTGCACGCCAGAGACGGCTCCGGGGTGTTTGGCGTCAATGGGGCCTGTCAAGGCGCTGTAGCTGCGGGCGATGCGTTCCCAGCGCTTGTCCCGATCCATCGCATAATACCGGCCGTGCACCGACGCAATACGGACGTTGGAGCCTTCAAGATGGGCCTCCAAATCGCTGAGGTAGGTCGTGCCCATGTTGGGGGCCGTGTCTCGTCCGTCGGTGAAGGCGTGGATCACGCAATCCTCCAAGCCAGCGCGGGTCACTTCGTTGACCAACGCATGCAGATGATCCTGTTGGCTGTGCACCCCGCCTCTGGACACCAACCCCATCAAGTGCAGCCGAACGCCCGTCTTCTTGGCCGCAGTCAAGGCATCGAGCAACACCTGCTCCTGTCCCAACTCGCCTGACGCCACAGCCCGGTCAATGCGCAAAAGGTCTTGGTAGACCACCCGGCCGGCGCCGATGTTCATGTGCCCCACTTCGCTGTTGCCCATTTGGCCTTGGGGAAGCCCCACATGCTCTCCATCGGTCCGCAACGAGGCATGAGGCACCCGTGCATTCATCTCGTCCACACAAGGCGTCTTGGCCACGTGAATGGCGTTGTGTTCATCGGGGTTGCCGTGCCCCCAGCCGTCCAAAATGATCAGTGCGGTTTTCATGCCGCAAATGTAGCAGACGACTCAACGCCGCTGCGGCCAAACCGCACGCACAGAAAAGCCCCCCTTGGACTTCTGTTCCATTTCAAGTTGGGCCCCATGTGCCCTCACCGTTTCCGCCACGAGGTACAGACCCAGTCCCGTGCCTTCCCCCTCTTCCGTGAGTCGTGAGAACGGTTTCAAGGCCTGCTCCCTGTCCACCGGAGCGATGCCTTCGCCTTCGTCCACCACCTCCACAGAGGCCAAGTACCCATCGCACTGCCAATCCACTTGCACTTGACCTTTGGAATGGGTGAGGGCATTCTCAATCAAATTGGCCACGGCCAACCCCCACAACTCCCGATCTCCTTCCACGTGAAGGTCCTCTCTGTCGACATCCGAGTGCGTCAGCCTTCCTTGGGCATGAGCCCCTAGCCTCTCCACGACTGAACGTATGGCTTCGTCCCAAGAAAACGGGGCAGCCTTCACTTCAGACAACCCTTGCAGTCGGGTGGCGACCAACATGTCGTTGACCCTCCGCTCCAGATCCTTCACGCCACTTTGAATGTTGCCAAGCACCAAGGCCTCGTCCTCCGCGGACAGCTTCACCCGACGCAATGTGTCAACCCCCAGCTGGACCGCAGCAAGAGGCGTTTTCAACTCGTGGGTGACTCCCATGAACATGTGGCGCTCCCGCTCAAGGCGCGCGCGTTCCTTTTTGATTCCCCGTTCCAACCGCACCAATCCAAACACAAGAAAAAAGGCGAATACACTGCCCTCCCCGAGAACCATGAGCCACGCCTTTTCTCCGCCAGTTTGGGTCAGCAAATACGCCCACCATGAAAACTGCAGGAGCACGTATGCCCCCACCGCCCTCAACAGCCAAAGGCCGGAAGACAACCTACTTACTTCCTGCCGCCGCGCTCGTAGGTCGGGTCGAGCCATGGAGAGTATGGGGGGGTCATGGCCACGCTGCAAGAGACCACGTAGTGGATTTCATCCCCTTGGCGGCCTTTGGTGGTGTACACAGAAGTCACTTCCCATCCGTGGGAAGCCAAGACGTTGAGTGCCTGGCCTGCACTTTCAAACCGAAATTTGGTCGCCTCATCCACATTCTTCAGAAAGTTCTGGTCCCTGGTGATGTTGTAGACGATGTCGTCCACATTGAACTTGACAATCTCGTTGTTGGCGATTATGCTCGACGATACCTCGCCCACCAACTTGACTTCCTGCACACGGGTGCGGGTCACCCCACCTCGAGGGTCTTGTCCTTTGGCAGACATCTGAGACATGTTCTTTTGGGCTGAGCCCGCCATGGCCAGGCCGCAAAGCGCCACGGTCATCAACACCTTTTTCATGGGATTCGGTTCTAGAATTGAACCACAAGTTACGCCAAACGCAAGTGCTGCCGGGCCATCTCAGGCGCCTTTAGCAAAAAACCGCGCCCCCGCCAGGTGAAGGTCACCCGCCACTGCTCTTGCATCCGCAGCACCTCCCAAGTGCGGTACATGTCTCGGCTCCAAGCGATGTCGTCCACCACCATCGCCACCGTCGTGCGCGGCGACAGCGCCTTCGCCAAATTCAAGGTGGCATCGCCTTGGTGATGGCCGTCGAGGTAGACCACGTCCCAAGCCTGGTCATCGAGCGCTGCAAGGTGGTCTGCAAAGGCCCCTTGCTTGGCCGTGATTTGTGCGTCGCAACCCACTTCCCGCCAGCCCTCTTGGGCCAGGCGCAAGGTTTCTGGGCACCCTTCCCAAGTGTCGATGTGCCATCCAGAGGTGGCCAAATGGGCTGTGGTCACACCTAGAGAGGTGCCCAACTCCAAGAATCGACCCTTCGGACGCACCATGCGAAGCCACCGAACAAGCGACTGGACGTCGGCCAAAGGCGTCAAGGAATTCTGGGCCAACTCGGCCACACGTCGGATGTCTTTGCCGCCTTGTTCTGCGCGCTTGTGCGCCCGCGACCCCGCCCCCAAGTCTGTCCTCGCCACCGTGTCCTTGGACAACAAAAGGGCGACGCGCCATTGTTCGATGCGCCCTGTCATGTCGTCGTCCGAAGCCGTGCACGCCTCAGGCCAATGTTGGGGATGGCGCTGCAACGCTTTGCCCCATTGGAAGAGAAGTGGAGAATGCAACTTGCGCCACGACATGCCCGTCCAAGGAGAGACCCATCGATTGTCGCGCAGACACCCCCACCCTGAAGAGGTGGCGCCTTCCGAATTGGCTTCAGACCGCTGCATGCCTCAAATGTACTTCGCTATCTTCGCGCCTCCGGGCGGTTAGCTCAGCTGGTTCAGAGCACCTCGTTTACACCGAGGGGGTCGGGGGTTCGAGTCCCTCACCGCCCACCCTTCATTCAAGCCCCTGCATTGCGGGGGCTTTTTTGATCCAAGTCTCGGAGCAGGTTGCCCACCACAAACAAACTCCCCCCAACCCAAATGATGTCCTCCGGTTGGGCCGTGTTCAGCGCGTGCCG
>MDSV01047233.1_pt1 | contig 14689 bp, 16 predicted proteins | sample 810851 | NCBI WGS metagenome assembly MDSV01 (sample SAMN05326640, study PRJNA326480) | marine metagenome | isolation source: seawater | place: Atlantic Ocean: North East | collected 2012 | reverse complement strand
TCTCAGTATCATTAAATTTACCATTAATATGTGTACACTTTTTGCATTGAATATATTGTATATTATGGTTTGTAAATTTTGGCCCTTCTAAACTTTTTTCACATGCCTTACATTTTTTTCTAATTGATTGTAAAGAGTATATTCTTGCAATTTTTCTTTGTTTTTTGAGCAATGAGTCATTATCATCAAAAAAGTTTTTTTTAATTTTAAGAATATCTTCAAATTTTTTTCCAAATTTAATTATTTTTGATTTCATATATTTAATCAATTTTTTTTATATCAATAAAAGGCTTAACCGATTTTCTAACGTATGTATGACAAAAATTTTTTCTGGTCTTTTGTAAATCTGGGTCATACCACCATTCTTCTAAATTTTCATAGTTATCGTTAAGAAATTCAGCTGCACTTAAAGGGTCAAAATGAACAATTTTAAATTCTTTCAATACCTCGAAATCTTTAATTACATTTTGTCTTAAATTTGAAAAAGCTTTATTTAGAATTAATATTACAGGATGATTTAAATACATTGCATCTAAAAAACCTGTAGAATTTAAGGTCTCTACAGAAATTTTAAAATTCAACATATAAGTATTTTTTTTTGAATTAAATAAATTTAGTTTTGGAAATACATTGGACATTGATTTTCTCACATAATCAGTGTCTCTAGTGACTAAATATTTTAATAACATCCTTTTCTTATTTTTTTCACTTAAACTTTTTGTAAATAAGGTCAGATCTTTTACATGTAAATCTATTTCATCCTTATATCGAGGTCTTCCTCCTGCTATATCTCCCGGATATGGTTTAAATTCAGTTGTAGGAACAACAATACCCTGTCTATTGTTTAAATTTTTTATTTCATTTTTAAAAAAATATTTCTGTGAAAAAAAGGGGAAAGTTTTTTTGTCACTCTTCCATCCCCAGGTAAAAAATTTATCAGAAACTAAAATATCTAAATATTCTGCAGTAAAATTATCAGTAATACCGTACGAACCTCCGTGTTGAAAAATAAAATATTTACTTTTTTTTTCAACATTTTCTGCCGTATAAAGATTAAATAAATCATTAAAATGATGATCCAAGCTTGTCATTATTATTCTTGGTGAAGTTGGAAAATTTAAAGTTTTTAAATTAATTTTATTTTCTGTATAATTTTCAAGAAAAACTTTTGGAAAATTATATGGTAATTGTTCAAAAATAAAATTGATAAATTCATCGTCGCCAGAATTTTCCTTAAAAATTTTTACTCTTAAATCTAAGTTAGAATCTTTTTTATCAATAATATTTCGAGTTTCGTCATATGGGATTCTAAACTGTCTGAAATAAGTGTTAAAAACTAACTTTCCTTTCCTAGAAAAAGTCATGTTTTGAGCAACTATATCCTTTGAAGATATTTTAGAAAAAAGGATATTTAAAGTTTTTTTTAAAATTTCAGCTTTTTCTTTTTTCTGTTCTATATTTGGTAATATTTTATTTTGATTAAGTTTTAAAATATTTACTTTTGATAATTTTTTAAGGATTTCAGAAAATACCCAATGATTCCAATCTTTAGAATATATAATAGATGTACAGTAATTAAAGGTATTGTTTGGAATAAATAGTTCTTCTTCAAATGAAAAAATTCTACATTCAAAATTATTTTTTTCTTTTTCTAAACTTTTTACAATTTCCCATCTATCAAAATAAAATAATAAGTATCTCCATAACCATTTGGCCAATAATATCTCATAGTATCGAATAGAATAATTTGCATTATAAAAATTATTTAATATTTTTCTTAATTTATTCAATAAAAAACCGTGTTTTGAATATAAATATTTTATATCTTTTTTTTGTTTTACCTTGTCTAGCCAATGATATTTGTTGATTAGAGAGGCATAAGAATTATTTTCCTGGTCCTCACACCAACTTCCTATTAAAAAATTTTTTTCTGTTAAACTCTTTAATGCTTTGTGTTCAGAAATAACAAGGTTCATGATTTAGTCAATTTTAATCAAATTTCTTTCTTTTATCTTAAAAATATATTGGCAAAATTTTAAATTTTCTAAATTATGAGATACAAATATTATAGTTTTGTTTTTTCCTAATGAAAATATTTCATTAATTACATTTTTTTCAGTTTGAATGTCTAATGCATTAGTTGCTTCATCAAAAACCAATACTTCTGGATCGTTATACAAAGCCCTAGCAATTCCAATTCGCTGTCTTTGGCCGCCTGAAATTCTAGATCCTTTTTCTCCTACTATTGTTTCAATTCCGAAATTAAGATTTTTGACTAAATCCGATAAATTGGCTGCCTCAATTGCTTGGTTAACTTTGTTTGTATCAATTTCTTCATCAGACAATCCAAAAGCAATATTTTTTTTTAAAGATGCATCTGTTATGAACACTTCCTGAGGAACACATCCAATTATTTTTTGCCATGAATTTCTGACATTGTGCATTTCTTTTCCATCTATCAAAATTTTTCCTTTTTGCGGATTCATTAAACCCATAAGTAGGTCTAAAAATGTACTTTTACCTGATCCACTCTCTCCCATTATTCCTACTTTTGACCCTTTGTTAATTTCACAACTCAAATTTTTTATTACAAAATTTTTATCTAATTTCAGGTTTTTGTTATAAGAAAAACCTGTATTTTTAAAAGTAATATTATTTTTAAAATTCAATTCATTTTCCTTTTCATTTTTTAAATCTTGAACTAAAAATTTTTGTTTATCTCTGCTCAATTTATCGGCTGATTGAATGTTAAATTGAAATCTTTGAAGATTTGACATTATTCTTCCAAAGGATGGAGCTAGCCTATAAGCTGCTGATAAGAAAACTCCTAAAGTAGGAACTATAGCTTTAATGTCAGAATTATTTTTAGTAGCAAAGAAGAAAAATAAAACCACAATAAAAAGTATGAAAAGTTCAAAAAGAGGTCTTGGTAAATTTCCTCGAAATCCTACATTTGTAGATATATCTGCAATTTTGAAATTATAATTATTAAAATCTGTCATAATTTTTTTTTGAGAACCTGTTAATGCAAAAACCTTTGATCCTCCTAAACCTTCTATTATGTATTTAAGTCTTAACTGAAAAAGCCTTACTCTTTCTCTACCCATTTCTAGAATTTTTTTAGAGTTAAAATAGCTCATTATGTATGAAAAAACTAAAAGAGAAAAAAATGAAAATAATGCAATTTTAAAATTTATAAATAATAAAAAAATTACAAGTCCAAATAAAATTATAGTTTCCATAAGGATTATCGCACATGCATGAATTGCAGCGATTAAGTGTTCGATTTCTGTTGTTATATTTTTTATTGTTTCTGACATATTTGTTCTCAAGTGAAAAATTCTTGGTAAATACAAATATCCTTTGAAGTATTCCTTACTTAGTTGAGCTCGTGTATTAAATATATATTTATTTTCATTCCAATGAATAAATATTACAACTATTGTTTTAATAAGAAAAATAATTAGAAAAATTACTAAAACTTGAAAATATAAATCATAATTAAAATTCATATCTTTTATGAAAGTCAATATAATTGAGTCTGCAATTTTAGATGGATCTGAAAAAATATTAAGCAACATTAATAAAGAATAAAGTGTTAAAATTTCTAATGACATTGATAAGAACATCAAGATAGTCAAATAAAAAAATGAATTTTTTTGATTTTGATTTAAAATTATATTTAGTTGTCTAAAATATTTTTTCATTGATGAAGACTCTTTTAATTTAGCCAAGTATTTATTTGTTTTTTTACCTTAGTAAATGTCGAATTATTACTATCGTATTCAAGCATGTAGTTCTTAAATTTTGAAATTTGATTTTGAAATAGTTTTTCATCCATGTTTAATAAATTTAAAGCTTTATTTTTAAAAGTTTCATAATCTTTTTGAAAAACTGAAAAAAAACTATCTACATTAAATTTATCCACATCAAACAGAGAATTTAATTCCACAAGATTATCAAATACTTTGTTTCTATTTTTTTTTAAATAATATTCTTGCTTATAATTGCAAAATAATATTTTTTCACCATGTGCTAGAGCTTCGAGGAGCAAGGTAGATCTATTTCCGATTACTAATTTACTTTTATATGCATAGTGATAATTTTTATAATTTTCCTCTTTATCAATCATAATAATAGGATGATTTTCTCCCCATAATTTTCTATAAAAATCTTTTTCTATTCTTCCTCTTTTTGTTAAAGGATCTCTCTTAAATAGTATAATTGTCTTTAGTTTTTTTTCATTTGTTAATCTTAGTACATGACTCGCTATTATTTCTAGTGACTCTAGCCTTTCATTTCTAACTGGGTCATCGTCCGAAGGTAAAGTCTCTGATATTAAACATACGTCATATTCTTTATTTTTTTTTTCAACTTTTTCGAATGCTTTGTCCGCATGATATTGTCTTAATGAACCGATTTTATAAAACTTTCCTACTGTTGCTCCAATTTTTTCATAATGATCGACAGTTTGCTGACTAAAACAAAAGTAATTTGGAATAAATATTTTTTTTGCTTTTTTACTAGGAAGATAACTTTCATCTCTATAAGCATTTTGTACTGCCATGAATTTGATTTTATTGCTAAAAATTTTTGCCATCTGGTAAAAGTCAAAATGATTATCAGTAAAAGTAATGACTATCTTGGGCTTCACAACCTTTATTAAAGCTACCCAATAACATACTGAAATATTTTTTTTTAATATTTCTAAAATCATAATTTTTATTATTGATAAAGAGAGAAAAATTTTCTCTACTTTTCTTCTTTTACCCGGAACATCTAAAATAAAAAAATTTCTATCTGAAAATAATGGAGTGATGAAATGACTATTTAACCTATCAAATACTATTATTTCTGCATTTTTTGGATTCTCTAGTTTAATTATAGAATTTTTAATAATTATTAATTTATTTAAAATTAATTTAAAAATTTTATTCATACAATTTTTTTTAATTTAAAATTAATTGATAATTTTAAGAAATTTTTTGTGCAAATTTTTATTCGCAGTTACTAATACATCGCCTTTGCTAAAATTAGTTTTACCTTGCCAATCTGTAATAATAGCACCTGAATTTTTTACTATTGAAATTAAGGGAAGAATGTCGACTTTTTTTAAACCACACTCAATAAGAACATCAACTTTACCCTCAGCTATTAAACAAAAGTTATATGCGTCCGATCCGGTTATTTTATAGAAACCTTTATATCTTTTTAAAAATTTAAAAATTTTTTTTTCTTTAATGGTGTGAAAAGTATTTATCGCAATTTTTGCATTTTTGTAATTTGCTTTTTTATTAGAATAAATTCTTCTATTAAAATTCTTTTGGTTTACAAAAGTTTTATTACCGTATGCAATATAGTATTTTCTTAAGATAGGGAAGTTTGCAAAACTTAAAATTGAATTTTTTCCCTTATAAAGACCTATCAAATTACTCCAGGTAGGTAATCCCATTATCAAATTTTTTGTTCCATCAATTGGATCTATAATCCATGTGAAATCAGAATTTTTAATTTTATCATTATATTCTTCTCCTATAATTGAGTGAGTAGAAAAATTCTTTATTATTTTAGATCTAATGAGCTTTTCTACCATCAGGTCCAGTTTAGTAACTGGGTCCACTGAATTTTTATTTTTTGAAATATATTTTTTAACCTTTTTAATATCATTTAAAAAATCTAAATCTTTTTTCAGATTTAATATGAATTTTACAATAGATTTTGTAGCTAGCATCTTTGAATTTAATAGCTCTATTAGAGACCTTTAGAAACTATACCGCCATCAACCACGATTTTTTGACCAGTTATATATTTTGCTTCATTTGTTGCTAAAAAAATTATAGTTCCAACTAACTCATTCATTTTACCCCACCTTGAAAGCATAGTCAGATTGGTTCTCTTTTTTCGTTTTGATTTGTTATTATAGCTTTTTTTGTTCATGTCGGTGTTAAAATATCCGGGTAGCACGGCATTAACATTTATATTAAATTTGCCATAGTCCCTTGCAAAAGATTTGGTGAGTCCAACAAGACCTGACTTTGAGGATATGTATGCTGGATTGTTAGGAAATCCCAATTCTGCGCCAATACTAGATAAATTTATTATTGTCCCACCGTTTTTATTTTTTTTCAAAGCATTTATGAGAAAGCGACTTATTGCATAGGGTGCGGTTAAATTAACATTTAATGTTTTATTAAAACTTTTGAATGACTTATAAAAATCATTTTGTTCTTCCTCTGTTATGCCTGCATTGTTTATTATTACATCAATTTTTTTTTTTATTTTAAATGCTTTTTCGGCTGTATGTTTTAATGCCTGATAATTTTTAAGATCACAAATCAAATGGTGATAATTTTTATGTTTAATGTGTTTATTTTTATTTCTTGAAACACCTATAACTACAGCTTGTAATTTTAGAAAAGCCTTAGCAACATCTCTTCCGATACCTCTGCTGGTGCCAGTTATAAACACTACCTTATTTTTTACTGAAAAAATTTTCATTAAGTTATAATTTATAACCAGACTCTTTTGCATCCTTATAAAATTGCTTTACAGTATCCAAAGAATATTCTTCCAATTTTTTTGTAAACATTTTCAGTTTTTTAATTTGAGATAATTGCATAGTAATAATTTCTGCACCACAATTTGTTGCATTGATATAATCATAAGCCATTCTAGGACTTGCCCATAAAACTTTACAATTGCTATTAGCTATTACAAAATCACAAATATCTTTCATATCTTTGTTAGCATCTTTTCCGCAATCAAATATTCTTCCAGCAAAGACAGATAAAATTGAATTTGTATTCTTTAAGTGAGGCAATATTTCTTTAATTTGATCTATAGTAAACAATGCAGTTATATTTAGTTTTATTTTTAATTTTACCAACTCAATAAGAACGTCTGTAGTAAATTTTCCGTTAGTAAAAGTAATGGGTATCTTGACATAAATATTATTTGATAAACTACTTAAAGTTTTAGCTTGATTGATCATTTGATTTTTTTCATCAGCAAAAACTTCTAAAGATATTGGTTTGTTTTCAGATTTACTAACTAGCTTTTTTGAATACTCAAGATAATCTTTAGCACCATTTTTTCTAAAAATTGATGGGTTAAATGTATATCCGTCAATTTCAATCCCATAATCTTTTCCAAATTCATCCAAGTTTAAACCATCCGCATAAAGTTGTATTAATCTATTTTTTGACATATTTTTTATCTTTCTATAATTTTTGAACCAAATTTTTCTATTCTAAAATCAATAAAAGCTAGCTTATCTCTGTTTAAAAGTGAAATTGTTTTTTTTTTATTTCGTGTAATCATTAAAAAAAAACCACCACCACCTGCTCCAATCAGTTTACCTCCTAAAAAATTATAGTTTTTCATCAACTTAAAATAAAAATTGTCAATGCTATTACTTGTTATTTGTCTAGATAGTCTTTTTTTACTTTGCCAATGTTTGTTAAAGATATCAGCAATATATTTTGGGTTATTGTTCTTCATGGAAAAAAGCAATTCTTTGTTAAGACTTTTAATGCTGTCATAATAATCCAATATTTTTGACTTTCTTTTTTTTTGAGACAAAACAATTTTAGATGAATTTCTTTTTTTCTTTGTATAAACAAGTAAAAAATTATTCTTTATTTTTTCGTCAATTTTATTATTAACATTTCTTTTTGTGATTTGAATTTTTTCATTTTTTGAAATATTCATTTGAATTAAGCCTCCCATTTGGCTAATTGCCTGATCTTGCCAGCCTCCATATTGTTTGCAAATTTTTCTTTCTATTTTGTAAGCTGTCTTAATAATTTTTTCGTTACTCATTTTCATATTTTTAAACTTTTTAATACAGTTAATTAAACCAACAACCATAGCACTTGATGAGCCTAGTCCTGTATTAGTTGGTACTGTTGTATATGTGGCAACGTGAAGTTTTTCCTTTAATTTGAAATATTTCAAAGTTTCTCTTATGAGATTATGGCTAATATTATCAACTTTTGAAGCAAATTCAGATTTAGTTGTTTGAACAAGATAATTTTTATCAATTTTTCTTTGGTGTAAGTTAACATAAACATATTGATTTATTGCCAGAGAAAATAAAGAACCACCTCTTTTTTTATAGTAAAAATCTAAATCTGTTCCCCCTCCTGTTAAAGGGATTCTATATGGAGTTTTTGAAATAATCATATACTATTTTAAATCTGAGTTTTGAAGAATGTGGCCTTTTTTTAAAAACTTTTTAGATTTTCTTCCAAATATTTTAAAATAATCTTTCGGTAAAATACCATTTTTAGAATAGGTAAGAGCTGTTTTAATATTATTAAAATTTAATTTTTCTCCCTTTTTAATTTCTTCTCTCACAACAAATTTTCTAATTAAAACATTGTGAAGAACAGTCTCTGATTTTAAAAATTTTTTTTCTGATTTTCCTAAACTAATATTTACTTTTTTACACAATTCTACCATATATTTGAAAGTTGAAAATTCTAAAGATGCAGCATGATCAGGACCAAGCATTTTTTTATTGAGGGTTACATGTTTTTCAATAATTTTTGCACCTAATGCAGTAGCTCCAACTGCGCCAATAACACTTACACCGTGCCCTGAAAAGCCTACTTCTTCATTAAGTAGTGATCTAAGCTTTGGAATACATTTTAAATTCTTATCTTTTTCATCACTCGGATATGCGGACGTACAATGTAGAAAGATGTGTGGTGTTCTATATTTCTTAAAAATTTTTTGTGTCCTTAAAATCTCTTTGTAATTACACATTCCGGTGCTAATTATTGTTGGAAACTTTTTTTTGGCTACGAACTCACAAAAATGATAGTTATTTGCATCAATACTCGCTATTTTAAAAAACTTTACTCCTAATTTTTTTACAAAATTAACGCTCTTCTCATCCCAGGGGGTAATAATTAAATCAATTCCAATTTTTTTTGTAAATTTTTTAATTTTTTTGTAATCATTTTCTGATAACTCTAGTCTTACATCGGGATAAACCCAAGAACCAAACTTAGTATTTTTCTTCTTAATATCTTTTTCATTTTTGCTTAGATAACCTTTAGAATAGCCTGGAGAGGTATTAAAGTTTACTAAATCACTTACGTCTCTTTTTTGGAACTTTACAGCATCTGCGCCGGCTTTTTTAGAATTTAATATTAATTTCTTCGCAAGGCTTAGCCTTCCATTATGATTAATTCCTATTTCAGCAATAATATAAGGTTTTGATTTTAAATTTGTAAACTTTACCATATTGTTCTTCCTCCATCGATTATTAGATTTTGTCCTGTCATATATTCACTACCTTCGCTTGCCAAAAATTGTAAAGCTTTCTTATACTCATCTTTTTTGGCTAACCTATTCATTGGAACTCTTTTTTTAATATTTTTAACCAAGGACTTAGATTGTGTATTAAACACCGCGCCAATTACAAGATTATTGCATCTAACTTCTTTATGTGCCCAGTAAGTTGATAAAAACTTTGTAATCCCAGAAATGCCATGCTTAGAAATAGAATATCCTATAGGTTTAAAATTTTTAACTTTATTTATATTCTCCGAGGAATGATAAACTCTTTGGTCTGGAGCATTGATTCCTAAATCAGATGAAATATTAATGATTGCGCCGCCACTTTTACTAGCCATTTTTGAACCAAATATTTTGCAACATATGAAAGTTCCAATTATCCCAACGCTAATTTCATCCTGTAGTTTTTTTATATTATAATTTTCTACCGTACCGCTTGATTTATTGTTTTTATTCATTTTAGGATTTACATCGGCATTATTAACTAAAATATTTACAAATATCTTTTTTTTCGTTAATTTTTTTAAAAGATTTTTTACTTGCTTTTCAGAAGTTATATCACAAACAAATTCAAGGATATTTTGTTTATAAAATTTTTTCTTTAAATGTTTAGATTTTTCTTTTAACTGTTTCTGATTAATATCTATCAAAATTAAATTAAATCCTATTTCTGCCAAAGCTGCAGCATGTTCGGGGCCGAGTAAACCGCTTGCTCCAGTGATTAAAGCATATTTTTTATTGTACATGTTTATTAAAATTATTTATTGAAAACTGCATATCACCAATAAAATTTTTATTTGATTTAAATGTTTGAAAAGTAATATCTTTACAGTTTGTTAATTTATTAATATTTTTTATTAAAACTTTTAGTTCCTTATAATTTCTCTTTAACCTCTCAGTTTTGCTATAAAAGTCAGGTCTGTACTTAATGTGAATTCCATATATTTTTTTAGAAAAAAGCTTTATATAATCTTCCACAAAAAAGCCGTGTGCTTTTGCATTTCCCAGGTCAAGTAAAATTCCAAGATTTTTAAAAGTATTTAAATTTAAAAATTTTTTTAAACTAAATGGAGAAATATCCGTCTCGATACATAATTTACAAATTCTGCTTATAGAAGAATAAAAAATTTTTAGTTTATTAATAGCTATTTTTTTTTCTTCATGATTGTTAAATCTTGATCTTTCCTCAATAGGAATACTGACTCTATTAATCGAAAAATATTTTATTATAATTTTTAAATTTTTTGTAAGCCAAACAACATCCGAGTGTTTAATTTTATGTAGTGGATTATCCATAATTAGATCTAAAGATATTGAGCAAATTTTAAGTTTATTTTTCTTTAGATTTGATTTGATAATTTTTCGAAAATTTGCATTAAAAATAGGATTAGAAAAGTCTGAAATTATCCACTCTGTTCCATCAAACTTAAATTTTTTTGCATTCGCTAAGTCTTTTTCCCAGTTATCTATCGGAAAATATTGAAATTTAGAGCCAACTTCAGGAGAAAATCTTCCTATAACGTAAGAATAATTGAGTTTTTTATTTCTTAATTTTTTAATGATTGTCATACGTTTTATTTATTCAATTCTTTATCCAAATTTTCACAAATGCAGTGTAAAATAGCTATGTGAGCTTCTTGAATAAACGAAGTCGTTTTATTATCTACAATTATCGAAATGTCAGAAATGTCTTTTAAAAGGCCTCCAGTTTTTCCTATAAGAGATATTACCTTTAAATTTTTTTTCTTCGCCTCTTTTGCTGCTTCTACTAATGACATTGATGCTCCTGATTTTTCTTCACCTCCACCCGTGGATATAAGAAAAAGTATATCCCCGTCTTTACCGTGAGCTTGAACTTGTCTTTTAAAATAGGTTAAAAATCCAAAATCATTACACCAAGCTGTTAATGCTGCCGGCAAACTTGCTAAAGATATAGCTGAAACCGGATCTCTTGATCGATCTTTATAAGTGCATTGTAGCTCACCAACAAAATGCTCAGCGTCAGAGCAGGACCCACCATTTCCAGCAACAAGTAACTTTTTTTTTGCTTTTCTCATATTTTTAATCTCTTCAGAAATTTTAATTATTTTCTCCTCAAAAACGTCTAGCTTTCCAATATTTGAGGAACTTCTTTTGAAATAATCTTTAATATCAATCATATTTTTTTTTAAGCATTTTATGAAACAAAAGTTCCATAATTTTTTTTTGTTTTAGATTGTCTAATTGAAATGATTGCCATTCGTCCATCTGAAATACCATAATCTTACCTCCAAGTCTATTATTGTACTTATCTAAAATTTTTTTTTTAAAAATATATATAGATCCATTTTGCATAAAATGTTGACTCTTAAAAAGTTGACGTGGTTTTCTGTTTTTATAATCAATTGTTAATGGGTAAAATTTTTTTTTTTTTTGTTCCCAAATATCAAAATAATCCTCAGACTTGTGTCCAGAAAATAAAGAGTCAGCTCTAGTTTTTTTAAATTTTTTAAGTGCATTATCAATGTCACTTGTTTTTCTTAAGGGACTTGTTGCTTGTAAGAAAATGATATTATCAATTTTACCTGGAATATTGTTAACTATATGTTTTATTGCGGACTCTGAACTTGCGCTATCAGCACAAAGACTTTTTGGTCGATTAATAACTTCAACTTTCATGACTTTACATAGCTCTGAGATCTCTTTCGACTCTGTAGAAACATAGATATCGTTAATTAATTTTGATTTTTTTGCTTGTTTAAGAGTCCAGTACAACAATGGTTTCTTACAAAAATTTATTAAATTTTTCTTTCTAATTCCTTTTGAGTTTCCTCTTGCTGGTATGACAATTATATTTTTCATTTACAATTTAGACAAAGCTCCGCACTTTGAAAACAACTAGTTTTATTATTTTCATAAATTTTTATTTTATTTTTAATATGACTGGCTAAAAAAAAGATTTGAATTATTTTTTATAGTTACAGTCATTGAACCTAAAGACCCTTTAGTAATTTGTTTCTTTTTTTCAAGAATTTCAAATATAACATTTGAAAGTGGGCCATTGATAAATTTTACCTTATTTTTTTCAAAAACTTTAAAAAATGATTGTTTAAGACTACCTTCATCATTTTCATAATTTTTGCAAAAATCAATAAATTTAGATATGTTTGATTGATTTTGAACATAGCCATCTAAAAAGTAATCTAATCCCTTGGTGTATTTTAGTTTAAATGAAAATTTTCTATCTGAAAAATTTTTATTAAAACAAAATAAATAATTTCCTAAAATCGGTTTAATAATTCTTTTTACTTTATTCTTGATTTTCTTTTCATAAATAATTTTAGGAAAATAAAATAAAGTATCATCTCCCATACTTTTCTTTAAATTATTTATCATTATATTTTGTTCTTTTCTTTTATGCTTAATTATTGTCCACATTTTCCTCTACCTCGCTTTTGAGTTCATCATATTCTTGCATTTTTCTTTTCATAAAACTTAAAGTAAGTTTTGTTCTTTCTGAAATTCCTTTAGGTGTTATAACGTATCTAAGATATTTAATTTTGTCTGATTGTTTTTGAAAGTTCTCTAATTTAACAAATCCTTTTTTTTGTAAAGCTTTAAGAACATAGTTTAATTTACCTAAACTAAAGTCTAAATCTTTTGCAAGTTTTCTCTGAGTAACGTTTGTTTCGTTTTTTATTTTTCTTAAAACGTTTAAATGATCTTGGTTATATTTCATTTTGTTCAAATTTTGAACATATTAACGTTCAATATTTGAACTGTAAAGTCTTTTTAGCTAATTTGATGCTCCAAAATAAGCTTAAATTATGTTGATTTTTATGGTTTTTTTGAGCTATTAAGAAAAGCTTCGTGGTATTTCTGTATGTATTCTTTGGTAGCTGTTTTTCCTAATACTCTTTTTAATTCTAATGACTCGCCTTTGTAATTTATAATCCACGTTTTAATTATGTCCATTAAACCAATATAATTTTTTTCTAAATCATCTATCGAATTCATTTTAGAAATATTGGTATCATTAATCATTAAGGCTATGACTTTAGAATCTATCTCATTTTTATCAAGCAAAACTAAAGTTCCAATAGGTTTTGCTTTAATAGCGGATCCTCTTTTTATATTTGATCCTATAATTATAATGTCTAGAGGATCACCATCTCCACCTAGTTTTGGTGACAAATAAGTTTGGGGTATAAAGCCATAATTAAAAGGATATGACAAATAATCTATAACTCTTGTATCACTGTTATAAATTTCTTTAGAAATTTCAAGACCATCTTTTGATACTTCCCATTTCTCAGAGGTTCCTGCTGGGATTTCTACTATGGCGTTAATGGTTCCGTCTTCATTAAAAGTTTCATAATCAAAAATATAATTTTTTTTATCTGAAGCAAATGAAATATTTGTACAAAAATAAAAAAATAAAAAAATATTAATTATTATTTTAATTGCTTTTTTTTTCATATATAAAAACTCTTTGGTTTTTCAAAAGCTGAATAAACGTATTTTGAACTTTTAGACATTCTAGCAGAAATATTTTTTATATTTTTTTTCACATAGTCATCATGATCCCTATCATATTTAATTTCTAAAACAGTATTTTCTAAATTTTTTTTAAATAAAAGATTTTTATATCCGTAAATTTGTGAGCTTCCTAAATTGGTATCAAATGTCGCCCTAACTCTTTTGTTAGATGAGATAAAATAGTATCTAAAATAATGAGTTGTTAGTATCGGAAATAAATTGAATTTGATTTTAATATTATTTAAAATTAATTTACTTATTTTTTCAATACCATCAAAGTTAAATTCTATTTTATTTTTAATTTTAATAGGAAATACCTTTTTAAAAGTTGTTAAGCCTTTTTTTGCTTTTATTTCAAATTGAGGATTTTCAATATTTTGAGAATTTCCATACCATCTTAATCTATATTTTTTTTTATAAAAAGTTCCATCCAAGTTTTCAGATATTGAAGAAAAATTTTTATCATCAAAATAAATTGTATTGACTTGTCTTGGTTTAAAAGACTCTTTAAATAAAAAATTACTACGATTAATTGCTATTAAAAATGATGTAATATTGATGTTTTGAAGTACCCATTTTTTTTCATATCTGCTTAATTTTTCTAAATTTTTTTCCATAACTATCTCAATAAGTCTATCTTTTTTTTGTAAACAATTTGTATTATATTTTTATTAAATTTATTTATTTCATCTTCATTTATTAATATCTTAGAATTTTTATCTTTCGCAGTTATAGATATATAATCGTTAATTTTTATTGGTTTTTCTATTTTTAGAAAACCATGTTTGTAAGATTCTTTTTTTCGATATGAGGCAAACGGTATTTTTACTTTATTAAAATCTATTTTACTTACTAAACTTTTAGA
>MDSV01229160.1_pt1 | contig 14690 bp, 16 predicted proteins | sample 810851 | NCBI WGS metagenome assembly MDSV01 (sample SAMN05326640, study PRJNA326480) | marine metagenome | isolation source: seawater | place: Atlantic Ocean: North East | collected 2012 | reverse complement strand
TCATGAAATCGATTATTTATTTTGGTTCTTTGGCGAACCTCAATTATTTCAGTCTAGTCTGCATTTTAGTAAATCAATCAAAACAGATGTAGAGACAGGTGTAAATATTAAGATGATTTACAAAAAAGGATTTACGGTAATTATGAAGCTCGATTTTCATTCAAAAAATAAAAATGAAAGATTTTGTAAAATATATGGAAGTAAAAAAAAATTATTTTGGTATATAAATAAAAAGAATATACTAATCAAAAATAATAGTAATAAATTAATTAAAAAAATTTATGACAACAGTGATATGTTTTATGACCAAATGTATTCTTTCATTAAAAAAAAACGATCACAATCTACATTTCAAAAAGAGTATATAAATTCTCTTAATATTCTAAAATTTATAAAAAAAGTAAAATTAAAGGGAAAAAAATTATGAAAAATAAAAAAATTTATGCTTTTATTTTTGCTAGAGGAAATTCGATTAGATTAAAAAACAAAAATTTACAAAAAATTGAAGGCAAAACTCTAATTGAACACAGTATTAACATCGCAAAAAAAGTTAAAAAGATATCTAAAATTTTCGTCTCAAGCGACTCTAAAAATATTTTAAATTTAGCAAAAAGAAATAAAGTAAATTATATATTAAGACCGAAAAAATTGTGTAGTTCAAATTCTAAGGAGATCTATTCTTGGCATCACGCAATTAATGCTTTAAAAAAAAATAATGACAATTTTGATATTTTTTTAAGTCTACCACCAACTTCTCCTTTAAGATTAGTACAAGATATTAAAAGTTTAATTAAAAAGTTTGAAAATAGTAAATCTGATATTATAATTACAGTTTCTCAAACTAATCGTTATCCTTTCTTTAATATGGTTTTATTAGGAAATAAAGGATTAGTTAAACTTGCTGCTAGAAAAAGAAAAGTTAACCTAAATAAATTTTATGAAATATCAACAATAGGTTATATTTCATCTCCAAAATATATTCTAAAAACAAACAATTATTTTTCTGGTAAAGTAGGATCTTTAATAATACCAAGAGATAGAGCAATTGATATTGATGATAAATTTGACTTAAAATTAGCCAAAATTTTAATAAAAAAAAATGAAAAATAAAAATATTATATTAATTGGTGGATTTGGTTTAATAGGAAATGCTTTAATTAAAAATCCAATATTCAAAAATTATAACCTGATTATATTAGATAAAAAAAAAATTAAAAATTTTAAAAGTATAAATGCAGATTTTTATTTGACAGATATTACAAAAAAAAAATCAATATTATCTAATTTTAAAAAAATATTTTCTAAATACAAAAAAATAGATACAGTAATCAATTTAGCATATCCTAAAAACAATAATTGGGGAAAAAAATTTGAACAATTAAATGAAAAAGATATTAAAGATAATTTATTTCTACAGCTTGGTTCTTCAATTTTAATTTCACAGGTTGCCATAGATTTTTTTCTAAAACAAACTTATGGAAGTTTGATTCTTACTTCTTCAATATTTGGAGTTGCAGCGCCTAAATTTCATAATTATTTTAAAACTAAAATTAGTTGTCCTATAGAATATAGTGCATCGAAATCAGGGATTATTGCGATCACAAGATATTTAGCTAAACTGTATGGAAATAGAAATATAAGAGTTAATTGTATAAGCCCAGGTGGAATTAAAAATAATCAGTCAAAGAGTTTTATGAAAAAATATAAAAAATCTTGCCTGACTAAAGGTATGTTAGACCCAGTTGATATTTGTGGGGCAATAGATTTTTTAATCTCTGATAAGTCGAAATTTATTAATGGTCAAAATTTGATAATTGATGATGGGTGGAGTTTGTAAAATTTAATTTACTTTATGAAAAAGAAAAAAATATTAATTACTGGAGCAGCAGGATTTATAGGCTCACATCTAAGTGAATTCTTTGTTAAAAAGGGTTACAAAGTATTGGCTTTTGATAGATACAATACCGACAATAATTTTGGCTGGCTGGAACAAAGTTATTACAAAAAAGACATGAATTGTTTTCTGGGAGATATTAGAGATTACGACTCTGTTTACAAAATAATGAAAGAATGTGATGCTGTTATTCATTTAGCAGCTTTAATCGGAATACCGTACTCTTATTTTTCTCCAATGGCTTACATAAAAACTAATATAGAGGGTACATACAATGTTTTGGAGGCAGCCAAGAATCATAAAGTTAATAATGTAATAATTACATCAACAAGTGAAATATATGGCTCAGCCCAGTACACACCAATTGATGAAAACCATCCTGTTAATTCCCAGTCACCTTATGCGGCTTCGAAGGCAGCAGCAGACCAAATTGCTCTCAGTTTCTATCGTTCTTTTAAATTACCAGTTAAGATTTTAAGGCCTTTCAATACTTACGGTCCTCGTCAATCAAGTAGAGCGATTATACCGTCGATAATTACTCAGTGCATTAAAAATAAAAAAAATAATTTATACTTAGGAAATTTAAAGCCCACTAGAGACCTTAGTTATGTTGAAGACACATGTAACGCCTTCTATCATGTTTTTAATAGTAAAAAATTAGTCGGACAAATAATTAATTCAGGTACTAACTCCAATGTTTCAATGAAATTTTTAGCCTTAAAAATTGCAAAAATAATGGGAAGAAATATTAGCATTAAACAAAATAAAAATAAAATGAGACCAATAGCAAGTGAGGTAGATAATTTAAAATGTGACAACAAAAAAATTATAAAAATTACAAAATGGAAACCTAAAACTAGTTTAGATAATGGTTTAAAAAAAACGATAGAATGGGTAAAAAAAAACATTTCATATTATACAGATACTTATTCTTTATAAAGATACTATAAAATACAAATGATTAAGGGGATTTCTAAATTTATTTTTAATTTTTTAAATTTTTTTGACTCTGTTCTGTTGAAAGTTACGAAGAGAAGTTTTTTAATTTGGTTTAAAGATTTTTATGAAAAAAATTCATACAAAAAAATTGAATTAAATAATAAACAAAAATTAACTTTTTTTACACCAAACTACCTCACAAGCTGGTTAGTTGATGATTTTTTTATAAAAGAACCAGAAACTTTAGAGTGGATTGAGAATTTTAAAAAAGAAAATGATAAAATTATTTTTTGGGATGTAGGAGCGAATATAGGCTTGTATTCAATATATGCTGCAAAAATTCACAAGAATATAAAAATAGTCAGTTTTGAACCCTCTACAAACAATCTTAGGATTTTATCTAGAAATATATCTATAAATAATCTTGAGAATGATATAAGCATATTTCAATTACCTCTAACCGATAATGGGTTAAAGTTTGCTGATTTTAAAGAAAGTCAATTTTATGAAGGTGCAAGTCATAATGCATTTAACTATGATTTGGACTTTGAGGGAAAAAAAATTAAATCAATAAATAATTATAAGATAATAGGTACTTCAATAAAATATATTTTAGAAAATAATATTCTAGAATTTCCTGATTATATAAAAATTGATGTAGACGGCATTGAACATTTAATTTTAAAAGGTGCAGACAAACATTTATCAAACATTAAAATTAAAGAGGTACAAATTGAAGTTAACGAGAATTACAAACAGCATTTTGAAACAATAATGAATTTAATGCACAAGAATGGATTTAAGTTAAAATCAAAGAAAAGGAATGAAGATTTAAATATATATAAAGATGATAAGTTTATTAACACTTATAACTATTATTTTAGCAGGTGATTAAAATACTCTTTTTGAAAAATTATATATGAAGGTAGTTATTTTAGCAGGAGGATTAGGAACAAGATTGTCCGAGTACACAAAAACAATACCAAAACCAATGGTTAAAGTCGCAGGATACCCTATTATTTTACATATAATGAAGCATTACATCAAATATGGATTCAATAAATTTTACATTGCGGCTGGTTACAAAGGATATGTGATAAAAAAGTATTTCAAAAATTTTGAAAAAGAAGGCAAATTTTTTAAACATAAAGTTTTTAATAAAAGTTGTGAAATTTCAATAATTAATACGGGGTTAAATACATTAACTGGCGGAAGATTAAAAAGATTAGAAAATTTTATAGATGAAAATGAGAATTTTTTTTTCACTTATGGAGATGGCGTATCTTCTGTTAATCTTAAAAGTCTTCTTAAATATCATAAAAAAAAGAAAAAAATTATTACAGTAACTGCAGTAAGACCTCCAGCTAGATTTGGAGAGTTACGGATCGTTAAAGATAGAGTAGTCTCGTTTAAAGAAAAACCTCAGACTAACTCAGGATGGATAAATGGAGGTTTTTTTGTAGCAAGAAAAAAATTTTTTAAATTTATTAGAAACGATAAGGATATCTTGGAAAAAAAACCATTAGAAAAAGCTTTAAAAGTTGGTCAGCTTAATGCTTACAAGCATCGTGGATTTTGGAAATGTATGGATACTATTAGAGACAAACAAGTCATAGAAGAAATTTTGAAAAACAAAAAATTATGAAAATATTTGTTACCGGGGCAAATGGATATTTAGGAAGAAACTTTATTAATAAAGCTATTAAAAAAAATTTCAAAATTTTTGCAGTTACTAGAAAAAAAAAAAATAGAAAATTAAAAAATGTAAAATGGTTAGTAGGAAGTATTGGTCAAAAATGGAATGAATTAGCTAAAGCAGATGTACTTTTACATTTTGCAACTGTGGGAGCGTATGATAAATTTACTAATATTAATGAAACTTTCGACTTTAATGTAAATTTATCTACAAAATTATTGCTTAACAGTATTGAGTCAAATTGTAAAAAATGGGTTATCGTTTCGACTAATAAAGAAAAAAAAATTCAAAGAATTTTAAAAACAAAAAAAAACAATAATAAATACTTTTCTGAACCACACTTTAATTACGCACTAACAAAATATCTTTTTACACAAATTGCAAAAAATTTGTCTAAATCTTTTAATGTTAAGTGTAGAATTGTGAAATTATTTCATGTCTACGGTGAAGATGAGAAAAAAACACGATTATGGCCCTTGTTAAATTATCACTCTAAAAATAATAAAGATTTAAATATGACTTCTGGTCATCAAACTTACGACTTTAATCATATTGATGATGTTATTGACGGTTTGATTGAATGCATTAATTTTAAGATTAAAAATAAAAGTTTTCCACAAGAATGGGATTTAGCTTCTGGAAAAAGTATGACAGTAAGAGAATTTGCAAAAAAGATTTGGAAAAAAAACAAAGCTAAAAGTAAAATTAATTTTTCTTCAATTAAAAATTTTGATAGTGCAAATTATTTAGTAGATAAAAAAATACTTTGGAAAATTAATCATAGAAAAGTTTAGTATGACTATAAGTAAAACTAGAACTGCAGTAATTTTGTGTGGAGGTAAGGGTACAAGACTAGGTCAACTTGGAAGAAAAATTCCAAAATGTTTGGTAAAAATACACAAAAAACCCATCATATGGTACATAATTGAAACACTTAAAAAAAATAACTTTAATCATTTAATTTTACCTATTGGTTACAGAGGTAAAATGGTCAAAAAATACTTAAATCAAAAAGAATTCCAAGATTTAAAAATTCAGATCATTCCAACTGGAGAAAACACTAACATAGCAAAGAGAATTTTTTTAATTAAAGAAAGAATAATTTCAAAAGATTTTTTATTGTTAAACGGGGATGCTATTTTTGATTTAAACGTCAAAAAAATCTACGAAAATCATACTAAAAATAAAATAGATATGACATTGATTGGCTGTGAGTCTCAATTGGCTTTTGGAACAATAGGAGTTCAAGGAAAAAAAGTAATAAGTTTCGACAGAGAAATAACTTACAATGCTGTAAAAGTCAAAAATAGAAAAAATTTTGTGGGATATGTTTATTCTGGTATGAGCATATTAAACAAAAAACTTTTAAATTCGAACTTTAAAGATTATAAAAATTTTGAAAAGAGACTTTATCCAAAAATTATTAAAAAATATAATTGTGAAATTTCTACCCCAAATGGGTATTGGCATTCAATTGACAATGTAAAGGATATACAGGTATTAAATAAAAAGAATAATTCTAATAAATTTATTGGTATTAAAAAGATTATTAAAAATTTAAGCAAATGAATAAAATATTAAGAATGCATGACTCACTTTACCTTCGTGAGAACAGATACAAAAAACCAAAAGATTTTGCGAAACATATAGACCAAACTTTAAAAAAAAATATTAAAAAAAATAAAAAGTACAGAGTTTTAGATGTTGGCTGTGCTGCAGGTGAGCTCCTCTATTTACTTGAACAAAAATATAAGAATTTCGAACTAACGGGTGTTGATATTAGGAAAGATTTATTAAAAAAAGCAAAAAAACATCTTTCAAAAAAAGTTTTTCTAAAAAAAGTTGACATTACTAAAAAACAGCAAAATCCTAATAAAAAGTTTGATATCATAATTTGTTCTGGAGTGATTGGTATTTTTGATAATTTGGATAATTTTTCTAAAAATTTAAAAAACTTATTGAAAAAAAAGGGGATGATATTTATTGGAGCTCTTATTAATGAATATGATTATAATATATTCATTAAATATGAAGATTTAAATAAAGAAAAAATTTTGCAATCAGGATGGAACATATGGAGTTTGAAAAAAATTAAAAGTCTTTTTAAGGGTAAAAGATTTAAAATTTATAGATATTTTCCAAAAAAGAATTTTAAGAAAATCCATAAAGATCCAATAAGAAGTTGGACTATAGATGTAAATAAGAAAAAATATTTTACTAATGCAACCATGCAAATCCAAAATAAATTACTTATAAAAATTTACTAATCTTATTAACTAATGGAATTTGAAAAATACTCAATTATTTTAATTATACTATCTGTTGTTTTTATTTTAATAGTTATTAAATTTAAATTAATATCTAAAGTAATAAATTCACTACCAATTATTCATAAATATCTTTTTAGACTAAGAAGTAGATTCAAAAGAAAACATTACCAGCATTATTTTTATGGAGTAGAACTCTATAATGAGCACCCAAACATTTTTGGAAAAAAGTATTTAAAATTAAATAATTACTTATTTAGATTAAATCCAGTAAACAAAATTATTAAAAAAAATTTAAAGAAAAAATTTTCAAAAATAATAATTATTTTTGCAAGTAAATATTCTAACTATTTTAGATACGTTTTAGATAATTTAAAATTTAATAGAAATGTTGATAAAAATGCAGTCAATTTTTTTAAATTAAATGTTCAAAATAAAACTACAATTAAGATGCAATTAAATACAAATGACCATATTTTAAAGCAATTTTATATATTAAAAAAATCGAAAAAAAAATTAGTGTTAATATTACTTGTTGATGGATTATCGAACTATTTTTCCAATGGTTTTTTTAAAACAAAAAAATATTTTAGCAGTTCCAATAAACTTGAAAATGTGTGGTCTAATTCTGCTTGGACTTTACCTACTTGGAGCAATTTAATTACTGGGAACTATACATCTAGACATCTTAACTACGCACCTAGGTCTTATTATAACAGCAATCCTTCAGATGAAGAAATTTCAACTTCGATAAAGTCTAAGTTTACTTTGTCTGAATTTTTTAAAAAGAGTAATTTTATAACTGCCTCATACTCACCTTATCCCAGGATAAATCCAACTTATAATTTTGACCGTGGTTTTGATATAATGCGATACTGTGAAAATCAGAATAACAGTGAAATCTTAGAGGACATAACTTCTCATATCGAGCTATTTAACGACTCCTCAAATTTCATTTTAGCACATCTGATGGACATGCATCACTTAGCGAAAGGTTACAAAATGCTTGGTGATTTCGCTTATTTCCCTGATGGCAATTACGACTATCATACCAATACTGAAAGAAAACACCTTCAAAAAAACTTTAGTAAAAAAGACGAATTCATTGCTCCAAAAAATTTCTATGAGGAAAAAGATCTTGAAGGAATAATAAAATCCACTGATCAAAAACTGAGTTATTTCTTTAATTACTTATCGAATAAAAAATTTGATGATTTTACATTTATTTTATTAGGTGATCATGGAACTAGAATTAAAAAATTTTCATCTGATGGAAGTATTTTAACAGATAATCATCAAAATATAGGTTTTTTTATAAAAGATAAAAAAACGAAATCTTTTGCGTCTAAAAAAAATAAAATTATTGAGACAATTGATATTTTTCCTAGTTTAGTTTCTAGATATACAAATAATCAGTCAAAAAAAATTCAAGATTATTGTGATGGAAAAAATACTATTTTTTCTAAGCAAAAAAAAGAATGCCATATTGCTGAAAGTATTTATGGGGCTGAGTATGATTTACTTTTTAAATTTAAAAAAAATTATTTAATTACTAATTACAAAATAGACAATAATTTAATAAAGAAAAAAATTAAGTCAGAAATTTTATCTAACAAAAAAAAATTGATTAAATTTAATAAAAAAAATAAAGTAATAAAAAAATTAAATTCAATTGAAGAACAACATATAAAAAATAGTAACCTAAAAATTTATGAAAAAAAAAATTGAAATCTTTTGCACGTTGGGGCCAGCTTCATTAAATAAAATGTTTTTAAGATCAGTGAAAAACAAAGTTGATCTTTTGAGATTAAACATGTCACATATAGAAACAAAAGACTTATCAAAACAAATCGACTTTATAAGAAAACATAGCAAAGTTCCGATTTGTATTGATACAGAGGGTGCTCAAATTAGGACCAAGACAAATAAAAAAGAATTTTTTAGATACGGCCAAGTAATTAAAATATTTAAAGATAATAAAAAAAGATCATTTTATCCTTCAGGAACTTTTGAAAAATTAAAAATTGGTGATGTAATGGATATTGGATTTAACGACTTGAAAGCAAAAATAATAAAAAAAAATAAAATAATAATGGTTTTGAAAACTATTTCTTCCGGAAGTTTTGAGAATAATAAAGGAGTTAATGTTAGCAATAGAGAAATAAATTTGGGTTTTTTGACACAGAAGGACCTCAAAGCTATTAGTATTGGAAAGAAAAAAAACATTAAATATTACGCTTTATCTTTTACTAATACATTAGAAGATATTCAAAGATTTAATAAAATTTTTAAAAAAGAAAAAAAAATTTTTAAAATAGAGACAAAAAGAGCTGTTAAAAACATTGATAAGTTTTTTAAAATAGCTGATAATTTTCTTATTGATAGGGGAGATCTTTCTAAATCAATATTAATTGAAAATATTCCGATTACTCAAAGATTAATTTTAAAAAAAGCAAAAAAATTAAAAAATAAAAATATTTATGTTGCCACCAATTTTCTTGAAACAATGATATATAATAAAACTCCTACTAGGGCAGAAGTGAATGATATTTATAACTCTATTGAGATGGGATCGAAAGGTTTAGTGCTTTCAGCTGAAACTGCAATCGGAAAATATCCTGAAGAATCAGTATTATTTTTGAAAAAAATGATAAACGTATTTAAAAGACATAACTAAATGAAAAAAAATTTTTGGAAAAATAAAAAAGTATTTATTACTGGTCATACGGGCTTTAAAGGAAGCTGGCTCACTTTACTTCTTAGCAGTTTAGGAGCTAAAGTAATTGGATACTCTCTTAATCCAATATCTAAGCCAAATTTTTTTGATAATTTGAAATTAAAAAAGTTTTTAGAAAAAGATATTAGAAATGATATTCTTAATTACAAAAGACTTAAAACAGAAATTTTAAAAACTAAACCCTCAATTGTGTTCCATTTAGCTGCTCAATCTAGCGTTTTAGTCAGTTACGAAAATACAAGAGAAACAGTGTCAACAAACGTTATGGGAACTACAAACATACTTGAAGCAGTAAAAAATGCCAGAAGTGTTCAATCCCTAATTATAATCACTACAGATAAAGTTTATTTAAATCTTGAGAGAAAAAATAGCTTTAAAGAGGATTCGAAATTAGGAGGTCATGACATTTATAGTTCAAGTAAAGCCGCGTGTGAAATTATTTCTGAAAGCTATATTAAATCTTTTTATCAAAACAGCCATTGCAAGATAGCAACTGTGAGGGCGGGGAATTGCATAGGAGGAGGTGACTGGACAAAAGATAGAATTCTAAAAGATTGTGCAGAGTCATTTGTAAAAAATAGACCACTTATTATTAGAAGCCCGAATGCAACAAGACCATGGCAACATGTTCTAGATCCACTTTGTGGTTACCTAAAGCTTGCCAAAAAATTATTTGAGGAAAGCCCAAATAAAAAAAGATATGTTGGCCCATGGAATTTCGGTCCAAATAAAAAAAAAAATTTGAGAGTAAAAGATTTAGTAAAAATTGGAAAAAAAATTCTAAATTCGAAATCGAAAATAATTTTAAGAAAGAAAAAGTATTATGAATCGGAAAATCTTTCTTTAGATAGTACAAAATCATTTAAATTATTAAAATGGAAATCAATGTTTAATGATCAAAAAGCATTAGAATTGACTTTTGAATGGTATAAAAATTATTATGATAAAAAATTAAGAAAAAAACTTATAAATTTATCTTTTAATCAGATTAAAGAATTTAAATTAAAACATAGAATTTAAATTATGTTATTATCAATTTGTATACCCACCTATAACAGGCCTGAGAATTTATTGAACTGTCTTAACTCTTTATCAAAACAAAAATCTAGAGATAAATTCGAAGTTTGTATTTCTGACAATTGTTCTAATGTTAATATTAAAAAATTGATAACTCCATATAAAAAAAAACTTAATATAAATTTCAAAAAAAATAAAAAAAATCTTGGTTTTGCAATGAATGTTCTTAAAGTTTCTCTACAAGCGAAAGGAGAATTTATCTGGTTTTTAGGTGATGATGACTTAGCCACTAAAAATTCCATAAGTTATCTTCTAAATTTGATAAAGAAAAATAAAGATGTAGATTTTTATTTCATAAATTCAAACCACCTTGATAAAAAATATTTAGAAAATTTTTCTAAACCCTTCGATATAAAAAACTTACCAAAAAAAATGAAGACCCACTCACCAATAAAAAATAATAAGATAGTCAATTTTTTTGATTTAATTGACCATAGAGTTTGTTTTGATTTTCTTTTAGGTTTTTATGTAAATGCATTTAGGAGAAAACTATGGAAAAAAAATTTACATGTCATTAATAAAAAATTGATGCAAAAGCCTGGAACTTGGTCAACTTTTGACAATACATGTTTTTTTATAAAAGTATTTTGTTCTGCTTTTAAAAACTCAAAATCATATATTTGCGCGAAGCCATTAAGTGTTAATTTAAGTGGAGTCAGAGAGTGGGGCAGTTTATACCCTTTTGTTGAAATAGTAAGATTACCTGAAGCCCTAGATTATTATAGAAAACAAGGATTGAATTTCTTTCAATACATTTATTCAAAAAACTACTCTTTAAGAAACTTTTTTAATTATTTTATTAAAATTTTGATTGGTGGAGAGAAAATGGGATTACACTATATTGATTTTAAAAATCATTTTTTTAAAAATTTAATTTACCCAAATGCTTGGCTGTCAATTTTTTATTTTATTTTTAGAAAAATCAAATTTAGTTAGTTTATGATTAATGATGTGATTATTACCGAATTAAAAACTTTATCAGATAATAGAGGTAAAGTTATGCATATGCTTAGAAATGATAGCAATGTATTTTCAAGCTTTGGAGAAATTTATTTTTCAACAATTAATTTTCAATCTATCAAAGCATGGCACTTACATAAAGAGGCAACTTTAAACTATTGCTGTATTAAAGGCAGGGTCAAATTAGTTTTATTTGATGACAGAGAAAATAGCTCAACCAAAGGTAAATATGTTGAGCTAAATTTATCTCCAAGTAATCATCGTCTGATAACAATTCCAAATAATATCTGGAATGGTTTCAAAGGTTTAGACAAGTCCGAGTCTATAATTGCAAACTGTTTGACAATTCCTCATAACGAAAAAGAGATGGTTAGGAAAGAACCAGATGATATTTATTTTAAATTTGATTGGAAAAAAGATTAAAGATGAAATGTTTGATTTGTGATAAACAAGATAAAGTAAAATTTTTAGACAATTATAAATTGGAGATTGATAAAGATGAAATTTTTTTTAAAGATATCAAAATTTATCAATGTAATGAATGTGATTTTTCATTCGTTCATCCAATGCCAAGTAGTAAAACTTTAAATCACTTTTATGAAAAAGTTTATAGATCGGATGGAAGACCGCCTTATCTAGTAGGAGAAAATTATGAGGAACAAAAAAAACACTATTTAGAAGATAAAAATTTAAGTTATTTAATATACCTAACAACTCTAGTCGATTTATCAAAAATAAAATCAATATATGATTTTGGTGGTGGAGATGGAGACCTTGGATACGCATTAAAAAGAAAATTTAATCAACTACAACTTTTCTGTACAGAAAGTGATAGTTATTGTGAAAAAATTTTAGAGGAGAGAGGATATACTAATTTTAAAGTTTTTGATGAAATAAACCAAAAATTTGATTTAATTATTACAACTCATTCTTTAGAACATCTTTCAAATATAAACAATATTTTTAAAAAATTTAATGAGATCTTAACCGATAAAGGTTATATTTTTTTTGAGGTTCCGAATTGCACTGATAAATACTGGTCAGGTAGACCTTATGACTCTCCTCATCTTCTTTTTTATACAAAAAAAAGCTTTGAAAAACTTGCCAATATTCATGGCTATGAATTCATTAATTTTTCATTTTCAGCTTACTCCTTTAAGCAAGACCATAAGAATCAAAAAGAGTCACAGTTAAATTATTACCGTGGAAAAAAATCAGTTTTTTCAGTAAATAATTTTAAAAGATATTTTAAGAGAATAATTCCAGACATATTAATTACTTTTAGACAAGATTTTCTAAAGGCTAAACGTATGCGGTCAGAAGAGAGAATGAATTGGTTCGTAAATAACACTGGTGATAATTGCTACATCAGAGGGATTTTAAGAAAAAAATAAATTAGATGACAAAAAAAAAGAAAAGTAATTTTAAAATCTTAATCATGGGACTACCTGGATCGGGTAAAACTTATTTAGCGCGCAGAATCGTAAAATTATTAAATGCTGATTGGTTTAATGCAGATAAGATAAGAGGAGATTACGATGATTGGGATTTTAGCAATGCTGGAATTATACGCCAAGTTAAAAGAATGAAAAAATTAGCAGATAGCTCAAAAAAAAAGTTTGTAGTAGCAGATTTTATCTGTCCAATAAAAAAACAGATAGAGATTTTCAAACCTAATTTTATTATTTGGATGGATACAATAAAAAAAAGCAAATATCAAAGAATGAATAAACTTTTTTCTAAACCAAAAAAATATGATTTGAGAATAGAAGAAAAAAATTTAAAGATTAATTTAATGCAATTTAATGATAAATTTTTTGGATATAAGTGGGAGAATACATTACCTACAATTCAAATGATGGGAAGATTTCAACCATGGCATTACGGACATAGAAAATTATTTGAAAAGTGCATATTAAAAACAGGTCAAGTAAATATCATGGTAAAAAATGTAAAAAAAAAATAAAAATAATCCTTATTCATTTCTTCAAGTGAAAAAAAAAATTGGCCAAGACCTTTTATATTTCAAAAAAAGAATAAAAATAACAAAGGTTCCAGAAATTGTTGAAATTTGTTACGGTAGAAAAGTTGGTTATAAAGTTAAAAAGATAAAACTAAATCCAAAAATTGAAAAAATTTCAGCTACAAGCATAAGAAATACATTAAGAAAAAAAAACTAATAACAGCTTTAAAATGAGTAAGAGTAATCCACTTGTCAGCATTATTATGAATTGTCATAATGGTGAAAGATTTTTAACCGAAAGTTTAAAATCAGTAAAAAATCAAACTTATAAAAATTGGGAATTAGTATTTTATGATAATTGCTCAACTGATAAAAGTAAAAATATAATTAAAAATTTTTCTGATAAAAGAATAAGATATTTTAAATCTCCAAAAATATTAAAACTTTATCACGCTAGAAATAAAGCTATTGAAAAATCAAAAGGGAAATATATTTGCTTTTTAGACACAGACGATACCTGGAAAAAAAATAAATTAAATTCTCAAATAAAGCATATTCAAAAGCATAACTCACAAATCCTTTATTCAAATTATTATATTAATAATGAAAAAAAAAGAACTAAGTTCTTAAGATCCAATTATATTTTACCAAAAGGAAGAATAACGCAAAACTTATTAAATGATTATTGTATTGGTATTCTCACAGTTTTGATTAATAAAGAAATTTTTAAAAAAGATAAATTTAATAAGAGACTTGATATTATAGGTGATTTTGATTTTTTTGTAAGATTATCGATGAAGTATAAGATATTTGCAATAAATAAACCTTTAGCTACTTATAGATATCATTCAACTAATTTGTCACAATTAAAGATGAATATTCATTTAAAAGAATTAAAACTTTGGTTAAAAGAAAATACTAATAAATTAAAAAAATATAATTTATTTAAGTTTAAAATTAATTTATTTAAAATTAAAATAAAAAATTTTTTTACCACTTAATCTTATTGGGCGTGTAGTTCAGTGGTAGAACGCTACGTTGACATCGTAGAGGTCATAAGTTCAATTCTTATCACGCCCACCAAAATCGATGTATTTAAATGATAATCTACTATTTACATACTAATTTAAAGATAATATAAGACGTTGCCTGGTAAT
>MDSV01135646.1_pt1 | contig 14691 bp, 16 predicted proteins | sample 810851 | NCBI WGS metagenome assembly MDSV01 (sample SAMN05326640, study PRJNA326480) | marine metagenome | isolation source: seawater | place: Atlantic Ocean: North East | collected 2012 | reverse complement strand
TGGGTACCATCTATTTTTCTAATCAATTGATTATCAATGATATAAACATATGGTTATAGTACAGGTGGGACCACCCTTAAAACCCCTCAAGAAGAGGGGTTTTTTGTTTTTTTGATAATTTTGTTTGATTAATGACAACTGATATTGTACTTTTTTAATCTCCAATAGTTATATGGCAGTGGAGTAATAAATCCAACTATCAGCATTAAGGGTACAGCCCACCAAGTCAAAATTGCTCCTCCAGTTAATAGCAAATCTGTGATGTTCATAGACAATTCCATTCCCAACATTGAAATAAAACTCATCCCCAAAGCAGTTTTTAGGGCAGCTTTAAAATCCATTTGTTTTAAAAGAATAATAGTTTCCAAAATAATCGAGGTCAAAAGCCCATTTATAATTGCTAAGCTCATTATTTCAAAAGAGGACCAATCGTGCTCTATATTCTGGAAATAGAATATAGTTCCAAAGTCTCCAATTGAGCAGCCAAATAAGCACCATAAGGTATTTGTTCTGGCCTTTTTCCAGGTGTGTTTACATCTCCAATTCATAAAAATAAATTTACCTAAAAATATCTTTAATAGAAATAACTATTTTTGCTTAAAATAATACTATGGATAAATTAGATTTTTTAAATATTACTTTTTTAGATAACGAAGTAAAAGATTATATCATTTTCTTACTAATTCTTCTATTTGGCTATATATTAATCTCCCCTATTAGTTCATATATTAGAAAAATTATATTTAGAATAGTTGGCAACACAAATCATCAAAATGGTAAAATTGAGTTTGATTCTCTATTAAAAAAACCTCTTTATTATTTTTTGCTTTTACTAATTTTTTATTTTGGGTTTAACTCCTTGGTGTTTCCAGAATCATGGGGATTAGTAGACTCTTCTGAACTTGGAATAAAAATGATTTTATCAAAAGTGTTTTCATTCCTTTTAATTCTCACAATTTTTTGGACTATTCTACAGTCCGTTGAATATATTGGTCTTAGATTAAAATTTGTAGCTGAACAAACCGAAAGCAAAGTAGATGATCAACTAATTCCTTTTGCCATTGAAATTGGCAAGGTATTGGTTATAATTTTTGCTATTGTAGTTGTTCTGGCGAATGTTTTTGAGCAGAATGTAACTGCTTTGGCTGCAGGTCTTGGAGTTGGAGGGGTTGCAGTTGCGTTGGCTTCAAAAGAAAGCATAGAAAATCTTCTAGGATCTTTTACAATCTTTCTAGATAAGCCGTTCCAGGTTGGAGATATAATAACAATAGGTTCAATTACAGGTGCGGTTGAGAAAGTCGGTTTTAGAAGTACAAGAGTTAGAACTTTTGATAAAAGCATTGTAACAGTTCCTAATAAAAACCTAGTCAATGCAGAGTTAGATAATTTAGGCGTTAGGCCTGTAAGACGTGTAAAAATAAATATTGGATTAACATATTCTACATCTGTTGATCAAATTAAAAATATTGTAAATGATATTCAAAAACTAATTGATGAACACAAGCAAACCAATCAAGATGGGAAAGTCAGATTCTTAAATTTTGGTGATAGCTCTTTAGATGTTATGGTTCTTTATTATGTAAACAGCCCCAACTGGGATGCTTTAGTAGACACTCAACAAGAAATTAATTTTAAAATAATTGAAATTGTAAAAAAACATAATAGTGATTTTGCATTTCCCACTAGCTCGGTTTTTCTAGAAAATCAAAATGTTAAAAAATAGCGCTAAGCCTAAAAAACAGATTTACAAAAACTATAGTCAGGAAGATTTTGATGTTTGGAAAATCTTATTTGAAAAACAAATTCAATATCTCCAAAACAAAGTAGCTACAGAATTTATTGATTCATTAAAAAAAATGAAATTCAATTCCAATAAAATTCCAAATTTTAATAAAATAAATAAAATCCTCAAATCTTCAACAGGCTGGAAAATTAAAACCGTCCCAAATATTGCGGAGGCTAAAGAGTTTTTTTCTTGTTTATCTAAAAAACAGTTTACAACCACATGTTGGTTAAGATCAATGGCTGAAATTGATTACCTAGAAGAGCCTGATATGTTTCATGATGTTTTTGCTCATATCCCTCTGCTAATTAATAAGAACTACTCAAATTTTTTTCATGAATTAGGAAAAATTGGAGCTTCAGTAATAGGGGACAAAGAAAAGCTTAAAAAGCTTCAAAGATTATATTGGTTTACTATTGAATTTGGATTGATGAGATCAAAAAATGCTTTTAAAATATATGGTGCAGGTATAATTTCCTCTAAAGAGGAATCAGAAAATGCAATGGCAAAGTCCTCAACTAAAAAAGAATATAATGTGAAGCAAATAATGAATCATTCTTTTAGAACTGATGTCATTCAAGACACCTATTATGTAATTAATTCTTTTGAGGAATTAAAAAACTCTATTGATGAGATTAGGTGCGAGCTTTATGATTCTTAAGTTTAAATTGCTACGATTTTCTTGTTGTAAAAGAATCTATTATAACAAGTTATTTTTTATTTATTTTTTGACTTTTTGACAGATTTATTTTTTTTGGTATCTTATTTGTTGATATAAATATATGAGTACAACTGAAAAATTTTACCAAAAAGCTGTTTCTAAACTAGCTAAAGGAGCCACTATTAATGAGCTCTACGAATTACTTTATAAATATGAAAGAATGGAAAATTATGATGCTTGTGCCGGAATCCATAAAGCAATTAAGGATCGTTCAAAGTAGTATGGTTAAGCAAGTATTTTCTTTTTTGGTTTTAGCATTTCTAATTTCTTGCAATGATTCTTTTACTAAGATTACTTCTATAAATGAAATTAATGGTAATTGGAAGTCTTCAAGTCAAATTCTAGAGATAAATACAGAGAATATGACTATTAAATTTGGTTCAGACTCTATCCCTTTAATACTGACTTCGCGAACCTATGACAGATCTAAAATAACCGTCTCAACTGGACCAATTATGTTTTTTGATGCCCATGTTTATATCAATCCTGATGGAAGCAAAATAAGAATCGATAAGATTAATATAAATGAAAGCACCGTATATGAAAGGGCTAAATAAGATTTGTTAATGAAAGAGCTATTTACCCTAACCATATTGTTAATTGCTAATTATGGCATCTCTCAGATTATTTCAGAGAAATTAGTTAAAAAACACCTTTATACATTGTCAAATGATAATATGGGCGGGAGAAAAGCTGGCACTTTAGGAATTGAAAAGGCTGCAAAATATATAGAATCCGAATTTAAAAGAATTGGATTAGAAAAATTTGATGGCCTAGACTCATACAGGCAAAATTTCACAGATAGAGACCTTTCTCTTTTTAATATAATTGGCTGTATAAAAGGGAATGAGAAAAGAGATGAATTTGTAATAATTTCTGCACATTATGATCATTTGGGAACTAAAAATAATCTTGAGGGAGACAAAATCTTTAATGGCGCTAATGACAATGCTTCGGGTGTTACTGCAGTCCTTGCTCTTGCTGAGTTTTTTTCTAAAAATAAAATTAATAGTCGGAGCATTTTATTTATCGCTTTTACTGCAGAAGAAATGGGGCTATTGGGTTCTAAGTATTTTGGAAAACAAATTAATCCGGAAAAAATTGTTGCAGGAATAAATATTGAAATGATTGGAAAGGAATCTCCTTTTGGGCCAAAAACTGCTTGGATAACAGGATTCGATCGATCAAGTTTTGGTCAAATAATTCAGAAAAACCTAACTAATTCAGAATACAAAGTTTTTCCTGATCCATATATAGCTTTCAGACTTTTTTACAGATCTGATAATGCTGCATTGGCTAGATTAGGAATCCCGGCTCACACCTTTTCTACAAGCCCAATGGACAAAGATCTCGACTATCATAAAGTTACTGATGAGGCTAAAACCCTAGACCCTTATACTATTAAAGAAACAATTAAAGCAATTGCTGAAGGCACTCTATCAATTATAATAGGAAAAGACACTCCTTCAAGGGTTAAAATTATAAAATATTAATTTTTTAAAAAGGCGTTAATATTCTTTTGATTCTTACTGATATTAAGTTAATTTTAAGAAAACTAATTTCATTATGAATAAAAAATCTAGAAGAAATTTCATCAAAAAATCTACTGTTTTAGGCGCTGGATTTTTTATTGTTCCAAGAAACGTCTTAGGGGGAAATGGCTATACCTCACCAAGTGATCAATTAAACCTGGCTGCTATTGGCTCTGGCGGAAAAGGGTCTAGTGATATTGCAAATGCCTCAGTAAATGGGCGTGAAAGAATAGTAGCATTATGTGATGTTGATTTTTCTGGAAGCGCTAAAAGATCTGTTAAAAAGTTTCCTAAAGCAAAGCTGTATTCAGATTTCAGAGAGATGCTTGACAAAGAAAAAGATATAGATGCTGTAACCATTTCTACTCCAGACCATGTGCATGGACCTGCAGCTGTTTATGCAATGGAAAGAAAGAAGCACGTATATGTTCAAAAGCCAATTACTCATAATATTAGAGAAGCTAGATTGCTTACCGAGTTGGCTCGAAAGCAAAAGGTTGTAACCCAAATGGGTAATCAGGGGGGATCTAACCCTCTATTAAAAATGGTTCAAGGCTGGATAGATTCCGGTAAAGTTGGCAAAATTTCCGAAGTTAAGGTTTGGACAAATAGACCTGTTTGGCCTCAAGGGGTTGAGATGCCTAGTCCCGATGCCAGCCAAAAGCCAGATTCTTTAAACTGGAATTTATGGCTAGGTCCTGCTAGTGAAAAAGCTTACACCCCTAATTTACATCCATTTAATTGGAGAGGGTGGTGGGAATATGGGACAGGAGCATTGGGAGATGTTGGTTGCCATTTAATTGATATTCCTTTTAGAACGCTGGGGTTAAAATATCCAAAAGATGCAGAATGTAGTGTGGGTAGCGTATACACTAAAATGTGGAATGCCGATTATTACCCTGAAGGCTGTCCTCCATCATCATTAATTACTTTAAACTTTGGGGCAACTAAAAAAAATAATACTCCAATGCAATTAACTTGGACTGATGGGGGTATTCGTCCTCCTCATCCTGAAATTATTCCTGCTAATGATGATATCGGGGGGCCCGGAAGTTATAATGGCGTCTTAATGATTGGAGAAAAGGGAATTATCTCAACAAACATTAATGACAGCTCTCCTCTAACTCCAAAGTTATATTTGTATGATGGAGGAACCGAATTTGGGCCTGAAACTGAAAAAATGCCTGAACCTGAATATGGCCACCAAAGAAAATGGGTAGATGCATGTAAAGCTGGATTTAACAGTAAAGAACATTTAGAGCTGACCTCTTCTTTTGATTATGCTGGACCAATGACTGAAACAGTTTTAATGGGGAATTTAGCTATTAGAAGCTATATGCTAAGAAAAGAAAATTCTAAAGGAGGTTTTGACTTTTTTGCAAGGAAAAAACTTCTATGGGATGGAGAAAATATGAAAATTACAAACCTCGAGGCGGCAAATCAGTTTGTTACTAGACAATATAGACAAGGATGGAAAATATGATTTAATGATTTATTTCATGGCATTATTTTTGAACAAATCTTTGTATGAAAAATTTGCTGTCAATAATCTTTTTTCTGTTTTTTAGTATCTCTTTAAAATCTCAGAAAATATATTCTTCTAATAAATCATATCAAGCAGATTTAAAAGTGTTTGTTGTTAAACATGAGTATCAAGCAGATTTGAATGTGTTTAAAGTAAGTCAGCCTTATCAAACAGATGGCAATTCAGGTCTATGGTATTTTGTTAATCAACAATATCTTTCAGACAAAAAAGTCTTCTTTGTAGATTATGAATATCAGTCTGATTTAAAAGTTTTTTTTGTTAATTATAAATATCAATCCGGATGGAGAAATAGCAATAAAAAGCATTTATTATATTAAAACATAATCCTAATTTCAATAGACCTAATTAATTATCTTTGCCCATGATATAATTCATATAAATGAAGCCAAATCAAAAGCTAGGCACTTCTAAAAAAACACAAGTAGAAAACATGTTCAATGCAATATCAATTGAATATGACTTTATAAACAAACTAATTACTTTTGGAAATGATATTAAATGGAGAAAAAAAGTTTATGAAATTGCTAAAGAAAGTATGCCTAAACGTGTCTTAGATATTGCAACAGGGACTGGAGACATCGCTTTGGAGCTTGCAAATATAGAGGGTGCAAAAATAATTGGCTTGGATATTTCTGAAAAAATGTTAGATCTAGGAAGACAAAAAATTCTTAAACAAAACCTTTCTGATAAAATAGATCTTATCTCTGGCGATGCTGAAAGCCTTGCTTATTCAAATAATTATTTTGATGTAATAACAATTGGATTTGGTGTGAGAAATTTTCAAAACCTGATTAAAGGATTGGATGAGAGCAGAAGGGTTTTGAAGGAAAATGGAAAATTAATAATCTTAGAAAGTTCAATTCCTAAAAATCCAATCATTAGGTTTTTTTACTTTATTATTAGCAAGGTTTATATTCCATTTTTAGGCCTTCTTTTTTCAAAAGATAAATCTGCTTATAATTACTTGCAGAAATCCGCTGAAAAATTTCCTAGTGGAAATAAATTTGTTGAAATTTTAAAAAAGTGTGGTTTTAAAAATATTAAAACGACAGAACAAATGCTCGGAGCTACATCCATATATATCGCACAAAAGTAACATTAAAGCTGTTTTATAAATTATACATGATTTCTAATAGTTTATTCTTTTCAAAATTAAATGCCTTTCATAAGAATGAAACTCCTTTCGTTGCTTATAAATTGCCTGACTCTAATATATTGACCTTAAATATTGCTAAAAAAGACACTGTTTCTCCAATTTTTCTAAAAGATGATCCGGGTTTTATAATAATGCCTTTTAGCCCAAAAAAGAAAGGCTACCTAATTCCTCAAGACAAAACTTATTCTACTAAAGTTGATTCGGATAATAGTGCTTTTTGGTCAAAAAAAAATAAAATAAAATCTAATTTATTTTTTAAGCAAAAAAAGACTTATCTAAAAACCATTACTGATATTATTTCTAAAATTTCAACAACAGAATTAAACAAGTTAGTTTATTCTGAATGTTTTAAAATTGATGCTAATGAAAATAATTTCTCTAATTATTTTCAAAGACTATTAAATTCTAATCCTATGGCTTTTTGCTATTTGTTTTATCATCCAAATGAAGGTTTTTGGATAGGTGCAAGCCCTGAAACCCTCTTAACTATTAAGGATAAAAAAATAACTACAATGGCGCTTGCAGGAACAAAAACAAGAGCCGTTTCAAAATGGGGGAAGAAAGAAATATTAGAACAAAAAATAGTTCAAGATGAAATTCAGAAAGACTTAATTCCATATTGTAAAAGTTTACAAGCTCAAAAAACACATACTTCAAAAGCAGGGAATATTGATCATTTGAAAACTATTTTAACTGGCATTACAAATTCTAAACCTATTGAAATTCTCAGCGCAATTCATCCAACACCTGCAGTAGCAGGGGTGCCAAAAAATACTGCTATCTCAATTATTGAAGAAAAAGAGAGCCATGATAGATCTTTTTATTCTGGATATCTAGGCTTTATCAATCGAAATAATTGTAGGCTTTTTGTAAATCTAAGGTGTGCACAAATTAAAAAAAATCAAGCTAACGTTTTTGTAGGAGGAGGAATAACAAAGGATAGCTTGCCTGAAAAAGAATGGGAAGAAATTATGGAAAAGTCCCAAACAATTTTGAGAGCTATTTGTATATAGTCCATTAATTCATTTAGTACATTTGTAAGTCAATGATGTATCCCAAAATTCCTTCTGCTCAAACAATAATCCTTTATTGTATAAAAATAGGAATAAAGCATATTGTCATCTCTCCTGGATCAAGAAATGCCCCTTTAGCAATTGGGTTTGCATCTAATAAAAAATTCAAGTGCTATAGTGTAATTGATGAAAGGTCAGCTGGGTTTTTTGCACTTGGAATTGCACAACAAACTAAACTCCCCGCTTTACTTTTGTGCACCTCTGGCTCTGCTTTACTGAACTATTCTCCTTCAATTGCCGAAGCTTTTTACAGTGAAATTCCTTTGATTGTTATTTCCGCTGATAGACCTGTTTACAAAATAAATATCGGGGATGGACAAACTATTGATCAGATTAATGTTTTTGGAAAAAATATATTAAGCTCTGATTCTCTAATGCAAGATCTTAACCACCAAACTCAGGCAATCAGCAAAAGCAATCAACAAAAACTAATCAAACTTCCTGTTAACAAAAAATCAATTGACAAATTACAGTCTGATGTTCAGGTCTATAATGAAAAGCTGCTTGAAAAAAGTTTTTATAATTGTATTGAGCTAAATAAGCCTATACATATTAATATCCCGCTAGAAGAACCATTATATAACTTTGTAGAAAACCCCACTATTTCCCTTTCTAAAAAGAACAAGCCCCCTTCTCCTGTTTCAAAAAGTTCTGATAATTTTAATCCTAATATTTTTAAAAAGCACTCTAAAATTATTGTTTTAATTGGCTGTTGCTCTCCAAATTATTTAACTACAAAAACTATTAATAAAATAAAATCTAATTCTAATATTGTTGTACTAAAAGAAACCACCTCAAACATAGAAGATGATTCTTTTTTTGGAAATATAGACAAAATAATTGCCCCTATTGAGCTTTTAAAAAACAGTACTGAAGTTTTCAAATCTATTCGTCCAACTCTACTTATTACAATCGGTGGAATGATTGTCTCAAAAAAGGTTAAGTCTTTTTTAAGAGATTTTTCCCCTCAACTTCATCTTCATGTTGGGTTAGGCAAGGCCAATGATACTTATTATGTTGGGGTTAAACATATTCTTAAAAACCCTAATCTTTTTTTTCAAAAAGCCAAGTTTATTAAAAATTCTGATTTCAACTATTACAATTCATGGAAAAAAATCTCTAATCAAAGAATAGCTCCTCATAAACTTTTTTTAAAAAATGCTCCATTTTCAGATTTAATTGTTTTTTCAATTATATCTTCTAGCATTCCTCTTGCTTTTCAGGTTCAAGTAGCTAATAGCTCTCCCATAAGATATCTACAACTTTTTAAAATTCACTCCTCTAATGCAATTTATTGTAATCGGGGAACAAGCGGAATTGACGGAAGTACGTCAACAGCAGTTGGCGCAGCTGCTGTTTCCTCAGGCCCAACTCTTTTAATAACAGGCGATATAAGTTTTTTTTATGATATAAATGGCCTTTGGAATTCTTATATTAAATCTAGCTTTAGAATTATAATTATTAATAATGGTGGTGGTGGGATTTTTCGAATTTTACCTGGTCATAAAGACAATAAAATTTTTTCAAAATTTATAGAAAACAATCATTCTTTAAACGCTAAATATTTAGCAAAACTGTATGGTTTTAATTATCAAAAAAAGAGCTCCAAGTCTGGAATTAGAAAAGCATTAAAAACCTTTTTTAAAAATTCTTTAAAGCCAAAAATTTTAGAAATATCAACTCCTTCTGAAATAAGCTCTAAAACCCTAAAAAATTATTTTAAATATTTGTCTAAAAACTAATATTTAAAAAGCTGAAGAAAGCCTTATCTTTAAAAAAATTTTATGATGAAAGTCAAATGGAATAATGTTAAAAAATACTCTGATATAAATTTTGATTTTTATAATGGAGTGGCCAAAATAACTATTAATCGCCCTAAGGTTTATAATGCTTTTAGGCCTGAAACAAATATTCAAATGCTTGAAGCTATGGATATTTGTAAAGAAAGAACAGATATAGATATTGTTGTAATAACAGGCGCTGGGAAGAAAGCTTTTTGTAGTGGTGGAGATCAAAATGTAAAAGGTGCAGGCGGCTACATAGGAGATGATGGAGGCCCAAGATTAAATGTTTTAGATCTCCATAAAAAGATTCGAGAAATTCCTAAGCCAGTAATTGCTATGGTTAATGGTTATGCTATTGGAGGAGGTCATGTTTTACATGTTGTGTGTGACCTAACAATAGCAAGTGAAAATGCTATTTTTGGACAAACTGGTCCTAAAGTTGGTAGCTTTGACGGAGGTTTTGGAGCTTCATATTTAGCTAGACATGTTGGCCAAAAAAAGGCTAGAGAGATATGGTTTTTATGTGAACAATATTCTGCTAATGAGGCTCTCAAAATGGGGATGGTTAACAAGGTTGTTCCTTTAAATCTTTTAGAAAAAACTGTTTTAGAATGGTGTGTAATTATGCAAAAAAGAAGCCCTTTAGCCTTAAGAATGATTAAAAGGAGTCTTAATGCTGAGCTTGATGGGCAGCATGGTTTAATGCAGCTTGCAGGAGATGCTACATTGTTATATTATCTTACAGAAGAGGCGCAAGAAGGTAAAAATGCATTTCTAGAAAAAAGGGATCCCAACTTTAAGAAATATCCAAAGTTCCCTTAGATCTAATCATATATAATTATTTGTTAAACAAGATGGCTTCAAAATTAAATGTATGGATTTCAGCAGCTAGACTTCGAACAATCCCATTGTCTGTTTCTGGTGTTTTGATAGGCTCTTTTTCAAGTTTAAACGACAACAAGTTTAATCTTTCTATTTTTTTACTTGCCATATTAACTACTGCTTCATACCAGATTCTTTCAAATTTTGCAAATGACTATGGAGATGGAGTAAAAGGGACTGACAAAAAAAGAATTGGGCCCAAAAGAGCTCTACAAAGCGGGGAAATTAAAGAAAATGAAATGAAGAATCTAGTTATTATAAGCGCTCTTGTATGTTTCCTTTTAACAATTATACTAGTCTCTATTTCTTTTAAAAATAATTTCATAAATCTTGCTTTATTTATTTTTTTAGGTATTCTAGCAATTATTTCAGCAATAAAATATACAATTGGATCTAATGCATATGGGTATGTTGGCCTTGGAGATGTTTTTGTTTTTATTTTTTTTGGCTTAGTTAGCGTATTAGGATCTAATTTCTTGTTCACAAGTTATTTTAATTTTTCTCTAATTTATCCTGCTTGTGTCATAGGCTTCTTGAGTGTTGGAGTTTTAAACCTAAACAATATGAGAGACATTAAAAATGATTTTGAAAACAAAAAAAATACTCTTGTTGTAATAATTGGCCTTCCTAAATCTAAAATATATCATTCTGCTTTATTGATATTATCGATTATTTTAATGTTAAAATTCCATTTTTTAATTAAAATAAAATCAGTTTTATTGACAATTTTTTTCATTTTATTAGTATTAGCCCTGCTATTTCAGGCTTATAAAGTTTATAAAGTTTCTCATGAAAAAGATTTTGATTTATACTTAAGGCCTTTGGTCTTTTCTGTTTTTTTATACGCTATAATCTTATCAATTCATTATTTAGTATTCTTATAGCCATGAAAGCTTCTTATTTTAAACATATATTAAAGTTCAAAACTCCCTCTGGAACCTCCAGGGGTATTTTAACAAGTAAAGAAAGTTGGTTTATAATAATTAAAACTAAAAGCTCTTTTGGCATTGGGGAGTGTAGTTTAATTCCTGAGCTAAGTCCAGATCCTATATCTTCGTTTGAAACAAAACTTAAAGAAGTTTGTAAAAAAATTCATTTGGGTTTTGATAAATTATCCAAAGATTTAATAAAGTTTCCTGCCATTTCATTTGGCCTTGAAACAGCATTTAGATCATTGAACAGCGAAAGCCCTTTTATTTTTTCTAATTCTAATCTTACAACGGGGCAGAATGGAATTCCAATTAATGGTCTAATTTGGATGGGAAGCCATAGCTTTATGAAAAAACAAATAAGTAATAAAATTCGAAAAGGGTTCTCTTGTTTGAAGATTAAAATAGGGTCATTAAACTTTACAGAAGAGTGTGACTTATTAAAGTTTATTCGTTCAGAATATTCTGAATATGATTTAGAATTAAGGCTAGATGCCAATGGATCCTTCTCAAAGGAATCTGCCTTAAAAAAACTAAGTAAACTTTCTAAATTTAACATTCACTCCATTGAGCAGCCAATTCAAGTAAATCAATGGGATGAAATGGCGTCTCTTTGTGAAAAATCTCCAATTTCAATAGCGCTAGATGAAGAGCTAATCGGCGCTTATTCTGTTGCCGATCAAGACAAAATGTTGAATAATATAAAGCCAGACTATATTGTCCTTAAGCCCAGTTTAATCGGTGGTATACAAAACTCTGAAAGCTGGATTCAGTCTGCTAAAAATTTAGGAATTAATTTCTGGGTGACCAGTGCTTTAGAAAGCAATATTGGTTTGAATGCCATTTCACAATGGTCATATAAGAATTCCTCCTTTTTACACCAAGGCCTAGGAACAGGGGAAATCTATTCAAATAATATTGATTCTCCGTATTACATTCAAAATGGGGTTCTTAAATACAACCCTAACGATTCTTGGGATAAAAATTTCTTTACAAATTCTCTCACTTAATATGAAAAATTCGCCATACAGTTTCCATCCTAACTTTAAATTAAATGGAATGCTCTATAGTACATTAAAGAAAAGTCTTTCATACAAAGAATTCTTCTCGGACAAAATTGATGTTTTAGATTTTATTGAGACTTGGGAAAACAACGATTCTGTTATTTCTTTAAAAACTTCTGGGTCAACTGGTCTCCCAAAAAACATTCTTGCTAAAAAAAATGCAATGGTTTATTCGGCAAAAAAAACAGGGAAAGAGTTTGATTTAAAATCTGGTAGTAAAGCGCTACTTTGTTTGCCTCTAACTTTTATAGCGGGGAAAATGATGCTAGTAAGGGGTTTTGTTTTAGGATTAGATTTACATATTGCAAAGCCCAGTAGCTCCCCTTTAAAAAACACTACTAAATTATATGATTTTGTTGCAATGACACCTTATCAACTAGAAAGATCAATTGAAGATTTAGACAAAGTCAAGTGTTTAATTGTTGGTGGCAGCCCAGTTTTAGAGTGGATAAAAAAGAAAGTTAAATCTTCCTCAACTATAATTTACGAAACTTATGGCATGACCGAAACCTTATCACATGTTGCTATTAAAAATCTCAGCATTGGAGAAAATGAATTTCGAGCTATTTCGGGAATTACTTTTTCAGAAAAAAATGGCTTTTTAGAAGTTTTTGCTCCATTTATCTCTAAAAATCCTATCCTAACTAATGACCTGATTCGCTTGGTTTCCAATACTGTCTTTGAATGGAGGGGAAGGGCTGGATTAATAATAAACTCTGGCGGCATAAAGATTAACCCAGAAAAAATAGAAAAGCTCCTCGGAACATATTATAACATTCCGTTTATAGTGTGTGGATTTCCTGACAAAAAGCTAGGCGAAAAAATTGTTTTAGTTTTTGAAAACAAAATCCCGTCAACCCCCGAATTATTTTTTAAAAATTTAAGCCCTTACGAGAGGCCAAGGGAAATCTTTTTGTTAAATTCATTTAAAAGAATACATGGGAAAATAAACAGAAATGATATTAAAAATAGACTTTTAAAAATTTCAAATGGAAGAAAGTAAAGAAGAGGAGTTTTGGAATACCTTAACACATTTTATTGGACTAGTTTTAAGCTTAATTGGTCTTCCTTTTCTTTTATATTACAATAGCAATCTTACTGAGCTTAGCATTTATGGTATTCTTTTTTTTGAATTTGGATTAATTAGTCTCTATTCCGCATCAACTCTTTACCATTATACTTCCAATATTGAATTAAAAAAAAAATTTAGGATTTTTGATCATATTAGTATTTTTTATTTAATAGCTGGTTCATATGCCCCAGTTTGCCTAATAACTCTCTATGAGGGTGCTGGAATTAAAATTCTTTCTTATATAATTGCTCTTGCTGTGATAGGAACCTTATTTAAGTTTTTTTTCACTGGGAGATTTGACAGGCTTTTTCTTCTTCTTTATTTATTTATGGGCTGGTTAATCATTATAGATTTTGATTCTATTTTGGCTCTAATTCCCTTTAATGGAATCCTATTATTAGTATTAAGCGGGGTACTTTATTCTATTGGAACAATTTTTTATAGTCTTCAGCAGGTGAAATATTCCCACGCTATCTGGCATCTATTTGTTTTAGGAGGAAGCGCATCACATTATTTTGTAGTATTATTTTATATTATATAGGCTGTTTTAATTCTATAAAAACTATATATTTATACCTAAAAATCTCTATAAAACTATTTATTTTAATTTTTATATTATTTTTTCATGTACAAATATTTATTCTTATTATTTTCATTAATTATGTTCGCTCAAAAATACGAAACCCAAAAATATGAGGTCATTAATAAGCTGGATGATTTCGAGATAAGATATTATCCTCCTGCCATAAAAGCAAAGGTTAGCTCTGGGGGTAATTTTTCAAAACTTTTTAAATATATAAGTGGAAATAATGAAAAAAATGAAAAAATTGCAATGACTACTCCTGTTTATATGAGCAGAAAAGATGAAAAGATTACAATGGAGTTTGTAATGCCCTCGAAATATTCTGAAAAAAATATGGTTCCGCCAAATGATAAAGATATTGTTTTATATAGATCAATCCCTGGATATTATGCCTCAATTACTTTTGGGGGATATGCTAGCGTTAAAAAAGTCAATTACTATTATGATCTTCTTTTAAATAAAATTAAAGACAGTGAATTGGTAGTAGTTGGACGCGAGCCTATTTCTCTTTCTTACAACAGCCCTTATAAAGTTTTCAATAGACGAAATGAGGTCCTTATAGAAAT
>MDSV01103240.1_pt1 | contig 14693 bp, 15 predicted proteins | sample 810851 | NCBI WGS metagenome assembly MDSV01 (sample SAMN05326640, study PRJNA326480) | marine metagenome | isolation source: seawater | place: Atlantic Ocean: North East | collected 2012 | reverse complement strand
TAAAGAAGTCTCTGAATTAAAAGGAAAGGTGTTAATAAAATTTGATGATAATACAAATGATCTTGTAGACTATGTTGTGGTTGCCGATGGAATTTTCTCAAATACAAGATCTTTTTTTGAAAAGAAAAAAAATAAACCAAAATTTAAAAAAGCAATAGCATTGAGAACAATATTAAAGTCAAAACATGAATTAGACATTAATGAAGATAGAATTAGTTTATTTATGGGAAAGAATTGTCATTTAGTAATTTATCCAATAAATAAAAATAAAGAGCTCAATCTAGTCTGCATTGTAAGAAACAATAAATATAATCCCGGAGATATAAAAACTTTAATAGATAAGGTGGTAAGTCAAAATCTTAAATTTAAAAAAATTTTTGAAACCGAGTTAAAAACTTGGCCGTTATATTCGACTTCAAAAATTTTGCCTTCAACTAATAATAAAGTTTTTTATGTTGGAGACGCATTTAATGGATTATTACCTACTTTGGCTCAAGGTGCTGGACAGTCAATCGAAAGTGCATATGAGTTATTTAATTTAATAAACGAAAATAAGATAGATATACAAAATGCTTATTTTAAAGAGAGATCGAAAAGAGTAAAAATTGTCAGGAGGAGATCAAATCTTAATTTTATCATTTTTCACTTTTCTAGCAAAATAATGCAATCAATAAGAAATTTTTTAATGAAATTTTTGCTAAGGAGAAAAAGCTTTGTTAATAAGTTTTTAGGCTTAGTATATAAAAATTAAAATTTTTTTTCTGAAATAAACCTTTTTCTAAGATTATCAATTAAAACTTTTGAACCATTAATTTTATAATGCCAGTAAGTCCATCCATTACAACTCTCAGTACCCATAATTTTTGCAGCGATCTTATGAATTGAACCTTCTGACTCTTTATATTTTATACTTCCGTCTGCCATTATTTTTGCATTAATTTTTTTCTTTGGATCAAATAATGTCGTACCAGGTTTAATTATTCCCAGTTCAACTAGTGACCCAAAAGGTATTCTTGGTTTTGATTTATTGTTCTTTATTGTATCAAGGTAATTGTCTTCAATCTTTATAGTTTTATTTATTCTTTGCTTTGCCGAATTAAAATATTTTCTATCTTTTTCAATTCCACAAAAAACTCTACCCAATTTTTTGGACACAACGGCGGTAGTTCCAGTGCCTAGAAAAGGGTCGAAAATTGAATCTCCCTTATTTGTAGTTGCTAATATAATCCTGTGAAGCAAGGCCTCAGGTTTTTGGGTAGAGTGAATTTTTTTTCCATTTTTTTTCAACCTCTCTTTTCCATTGCAAATAGGCAAAGTCCAATCCGATCGCATTTGCAAATCATCATTTAAACATTTAAGAGATTGATAATTAAAAGTATATTTTGATTTTTTACTTTTTGAAGCCCAAATCAAAGTTTCATGAGCATTAGTGAATCTGGTGCCTTTAAAATTAGGCATTGGATTATTTTTTCTCCAAATCACATCGTTAAGTAACCAAAAACCTAAATTTTGTAAGTGATAGCCTAATCTAAAAATATTATGGTAGGATCCGATTACCCAAATGCATCCATTATCTTTTAATATTCTTTTACATTCATTCAACCAGGTTTTGCAGAATTCATCATAATGCTCAAAACTTTTAAACCTATCCCACGTATCATTTACACCATTAACCTTGCTAGAGTCTGGCCGAGTAAGTCTTTCTCCAATCTGCATGTTGTAAGGCGGATCAGCAAAAACTAAATCAAAAGTTTTTTCGGGAATTTTTTTTATTTCTTTTAAGCAATCACCATTTAAAATTTTATTAGAAAATTTTGACATTATTGATTCAACCTTAAATTGAATCTTTGGTCAAACTCTTTTAAGAAAAAAAAGTATCTTCTTGTGTTAAAAATTCTTATCCTGACAATATCTTGTGTACGGGTTTGAAGCTTTTTCTATGATGAGCCGTGACACCAAACTTTTTTAGCCCATCTAAGTGAGCTTTAGTACCATATCCAAAATTACTTTCCCAAGCATATTTTGAAAACCTTTCTGATAATTTTATCATTAATTCATCCCTGAAAACTTTTGCAATTATTGAGGCTGCACTTATAACCTTAACTTTCTCATCTCCATTTATAATAGTTTTAAAATTTTTAATACCTTTTGGAGCAAAATTTCCATCGATAAGAACGATATCAGGCTTAATTGACAATTGATCAATTGCCCTTTTCATAGAAAGTAAAGAGGCTTGCAATATATTAAGATTAAAAATTTCCTCGACAGATGCTAAACCTATTGCATAACTAGAGTTATTTTTTATATGATCGGCAATATCTTTTCTTTTTTTGAAAGTAATTTTTTTTGAATCTTTTAAAAGTTTAATATTAATTCCATATTTTAAAATAACTGCTGCCGAAACTACTGGTCCTGCAAGACAACCTCTTCCAACTTCGTCAACTCCCGCAATTATTCTTTTATTTTTCACTTAAATTTTTAGATTTAGCTTTTTTTCTCTTATCATTTTTAAATCAATCCATGCTAATTTTTTTTGTGCAGGCTGACGCATTAAAAAAGCTGGATGAAAAGTTACCAATACGGACGTCACACATGTTCCAAATTTTTTTTCTATCCATTTTCCTCTTATTTTTGAAATTACATCCTTATTACCAATAATTGCATGCATTGCTGTACTACCTAAAAGAACTAAAATTTTAGGACCTATAATTTCTATGTGTTTTAAAATAAATGGAAGATATCTTTGCATTTCTTTGTCAGTGGGTTTTCTATTATCTGGCGGTCTATAATTAATAATATTTGAAATATAAATATTTTTTCTATCTAGATTAATCGCCGTCAACATTTTGTCTAAGAGAATTCCAGCTCTTCCAACAAATGGCAATCCTTCTTTATCTTCATTAGCTCCTGGCGCTTCACCAATTAGCATAATTTTTGAATTAGGGTTTCCATCGCTAAAAACAATATTGGTTGCTCGTTTTTTTAATTCACAATCTTTCAAATTTAAAATTGATTTTTTCAATAACTCTAAGCTTTTTTTTTTGTCTTCCGGAACATCATAATTAAGTTTTTTATATCTATTGATTGCTTTATTATTATAAATTAAATTATAGTTAATTAAGTTATAATATTTGATTAACTTAATTGAATTTGAGTTTATTTTTTTCATGAATATTAAAAATATTATAAAGTTTCTTTACAAAGTTGTCTTACAAATAATTATTATCTCAATTTTTTTTTCCACAGCTAACGCAAAAAAACCGAATAAATTTGAAAAAGGTAAATATATTTCTAATTATTTTTCTGGAATAATACTTTTTAACAACAATGAATTTGATGGATCGTACAGTTTTTTAAAAAAACTCGATGGTTTAGAACAAAGCCATGATTATTATACAACTAAATATTTGTTTTCATTGGTAAATTTAGGAAAATTAAGTGAAGCATTTTATTACTCAAAAAAATTAGAAAAAAAAGGCCTAAGTAATTTTGAAAGTGATTTAATAACTGGTATTTATCATCTTAAGAATGAAGAGTTTGATAAAGCAAAAAAATATTTTTTAAAAATAAAAGAAAATAAATCTGAATATATATTAAACGATTTTATCCCAACCTCATTGTTAAATTGGGCAAGTTTTAATAAATTAAATTTTGAAGATGCACGACAAAAAATAAACTCAGCCGATTTTAATTCAGAAAAATTAAAGAATATTCAGAATACTTTTCTGAATTGTTATTATAAAAATGAAAAAACAGAATTTTTTTTTAAAAAACTTGTTTCAAGTGAAAAAGATTTTTCAAGATACAATTATTTTTACGTAAAGTATTTATTTGATATTGGAAAAAATGAACTTGGGGGTCAAGTGCTTGAAGAGTCATTAATTTCATTTCCAAGGAATTTACTCCTAAACGAATTTAAAATAAATTTAAAAAATAAAAAAAAAATTGATAACTTTAACTGTCAAAATGAATCACATGTAATTGCTGAAATATTTTATATAGCGTCAAATCTTCTGTCTTCTCAGAATTTATATTCATATTCAAATTTTTATCTAAATTTAGCGAAGTTTTTAAATAAAAACTTTTATTCATTTGATACACTCTTAGCAGAGAATTTTTTAAATCTTAAAAATTATAAACAAGCCAAAAAAATTTATTATAAATTGAAAAATAAAGGTGATGCTTTTTCTTGGCATGCCGCTAAGCAAGAAGCTAATATTTATCTTTTAAAAGATGAAAAAGAAAAAGCTTTAAATTTATTATCCATTGCTTTTAATAAAATCCAGAATAAAACTGTTTATGATCAATTTGATTACGCAGAATTTTTAAAGAACAACAAAGAATTTGAAAAATCTATCAAATATTACACTGAAATTTTAAATTTGATAAATAAAAGTCATTATTTATTTTCTGAAGTTATGGATAGTAGAGGAGTTGCTCATGAGAGAACAGGAGAATGGATTAAAGCAGAAAAAGATTTACTTGCATCACTTGAGGTCAGACCAGACCAAGCTTATGTAATTAATTACCTTGCTTATTCTTGGATAGAACAAGGAATTAAAATAGATCAGTCTTTAAAAATGCTAGAGAAAGCGAATAAGCTTAAATCAAATGATCCTTATATAATCGACTCGATAGGTTGGGCTCTATTTAAACTAAAAAGGTATAAGGAATCGAAAAAATATTTACAACAAGCAGTAAAATTAATGCCAGCTGATCCAATTGTTAACGATCATTATGGTGATGTTTTATGGAAAAATGGAAAAGAAATTGAAGCAAGATATTATTGGAGATATGTACTTAATCTTGAAAACACCGAGAAAGAATTAAAAAAAAATATAAAAAACAAGTTAATATTGGGAATTTAAATGGTTATAAAATCTTTCTCAAAAATTAATTTATCCCTTAGTATCAACAAAAAATTAAAACATACTGGTCTTCACGAAATACAGTCTTATTTTTGTTTATTAACTCTTCATGATAAAATTCTAATTAAAAAAAATAAAGCGAAAAAAGACAAAGTAATATTTCATGGGAAATTTGGTAAATACGTTAATAAAAAAAACAATTCAATTACTAAAATACTAAAAATTTTAAGAAGAAAAAAACTTATATCTGCCTATTACTTTATAAAGGTAAAGAAAAATATACCAGTTTTTTCCGGTTTAGGAGGGGGCACGAGTAATGCAGCATTTGTGGCAAAATTTTTATTAAAAAACAAAGTTAATGATTATTTAATCCATAATTTATCGAAAGAAATTGGCTCAGATTTCCCTATCTTTTTTTTTAAACAAGGATTTTTAGAAAATCTTAAAACTATTAAAAAATTCAAAAAAAGATATACTTTTCATTTTTTACTCATCCGTCCGAAAATCAATTGTTCTACACAATATATTTACTCAAAAGTAAAGGATTACCGCAAAAAAGTTAAATTTACAGATAATAAAATAAGTACAAAATCAAAATTTTTAGAGACTTTAAAAGCTTCTAATAATGATTTACAAAATATTGTAGAAAAAAAATATTTACCTATAAAAAAAATTATTAATGAAATTAGTGATCTTGAGGGTTCCCATTTCTCCAGAATGACAGGATCTGGTTCAGTTTGTTTTGGCTTATTTACAAATAAAAAAAGAGCAAAAGCGACAAAAAGGACTTTATTAAAAATCTTTCCTAAATACTGGTGTGCATATACTAAAACTATTTAATTTTTAATTTTTATGATATATGAAGTTTAGGAACTTTGGGGCATAGCCAAGCGGTAAGGCAGCGGTTTTTGATACCGCCATCCTAGGTTCGAATCCTAGTGCCCCAGCCAATGATTTATGTTTAATCTAAGTTTAAAAATCATACAGAATATTAGAAGAAGTTTTTTTCCTTTTTACAGAAATAAAGAGTTGCAATATATTTTTAAAAAATTACAAGAAGGCTTTCCAAGCGAAACCGTTGTGGCTAGGTTCGTTGGTGGGTGTGTTAGAAGACACATTTCAGGTGAAAAAGTTGATGATATTGATATCGCAACTATATTAACGACAGATCAGATTAAAGAAAAATTTGAAAATACTAACTTGAAGGTAATTAATACAGGCGTAACACATGGGACTGTAACGATAATATCTGAAAACCAAAAAGTCGAATTAACAACTTTGCGAAAAGATCTTAAAACAGATGGAAGGCATGCAGAAGTCGAATATACTGATGATTGGAAATTAGACTCTGAGAGAAGGGACTTTACTATAAATGCAATTTACTTAGATATAAAAGGAAAAATCTATGACCCGCAAATGGGTTTAGATGACTTAAAAAATAAAAATGTGAAATTTATTGGAGACCCTCAAAAAAGAATTGAAGAAGACTATTTGAGAATAATAAGGTTTATAAGATTTAAGATTACATACGATATTAAAGTTGAAGAAGCTATTAGCAGTATAATTAAACAAAATTTGGATGGGATAAAAAAAATTTCTAAGGAAAGAATACTATTGGAATTGTTTAAATTATTAGATTTAAAAAATTTTTTTAAAATAAATGACAATATACATTTGAGAGAGATATTTATTTTAATTTTTCCAGAATTTATGTATCTTAATAGACTAGGACGGCTTAAAAAAATTAACAATTATCAAGAGTTTGACAGAGAGATATTGCTTGGACTGCTTTTAATTGATCAAAAAAAAAATCATGAATACTTCGTACATAAATATAATGTTTCAAATAGGATTAAAGATATTTTAGAAAATCTGGCTTTAAATTTAGAAGAATTAAAAAAAAATAAAAAATTTTTAGATCATGATTTAATTAAAAATATTTATATTCACGGAAAAGACCATTTAAAAGCCTTAAATTTAATTAATTTTTCCATTAACCCAAAGACTAAATTATATGAATTTAAGAAAATTCTTAACAGAATATCGAAGTCTAATATTCCAAAATTTCCTATCGATGGAGAATTTCTTAAGCAAAATGGATTAAAAGAAGGAAAGACTCTTGGTAAAATCTTAAAGAAAATTGAAAAGGAATGGATAGATAATAGCTTTAAAATATCAAACGAAAGAATTAAAGAACTAATAAGAGTAAATTCTATTTAATAATTAAAGGTATTCTACTTTTAAGATTTCAAAGTTTCTTTCTCCTGAAGGGGTATTTACACTGACCATTTCCCCTTTATTTTTTCCAATTAAAGATTTTCCAATCGGACTTTTAAAGAAAATTAAATTTTTTTTAATATCGGCCTCATCCTGGCCAACAAGTCTATAAGTAATTTGCTTATTAGTTTCTAGATCTTGAACTTTTACTGTTGAACCAAAAATTACCTTTCCATTATTTTCTATTTTTGTTACATCAATAACATTTGCTCTTGCTATTAAATCATTAATTGCTATTACACGACTTTCAATAAGAGCTTGTTGCTCTTTTGCGGCGTGATATTCAGCGTTTTCTTTTAAATCGCCATGAGATCTTGCCTCAGCTATTGCTTCAACAATTTTTGGTCTTTGAATATTTTTTAAATCTTCTAATTCAGATTTTAAATTTTTTAAACCGTTTACAGTGATAGGTTCTTTTTCCATAATTATTTCCACTTAGCTTCTGGTGGTAGAGACATTAAAATTGAATCTATATTTCCACCAGAGTTTAAACCAAACTTTGTACCTCTATCATACAAAAGGTTAAACTCAATATATCTTCCACGTTTAAGTAATTGTTTTTCTTTATCTTTTTTTGTCCATTTTAATTCCTTTTTTCTATTAATTACTTTTTTTGATATATCTATAAAAGCTAAGCCTAGTTCTCTCACAAATTTAAAATTTTTAATCCAATCTTTCTTTTCATAGTCAAAAAATATACCACCGATACCTCTAGCTTCTTTTCTATGAGGTAAATAAAAATATTCATCACACCATGCTTTATATTTTTTATAATTTTTTTTATTTTGAAAACATACTTTTTTTAACAAAGAGTCTAAAATATTTTTTTCTTTCAAATCGAAATGGCTTGGAGTTGCATCCATCCCTCCTCCAAACCATTCCTTTGAAGTAACAATAAATCTAGTATTAAAATGAATAGCTGGTATTTTGGGATTCTTCATATGTGCAACAACTGAAATACCTGAAGCCCAGTATTTACCTTTTTTTTCTGCACCTAAAATGTTTGACCTAAATTTTTTAGGAAAAGTTCCTGAAACAGTAGATCTATTAACACCGACTTTATCAAATACTTTTCCTCTTGATAAAAGAAATGAAGTGCCCCCACCTTCACTTCGATTATTTTTCTTCCATTCTCTTTTAATAAATTTAATTTTATTGTTTTCTATAGCCTCAAACTCTTTACAAATTTGACTTTGTAAATATGAAAACCAACTACTAGCCATTTTTTTTCTAAATTCAGATGTAATCATTTAAATCTATTTTAATAAATTATTTTGCCTTAACGCCTCCGAAGCAACGATTGCAACACTCATTGCCACATTAAATGACCTAGTTTTTTTACTCATTGGAATTTTAATTCTATTTTTAATTGTCATGTGTAAATTCTCTGGTACGCCAGCGCTTTCTCTTCCAAATAATAGCATGTCATTTCTTCTAAATTTAAACTTATGATATAATTTTTTCGCCTTAGTTGTCATTAAAACTATCCTAGATTTATTATATTTTTTTAGAAAGGCGTCAAAATCATCATATCTAAAAATCTTACTCAAACCCATATAATCCATTACAACTCTTTTAAATCTAGCATCATTTAAATTGAAACCACACGGCTCTATAATATGTATTTTTAAATTTAAGCATGCGCCTAATCTAATAATTGCAGCTGTATTTTGAGGGATATCAGGTTTAAAGAGAACTATGTGCATTATTTCAGCTTAATTTATGTGTCATTCTGACCCTAGAAATTTTTAAAATATGGTTTTATTTAATAATTGCATTATAAGCACTTACATAAATGAGCAAAGAAGAAAAAAAAGTTAATCGGAGAGATTTTTTATTTACTGCTAGTTACACTGTTGGCGCAGTAGGTTTAGGAGCTGTAATTTGGCCTTTAATTGATCAAATGAATCCTGATAAAGCTCAAAAAGCTTTAGCTACAACTGAAGTTAATATAAGTCAAATTGAGCCTGGAAAGTCAATTACCGTATTATGGAGAGGAAAGCCAGTTTTTTTAAAAAGAAGAACACCGGAAGAAATTGCTGAGGCTAGAGCTGTAAGGTTGGACGATTTGCCTGATCCTCAGAAAGACGAAGATAGAGTAAAAGAGGGTAGAGACGAATGGTTAGTAATGTTAGGAGTTTGCACTCATCTTGGATGTGTTCCACTAAAAGACAAGGGAGACTACAACGGTTGGTTTTGTCCTTGTCATGGTTCTCATTATGATGTTTCTGGTAGAATTAGAAAAGGACCAGCTCCGACCAACATGGAAATACCAAAATTTGAATTTGTCGATAGCAACACTATTAAAATAGGATAGATAAAAAATGAGTGAACACGAGTACATACCAAAGTCCAAAGTAGGTAAATGGTTTAATGATCGATTACCATTACTAACTCTTGGTGCACATTTAACAGATTATCCTACACCCAAAAATTTAAACTACTGGTGGACCTTTGGTGGTATTTTAACTTTTTGTTTAATTACTCAAATAGTAACCGGAATAGTGTTGGCAATGCATTACGTGGCTCACGCCGACTTAGCTTTTGCAAGCGTTGAGCACATCATGAGAGACGTAAACTACGGATGGTTGATTAGATACATCCATAGCAATGGAGCTTCTATGTTTTTTTTAGCAGTTTATATTCATATTTTTAGATCTTTGTTTTATGGATCATACAAATCTCCACGAGAAGTAATCTGGATTATAGGTCTTATGATTTATTTACTTATGATGGCAGCAGCTTTCATGGGGTATGTATTACCTTGGGGTCAAATGAGTTTTTGGGGAGCTACTGTGATTACAAATCTATTCAGTGCTATTCCGTTAGTAGGAGATAGTATCACGACTTGGTTGTGGGGAGCTTATTCGGTTGATAATCCAACACTTAATAGATTTTTTAGCTTACATTATTTAATACCATTTTTAATTTTAGGATTAGTAGTTTTACATATATGGGCATTACATGTTCCGGGAAATAATAATCCTGTTGGTATAGATATTAAAAAACCATCTAAGGACACAGTCCCATTTCATCCCTACATAACAATAAAAGATGCTTTTGCTCTTCTTGTTTTTATGATTATATTCGCTGGATTTGTTTTCTTTACACCAAATGTTTTAGGTCACTCAGACAATTACATACCTGCGAATCCATTGGTCACTCCCGCTCATATAGTCCCTGAATGGTACTTGTTACCATTTTATGCAATTTTGCGATCAGTTCCCGATAAACTAGGAGGAGTGATTTTAATGTTCGGCGCAATATTTATTTTATTTGTGTTGCCGTGGTTAGATACTTCAAAAGTAAGATCTGCAGTTTTTAGACCAATATACAGACAGTTTTTTTGGATATTAATTGTAGATGTGCTAATGCTTGGTTATGTTGGAGCGATGCCTGCTGAAGGAGTTTATTTAGTTCTAGCTAGAGTGGGTACTGTTTATTACTTCCTACATTTTATTGTAGTAATGCCTGTTGTTGGTTATCTAGAAAAAACCGATCCAATTCCTATGAGCATTTCTGAACCAGTTTTGACAGGAGCAGCAGAACCATCAATAGCTAGGAAGGATAATGATAAGATCTAAATCTAAATTATTTTTTTTTACTTCTATTTTACTTATCATATTAAGACCTTTACAAAGCGCCGAAACAGTTGATCCAATTAAAGTTGATTGGAGTTTTAAAGGTTTAACAGGCACTTTTGATAGAGCATCGTTACAGAGAGGCTTTCAAGTTTACAAAGAAGTTTGTTCCTCTTGTCATTCAATGAAATATTTGAGTTACAGAAATTTAGGTGAGGCAGGCGGACCAGAATTTTCAGAACAGGAAGTAAAAGCTATAGCAGCAAGCTTTGAGATACAGGATGGTCCAGATGATCAAGGAGAAATGTTTTCTAGGCCGGGAAGACCTTCAGATAAATTTAAAAATCCATATCCTAATGTTCAGGCCGCAACTGCTGCAAACGGAGGTGCTTATCCTCCGGATATGTCAGTTCTTGTAAAGGCCAGGAAAGGTGGTGCAAATTATATTTATTCTGTATTAGTTGGTTATGAGGACCCGCCACCAGAAGTTAACTTAGATGAAGGTGTTTATTACAATAAATATATGATTGGAAACAAAATTAAAATGCCAAATAATTTGAGTGATGGATTAATAGAATATGCTGATGGCACAGAGTCAACGGTAGATCAAATGGCAAAAGATGTAACAACTTTTCTTGCATGGGCCGCTGAACCTGAACTAGAAGAAAGACACAAAACTGGCGTTAAAGTAATTATTTATTTGATACTTTTAACAATTTTAGTTTATCTAAGTATGAAAAAAATCTGGTCAAGGATTGACACGGAAATATAATACATCTCCATCTTTAACAATATAATCTTTTCCCTCAATTCTTAACCTACCATTTTCTTTACACTTTTCCGCACTTCCATATTTGATAAAATCTTCGCACGATACTGCTTCTGCTCTTATAAAACTTTTTTCAAAATCTGTGTGTATAACGCTTGCAGCTTTAGGTGCAGTCGTATTTTTTTTAACTGTCCACGCTTTGCTTTCCTCAGGACCAGAGGTGAAAAAAGTATCCAAATTAAGAAGATCATATCCCTCTTTAATAAGTTTATTTAAACCAGTTTTCTTCAAACCGATTTCTTGCATAAAAGATTCTTTTTCATCTTTATCAAGTCCTGAAAGTTGATCTTCTATATCTGCACAAATAAAAACAATTTTTTCATTGGAGTACTTATCCTCTATTTGCTTAGTATAACCGTTACCTTTAGATAAACTCTCTTCGTCAACATTGCAGACAATAATTTTTGGCTTAATACTTAATAAACCAACATTGGAAAGAAATTTTTCCTCCTCTTTATCGTTTGTTGTTATTTCTTTTCCATCACTAAGCAATTTTGATTTTTCTTCTAAAATTTGTAATTCTTTATTATTAAAGAGTTTCTTTTTACTTTTTTCTAGCTTTTTTTGAATAACATCTAAATCTGATAATATTATTTCAGTATTAATCGTATCTAAATCTTCTACTGGGCTTATTTTTGAGTTTACGTGAGTAATTTTTTCAGCATCAAAACATCTAACTAAATGTATAATTGCATCCACCTCTCTAATATGTGACAAAAACTTATTACCTAATCCTTCTCCTTTTGAGGCGCCCTTAACTAATCCTGCAATGTCAACGAAAGTTATATTAGTATAAATTTTTCTTTTTGAGTTTGATAATTTTGTTAGTTTATCTAGCCTTTCATCTGCTACATCTACAACACCAACATTAGGATCAATAGTGCAAAAAGGAAAGTTTGCAGCCTCAGCATTTTTTGATGCTGTTAGAGCATTGAACAAAGTTGATTTACCAACATTTGGCAAACCGACTATTCCACATTTAAATCCCATTAAGATTTTGATTTACTTTGCTTGAAAAAAGGTCAATTTTTTTGTCGATGAGAGTTGGAATGAGTTTGACTATATTTTCAGTTATTTCTTTTATCTTTTCTTCTTCATCATCTTTAAAATCTTCTAGGACATGATTATTTACTTTCTTTCCTAGTTTTGGATGACCTATTCCAATTCTCACCCTAGAATAATCTTTTCCAATAAACTTATCAATTGACTCTATACCGTTGTGACCAGCACTACTACCACCAAACTTTACCTTAATTTTTCCGAAATCTATATCCAAATCATCATGAAAAACAAAAACATTTTTTGCATCTATCTTAAAATAGTCTATTAATTCTTTGATAGCTGTTCCAGAATTATTCATAAATGTTAAAGGTTTGATGGCATAAATCTTTTTGGACTCGATACTTCCTGTAGTTAATAGTCCTTTAAATTTCGGTTTTTGTTTAGAAAGTTTAAAATGAGAGTTAATTGAATCTATTATTTTAAATCCAATGTTATGTCTAGTGTTGGTATAATCTGAGCCAGGATTTCCTAATCCGACAAGTAAAAGCATATTAATTATTTCTTTTCAGCAGGTTTTTTTTCAGCAGGTTTTTTATCATCTGGCTTTTTATCTCCAGCAGCTGTTTCTTTTCCTTTTTCATCTTTTTTAGCTGGATCCGTATCTTTTGAAGCTCCTTCTGCACCTTCAGCCACAGCTTCACCTTCAGCGCCTTCGACAGTTTCTTCTGCTGGTTTCTCAGGCTCTTTGATAATAGTTGGTGCTGCAACAGTAGCGATTACAAAATCTCTATCTGTTATTGTAGGAACCACGTTTTCTACAAGTTTAACTGATGATATTTTTATACTTGTTCCTATATCAGTTCCAGTTAGATCAATCGTGATGTCATCTGGGATATTTTCAGTAGGACATTTTAATTCAACTTTTCTTCTAACAATGTTAAGTACCCCGCCTCTTTTTAATCCGGGAGAGTCTGGGTGATTGATAAATTTGACGGGAATTTGTAAAATTATTTTTTTACCTGAAACTATTCTCATAAAATCAATATGAATTGGCTCATCAGAGACAACATGATAAGCAACCTCTCTTGGCAACACTTTCTCTTTTTTTCCATCTATATCTAACTCTAATACTTTAGATAAAAAAGTGTCTGAATTTATTATATTTTTAATTTCTTTTTTATCTATAGAGATATTTTGGTTGTCGCTTTTCCCGCCATATAGTATCGCTGGGATAAAACCCTTTGCTCTTAATTTATTAGTAGAGCCTGTGGAAGTGTTGTCGCGTTTTGTCGCTTTTAAGTTGTTCATGTCAAATTTTGTTGAAGGGGTTATATATCTTAACTTATTTCATAAAACAAGTGTTAATTGAACAAATCTGATACAGAGTTTGAATTTGCTATTCTTTTAATTGCTTCTGACATTAATGAAGATATGGATAAGACCTCTATTTTATTGTTATTTTTAATTTTTTGAGAATTATCAATCGTATCGGTAATTATAAGTTTTTTTATTTTTGAGTTCTTAATTTTTTTGACAGCGTCACCACTCAAAACAGCATGAGTTATAAAAACATAAACCTCATTGGCCCCATTTCTTTTTAGAGCATCAACAGCATTTACAATTGTTCCCCCGCTATCAATAATATCATCCACAATAATACAAGTCTTATTTTTTACATTTCCAATAATATTCATTACTTGAGATTTTCCTGGCGCTGGTCTTCTTTTATCAATTATAGCAAGTTCCGCTTTTATTCTAGTTGCTAAACCTCTTGTTCTTTGAACTCCACCCACATCTGGAGAAACACAAATTAATTTTTTAGAGTTAAACTTTTTTTTAATATATTTTGCGAAAAGAGGTGTTGTAAATAAGTTATCAACTGGCATATCAAAAAATCCTTGAATTTGTCCTGCATGTAAATCAACTGTGACTACTCTGCTTGCGCCAGCGTTAGTTATTAAGTTTGCAACTACTTTTGCAGATATAGAGGTTCTTGGTGCAACTTTTCGATCTTGTCTTGCATAACCAAAATAAGGAATTACAGCTGTTACATTCTTTGCGGAAGATCTTTTTAAAGCATCTATAACAAGAAGAAGTTCCATTATATTGTCATTAGCAGGATTTGAAGTAGATTGT
>MDSV01201262.1_pt1 | contig 14695 bp, 10 predicted proteins | sample 810851 | NCBI WGS metagenome assembly MDSV01 (sample SAMN05326640, study PRJNA326480) | marine metagenome | isolation source: seawater | place: Atlantic Ocean: North East | collected 2012 | reverse complement strand
GCAAAACTGTTTGTAATCAAAACACTGAATGCAATGCAATATCATTTTCCGATAAAAAAGTCGATTTTAAAGATTTAATAGACTCTATAGCTATGGAAGAAACTACCATTGCTCCTGATCCATTTCCAAAAATGCCATTCAATATGATTTATAAAATAAGAACATCCGGACGCTGTACAGATGATTTACAGTGGGATTATATTACAACGGATGCCGAATGTCGATCTGCAAAGAATATATTATACCCCTCTAAAATATATGGAGGATCACTGGTAGGTAGTCAACGAACATGGGTGGATCATCCACCGTCTTGTTTATTATGGATGATAGACGACAACGACTATAATGAAGTGTGGTTTAATGTAGAAACACCAGCAATTGTGGGTCAAACCAACATTCACGAATGTACTTCAAAAAAAATATGTATTTGTGTTGGGCCAAAACCTATATACAATGTCGAACTACCCATAATATCGCCATACACATTAAACATTACGAAAGGTGTCTGTTCAGATGCAAAATACAGATTGCGCAAAAGAGGAAGATGTACAGATCAACCCGGGTGGGATTATATTCGAACATATGCCGAATGTGAAAAAGCCGGCCTATATTTATTGCTGGCATCGGCCGCCCCAGGTCAGGGAGAAGACGCGTTCGATCGAGCACCAGGGTGTTTAAATTATTTCAAACGCGATTATCTTCGTTGGAATGACAGAGAGGGTGGCGCACACATTACACCACATAAACTAATGACTACGACACAATGGGAACAAATAGCATTGTCCGGACAAAAGGCAGGCGAATGTAAACCGGGCCAAGGTCAGACGGGCGCGGGCATGGGGACGTATACCGATATTGCCACAATAGACGCATGTCGTATCAAATGTCGTGACCACGGCAGATGTGTTGCATTTGATTACGCGACAAATCAAAAAAATTGCCGCGTTTACCAAAAAGGTACAGTGCCAAGAAGTGACGCGGGTAGTGATAATAGACAATATTGTCTTATGGAGTATACTGAATGTGGGCAAAACGAATATCACTGCGTATGCCAAAGAATTGCTACCATTAGCCCGACCACACATAATTATATACGCGTATATGATGGTGAAACATCTCAAACCCATAAAAACCCAGGAAGAAGTGCCGCCGAAATGAAATTTAAATGTGCCCAAGCATGTACAAATTCTGGCCAGCCCACAAATAATTTGTATGGCACACCGCCCGTAGATTTTTCTTTAACCGGTTTCATCGTCGAAACAAACAGTCCCGCCAAAAGATTAAGACCAAACTGGAACCGAGGTTCGTGGAATGCGATCGATACAACCCCCCATAATTACGATTATCCCAAAGGTACCAATGAAAAGGGAATGGGGATAATTCTGGAATGTGAAGCAGATTGCGATCACGATGTCGATTGTCTAGGTCATTTAAAATGTTTTCAGAGTGAAACCTCCGGCGGTGTGATTCCCGGGTGCTCAGGAACAACTTCGGGCATGAACGATTATTGTTATGATCCATATAAATTTGGATGGCCATTGGTCGATAGAGGTGGCACTCCAGGCAAAAAACTTAAAGAATGCGAAGGGGATTGTGATTCGGATGCCGATTGTTATGACGATTTAAGATGTTTTCAACGCACCGGAAACGCTGATATGGTTCCAGGATGTCTGTTTGGAGGGCCTGGACAAAATCCAACTCACGATTATTGTTATGACCCTAAGAAACATACGGCGGCGGTCGTAAATCATATCGGCGGAGACCCGACTATAAAAATGGGTATATGTGAAGGGGATTGTGATTCAGATTCCGATTGCGAAGGTCATTTAAAATGTTGGCAGAGAGAGGAACCAAAATTAAGAATATTTGGCACAAAACCCAGGGGTTTTAAATTGAACGAATGTGAAGGAGATTGTGATGTCGATGCCGATTGTAGAGGATCTTTGAAATGTTTTGAAAGAGCATCTAATGAAAAAGTTCCTAACTGTCAAAACACACCTGTTTCTGGTTCAGGGGGTGATTTGTCTGGATGGGATTTTTGTTATGACCCGGAAGCACGCAGAAATAATAATCCAGTGCCTGGATGTAGAAAAGTTGGATACAAAGCAGCCGGTTATGATTATTGTTATGATCCCACTCTATTTGGCCCGGCAACACACATTGGCCCGGGTTATATCGATCCCCAATACAGACTTGATTGGTTACAAACCTTCGAACAAACGAATGCGGATTTGGCTCTTGACGAGTGCAAGTTACATTGTATGGTAACAACCATGTGTGTAGGGTTTTCTTTTTATGATGGCACAGCATCGTCGTCTTCGTCATATTCATTAACAGAAGATTTTGGCCAAGGAAATCCATTTGAATGTGTATTATCAGTAGGTGACGTTTATTCTAATACAGCGCCATTTGGCGCTGTAGATTCTATGAACTGGCAGCGTTATAGTATGACGGATCGCAGTTTTTATTCTTATCAACGCAGCAATGTTTGTAAATTAAATGTAAATACAATTATACAACCGAAAACGAGCGGACGGTCAGAATCCTTTGATAGAAGTTTAGCTTGTTCGGAAGAGTATGAAAGTTGTAAAGCATTTATGCTGACATATTCACCGCCAAATGGAGACAATGTTCGCCTAAAAACCCAAATCAATGATCAACACTTATTTTCGGAAACATGTACCTATGTTCCCGACGACGATTCTAATAATGTCAAAAATATATATCAGCGCGTATATGAAACGGGGCCCTTTACAAATTGTGGCCCGCTGGCCACGGTAAATGTTGACCCACACCGTCCAGATGAAAAATTTCCCACTAATTCTCCCGGCGAAAATCGTGTAATTTTTCATTCGTTCTCGTGGCCCAGAAAATATTGGTCACAGGCACAGTGTCGTAACGTTTGTTTAAATCATCCGACATGTGTGTCTTATGGTATTGACGCATTCCCAAATAAGCCGTTTGCAACAAGAGGTGCATATTGTTATTTATACGAAAGGCCTTGCTCTGGAACATTTGATGTCGCAAAATATTCACAAGATAACTCCAAAAGGCATATTGTAGATGAAAGTACATGGTTTTGTGCAGTGAAAGTAAAACCTACTAAAACAGTAGTTAAAAAGGCATGGACTCTTGCTGAAGCACAACAGTCGCTTGGAATAGGCAGTTCAACTAACCAACAATGTATCATTAAGATGCACGGCGCTTCTCCCGCGAGAGTCCATACTACTCCAAAAACATGGAGTGGTGGTTCCATGTGGTGGGAAGGCTATAAAGAAATAAACGAATGCACAGATCTATGTGTTAAGGAAGATCCACCGAGTCATGTTGATGGCCAATATAATCAATTTTTATATTGGAATCTTAGCCCACAAGAAAACCCTGGCCGATGTACTTGTGTCTCCGAAAAGGAAGAATGTGGCTTATCCGTTCCAACATCGGGTGTTTCTTATGGAATGGAAGATTTTAACGCGCCAAATTATTGTCAAACGACGGCAGGGATCAAAATAGGTGTCTTTTTTGGTGGTCTTTGGGAAGATACCCCTACAAATTCAATAAATATCCAAGCGAAAAATGCTATTAAAAATTCCGAGTCCATTTCTGACGAGACAGAATTTACATGTTCCAAAAATGGTTATAATTCGTGCGAAATATATAAAAATTGCGATTTTGGAGGAAACAAAATTGCAGACCGTGCATTTTCTAAAAAGATCCAACCTCCAAGATGGGATGAATATCAATTGCCATTATGTTCTTCATGTCAACCGGGCACATTTACGAATAATGACGAAGGCAAACGATGTGATCCATGTCTAAACGGAACATATACGTCAACACAAGTAGAATCGGATAAAGCACAGTGTGTTCCGTGTCCCGAAGGTAGATATCAACCTGCAAAAGGAGCTATCAAATGTATTCGTTGTGCTGCGGGTAAATACTCCAACCAAAAAGCCGCCCCGATATGTGAAAATTGCCCTGCTGGTAAATATCAAAACGATACGGGTATGGTCACCTGTATAGATTGTGAGGCCGGTACCGTCGCCCTTCATGATGGCGCGCCTATTTGTCTACAATGTGTGCCGGGCCGATTTGATAATGGTGCAAATACTTGTGCAGAATGTACTGCAGGACAATATCAAGACGAATATAAAACGACTAGTTGTAAAGATTGTCCTTCGGGGCAATATTCTTCCAACGCGGTTCAAACTAAATGCAAAGAATGCGGGTCGGGCAAATATTCTGCTGCTGTGCGCCAAACTTCATGTAAAGATTGTACGGCGGGTCTATACCAAAATCAAAATGGTAAAACGGCGTGTAAAAGTTGTGAGTCGGGTAAATATCAAGACAAGTCCGGTAAGAAAACGTGTCACTTGTGTTCGGGTGGTCGTATCTGTTCGCGATCTGGCCAGGGATCCGCGTGTTCGTCTGGCCATTATTTGGAATCAGGAAAATACGCAACTAGTTGTAAAAAATGTCCAGCAGAACAAGAACATAAATCAGACAAAAAATCTTGTAGAGCTTGTCCTGCTGGTAAAACAACAAACGACCAATCGGGCAAGGTGTGCGTGTCGTGTCCCAAAAGAGGTTTCAAATATGATAAAATAGCAAGTTGGCTAGTTTCAAGAAGAAACAATTATTACTTCGAAATTGCAGATCCAGTGACATTTTTGGGATGGCCAGATTATCCAAATGCAGACAGTACTAATTTATACCAATGTCAAGCGGATTGTGACACAGACAGCGATTGTAGAGGAGATCTTGTGTGCAAACAACAATCTAAACCTACCTCGGTGCCTGGATGTAGAATTTGGAATTATCCGGTCGGTGATTTTTTTGCATGGTTCGCCAGAGGCACTTGGGATCATTGCCATTACCCAGCATCATATACAAGTACATACCAAACCGCCCAAATAAATTCCGTCACTGGGTGGGTGGGCAAAGTTGGTTCGGATTATGGGCTTACTGCAAAGACCACTTTAAAAGATGGCGATATGGTAGTCTATTATAACACGTACGGTAGTTATACACAAATGGGTCAGTCACAGCCGCACAAAAAACAGTGGAAGCGTTATAATAGATTAGAAAAACTGTCGATCGAATGTAGATCGTGGAATTGGCGAAAATCTAAACATTTGTGGCCAAATTACGATGGAATGTGTGGTTTTAAGATAAGTGGTGCAAAGGTCTTTCAAGAGAAACCATCACAATATTGTATAGATTATGCATAATTATATTAACTAAAGTAAAGAATAGTATTAAAATAAAATAACTTATTATTATAAAATCCAAATATAACAATGACGATCGATGAAATTTGTGGTCAGATTATACAGCTGTATTACAACGAAACGAGCCGAACGAATCGTGTAATGTCGCGTCAAAAACTGCCTTGTACACGCTGCAAAACGACCATATCCACAACATGGAGACCTGGGCCCTGTGGAACATCTTCTTTGTGCAATGCGTGCGGACTAATGTATATGAAACGAGGAGACCGCCCACGCATGATTGATTTATTTTATGACGAAGGTGGTGCTGTTTGGATGGAAAGAGATTCAGATTCACTTCAATGGCGAGAATCGTCCACTGCAGATGGTAAAGATCCACGGATACAACACTGGTCGAGGCACGAAGAAGAAAGAGTTGAAATTATTAACAGTAAAAAGCGTAAATTTGTAGATCTTTAATTTAAAAGTGATTGTATGTTTGTATGACCAGATATAGCCATAATATTTTCCATAAAAGCGCGCCTAGTTTTGTATTCTTGGGCCTTTCGGCGTTCTTTTAGCAGATCGGCGCGGATTTTAATGATATTCGCATGTACAATTCGCAACTTGGAAGCGCGCGCTTCTGTTTCGGCGGTGCGGCGTCTTTTAACTTTTTTAACGGACAATCCCATAGCCGCCTTACTTTTACGGCTTTGCTCTTTGCTGCGTACTTCAAATTCAATCGAGACCGCCGAAATGTCTGTCTTTCCTTCTTTATACGAGGTTGCTGCTAATATAAATTTCGGCCACTGTTGTCCAATTTCTTCACGGAATTTATCAGAAAGATCCCATTGTTTTTTTTTAAAGTACACCGTGTTCCCATTTTCAAGCTCGGATGGACGAAGAATAAGCTCATTCTTCCCGACCGGAAGTCCACATTTTTTTGACAATTCGACATGAGTTGCGTTCGCACATGAATTACGAAATACGGGTGCTCGAGGGGTTGTTGATGGGGTCAGGTCGACATCATGATTCAAATAGAGGCCCAAACGAATGTAATCCGCATCGCGCATCTCATCCGGGAATGATACGCCGGTAAACCGGCCAAGAACAGATCCATCGCGGTATAAACAATAGCCGCTTTTACAAATGCCCCAATTGAGAAATGTAATACGATTGTTACATTTATCCCGATCCTCTTTGGACGACCCGTCGAAACCAATGCCATCCAACAAACTCATGAGACTTTCGACACAAGCTTCGTCATCAGAATCGCTGTCCGAGTCGTCACAAGACTCGGGATCGTACGAAACGCGCTTTCCAAGGATAGATGCCATATTTGTTACACTTAAGATGGTTAAAAAATATGAAGAATATGTCTTACTTATGTGATTTTCCTAAATATACTATAAATGATCTAAATATTTAGAAAAAATATGTCTAAAAAATTAAGACAGCAAAGTTCCGAAAACTGGGATGTTGATGACGAAGGATTATTAATGGCACGACCAACCGCAAAAGCAAATGCAAGTGCTTTAATGAAATCCATGCAAAAAAAATCTAAAAAAAAAGGAAGACAACGAAATCAACATACTGGGTTTACTTTTCAATGTATTTGTCCAGAAACTTCTTTTGACTCTATTTCTCAAGTTACGATCAAAACAGAGAAAGATATTTCTGGAGTTATTTTTAAATTAACGAATACATTCGAATTGCGATTAGAAGTATGGGAAGATTCAGTACTCACGTGTTCGTGGACATGTGAAGATCTAACTCCAGAACTAACCAAAAAAACTCTTCAAACAATAAACTACGAATGGCACGACTACGATCGTCTTTTCTATAATTTAACATTTAAAAACCCATACACTGGCTCGACAGATGACGGATATGGCCCTTCGGCATTTGAATATGACAGATTTATTTATTCAAATAGTTGGTTGTGTCAATAGATTCGACAGGGCGCGTTTTAGTTGATTTTCGAGAGGTGGGGGGAGTGCGACGATAAACCGGTGAGGGCAACTCGCTAGTATTTATATGTTTTATACCGATGGTTTCAATTTTCAATGTTATTCCTTTATCAAAACGCCGTGATAAAAGATTAGAAGACATGAAATTTATTTTAAAATTTAAGGCGGATTTAAATTAATAATATATGTGTAAATTATGCGGTTTACATATTGCGAATCGATTGGAAATTGCGCATGTCGGCGACAGTAATCGTATCGCGATTTCCTAGAGATGCACACAATCCAGCACCCATAAGAACAGTCGTTAGTTCGCGTTCGGATGCCTCCTGAAGCGCCGAAATGGCATCTTGACTATAGCGGACGGTGCCACGCCCAATATCTTTGGTCGTTGACGCCACGATGCGTTTGAATGTAGTCTTTGGGAGGATGGATGTGGTGCGTTCACATAGTGCCATGAATTCCTTCTCGGCACGACGCTCTTTACGAGACTTTTTTGGAGCAGGCGCTTGGGTAGTAGTCATTGGGGAGGCAATCTTCGTGGCGGCCATTTTTTTTCTACTTATTTTATCCAAGATAATTAAAAAACAATATATTCATTAACTTTGTTCAAAACACTGATTACAACCTAAATTCAAAAAACATTTTTGGCACATTTCACTATTACACAGTGAACAACACACGATACACGAGGTACATATTACATAATCACATTCTTGACAAACTGAACTAACCCGAGTGCCTCGTAGACGATGACAACTATGACACGTCCATACATTTGCATGGCGATACACATATTGTTTCCACGTCAGGGGGCTCGCATATGCTTTTGTATATTCCTGAGTTTTGATGGCATTTTGAAAGTTTTGAATATGGTCAACCTCTAAATATGCAAACACATTAGCCATCAATGGAACCTTTGTGTCAAACCATTCGTCCATTTTGGGACAGTTTTTCGACGTTACAACAAAAATAACATATGTGTTGTAAATTATATATTATTTTATAGAAAAAATCATTAAATGTTTATATTTTCTATAAATTTTAAAACAGATTCAGGTGTCATGCACGGGTATGTATAATGACCCATCAGATATTCAAAGTCTACCTTCTTTTTTGCTACGCCATATTTATGAGCGTATTTCCCACGAAGTCGCCCATCAGACGTCGACATCTTGTACAACTGCATTGCCGCCGTGTCTGTCGCGCTTTTTCTAAATAAAAAAGCCTGGCTCTCTCTTTCATATCTCTGCATCAACGGTTTCCAAATCATGTCTTTAAACCGTGGAGCACGCCCAAGAGCTGGCCCTAATGTTCGAAAAAACACACAACAATCCACAGAGCGATTATTAGCATAGACAGGACGTGTTGTATCAAATAAATGCCTCGGGACGGAAATTTTTTTGGCGCGCACTCGGATAGACGACCAATCATAATCAATGAATTTAACGATTCGCCGACGAGCACTATAATAGACGTTGGATATATGACAATCACGATGAGTGAATGCGGCAGAACGCTGCATTCTCCGAATGGCCAAGCACACGTTCCGAACCATTTGTAAGACTACTCGATCTGAACGATTTTGGATTGTGGATAAAAATGTTGTTATAGATGGAATTCTCAACTGTTCGGAAGCAATTACCAGGCGATTGTCTTTGGCAAACCCCACGAAATATTGTTTGGGGACATAATTTGGGCACGCTTCCCAGACCAAACGATGTATGACGGCCTCGATGATATAAATAAGTTGTGTGGCGTCGTCTGTGGTTGTTTTTAAGACACAAAGATCCCCCATATGATTGCCATTTAACCACACAATATTTTTGGAAGAGTGGCGTTGTTGTTGGTTCCCATTTCTCAAATCAACATGCTTAAATACACGAGAAGCTTCACGCGTCAAATGGACACGGTCTTGTTTCCGAAGAGCTTTTCGGACGGCATGTGCCATACGAAACATGCTGACGGTGTGGCTGGTATGCATTGATCCTGTTAATACTTGATCTGATTCAAGTTTCACAAAAAGACCATTTTTATTTAATATTTTCCACACCTTTTTGGGGGTTTTAAAGACAGGCTGACCGTGATCATCGAAATGGCGGATACAGTTGCTAATACTATGTGTGACCTTGCCGTAATCGCAAGGAGAACGTGTTAACGATAACATCGGGCTCAAATCGAAGCCAAATGGATCTAAGTCGGTGGAAAACTTGCGTTTGGTCATTGTTTTTTTTAGAGAGTCAAATAAATATATAAAATATTCTTTATATAATCTTATTTTTTAGAGGTTCCGTCTAAATTTTTAGAGGAAATCATGGCTATTCCTGAATCTTCCTCTTCCTCAGATAAATCTTCCTCGGAGAATTCTTCCACAACAAGTTTTGGCAAACTTAAATATTCTTTCTGTTTATATATACACCGTTTTCCAACAATCATTATACATAGTCCTGTTAAAAATCCAGCCATAGCAAATAACCAACCCGAAATACAGTCCTTATAGGATCCTTCCGAAACAAACAGTTTCCGTTCACAATCCGCCGCCGCTATTCCAATGTGATTTTCTCTAAAAACAAACATGTGATTTTCCAATAAATTTGCGCCGATCACATTCATACTGTCTTTAAAGATACCTACACAATATATTTTTTCGGCAGTGTTGGACAAGAAAAAATATTGGTCTGGTGCGAAATGCATTTCTATATATCTTGATACATTTGTCTGATGAATTTGATAGACAATATCCGGAAAAGCTGCCGCCTCCTTTTCAGAGTTTAATTTATAACATCCCAACGAAGTTTGTGCATCCCCGGGTAAGGTTCCCAATGGGTTGCGTTCAAACATAGTTGGCCGTTGTTTATCAAATTGATCTCTTAAAACAGTCCATTTATCTTGATGCAGATAAGAAAATGAAGATCCGGAATCCACCATAAATTTTTGATCATAATGAGTACTTTGGTTAAATGTAGGCAATCCAACAACTATGTCGTATACTAAAATATTATAATAATCGGCTGAATGTATTACATCTGTCCATTGTATATTCGAGACGGCGGTTTGATTTTTTTTGTTGGGTACTGTGTTATCAAATCCACCCACTGTAATATGGCCCGAAGAAGTTCCAAAACAAATAGAAATTTGATTTAGATCGAGTTTATGATGGTCGACCATATTTTTCCACAATGTTATGCCGGACGGACTCATACCAATAATGCCATCTGCGCGCTGTCTTTTAAAATTATTCGAATACTGAGAACAACACCCAAAAGAATGTCGCACTGACGTTTCCGGAGTACATTTGTCACCGAAACAGATCGAGTCCTCCCACAAAACGCCGTAATTACACGAACCCTCGCCGTAGCATTGAGAATATAGATTGCGTGCAGTGGTGGCAGTGTTACTTTTAGTGGGGTCAAAATGTCGATGATTTCCACAGTCACAGCCTTGGCATGGTACAGCGATGGTCGAACTACTTGTATCAATGATGGCTGAAAAACATTGATCTGATATACAAATATCGGCCCACCACACACCGTCATTTTCTCTATGAACAGGTATTGAATCTGAGAAAAGGCGTCGTTTCAATGGTATTCGAAGACTACAAACTATATAAGGCATTAATAAACACAATACTAAAAACATTTGAATAAACTAATTTTTATTTTATAGTCAGAATAGTAATTATATTGGATCAAATTGTTATAGTACCTTTTGGAAATTTTCTTTTTGTTCTTTTCGAAGAACACGAATATTCCCAGCACAAAAAGACACCATAAGCACCTGTAATAGCTCCCAAGATAATATAGATCATAAAAGATGCATCGCTCCATAAAAGTCCGTCTGGCAAAGGCGGATACCATGGATCACAATAATACATACCTTCTTCATAGGTGGTGAAATTGACCCGACAGATTTCACAATCATCCAAATAACCATCTGTTGAATAATATGTTTTTTCACAGGGTATACATGCCGCCCGAATACACAAGGCATCATTATACTCACAATTCTTTTTGGGCCCCACTGTACCTAATGGACAATTCCAATAATGTGTCAATTGTTTATGATTTTGTAAAACCCAATGTTGCGTATTCGAACCAAAGTGTGTATTGCCGTGATAGGGATGTATTTCGCGTTTTCTGGAATCATTCCCATATCGATACACTTTATTATAACGTTTATCCGAAACAATAACATTGGAACCAGTGACACCAATGTGTTTGCCAATAAAATCATTCTGAAAATCTATCAAATTGTCACCTTTGGTAAATGCTGGAATATAAGGTAAGCCCGTTTTTCCATCCGTATATTTTAACATGGCCCGAGTCATATATCCCAAGACATTTCCAGGCAATTTGTCCACAGAAATTCCCCTATTTTCTGATTCTTGACAATCAGAAAATGTTGTTATGGATTCAGAACAATCATATATAATAATAAACGGTTCGCGAGTATTGTCGTACAATGGATATGTTGAAACTGCTAAATTAGATCTTGACGCCGCAATCGCTCTTCCAAACCCCCTGTATGTGGCGCCGGCCAAATTTGGTGGTATAATGGGCATGAAAACAGACGGAGACCACCAAGTAAGATCGGGCAATGATTCATTGTTAGGTTTCCATACTACAGAATCCCACATATAAACCCGTCCATAATTTTTACCATCGTTATCTTCCATAAATCGATTTGTGTCGCCCGGTGCCGATATAAACAGTGCCGAACCAGTTGTGCCGATTTCACCGGTTAACGCCACGGAATACCCAAATTGTTGGAACTCAAAATAAGGTATCCGTACTGGATTCAAAGGCCCAGTTGCATAATATGGATTTTGAGGTGAAATGCAAACTTTCTGGAAATCAAAGAGTTCGCGATCTTTAATTTGAATATCTATATCTTCGTCACCAAACACGTGTTTATATCGTTCATCTTCTTTCAAAAATTTATAATAATCTTTTGTATTTTTGACACCTGGCCCTCCAGCTGCCGTTAAACATTCAGTTCCTAATGGAAAACAATACGTATCGAATAAAGAACGACATGCGTGTAACTCAGTATCATCAAATACAAACGCATATCCCATTGTAGCTCCCTGATAATTATTTTCGTGAGTATTCGGCGTTCCAGGAGCACCCACTACCCATGTGTGATCTTTAATGTCTACCGAAAACCCAAATCTATCTACAAATATACCAGAATTAGGCGTAATAGCATCTTCTCTGGTAATATTGATTTCAAGGTCTTCGAAAGGTTTCCATATGACAACAGTATTTTCATGGGGATATCCAAACAATACCATATCACACTTATTATTTAGGGCATATATTTCAGAAACGCGCGAAGTACTTAGGGCTGGACGCAAATTGTGAAAACGAAGTATAGTTGCATTTTCATCGGAATATAATGTACATTCGTCCGATATACCTAATTTATCTGGCAATATATCAATGTCAAAAGACTCTTCGAGAAATGCTTCCGAAAATAAAAGTAAACATACAAATAAATAAATGCGCATATAATATTTTTGTATTTGGTTATATAGTTATTTTTTTCGAGTCCTCATAATAGTTATTTCTATTACGGGTTTATTCGATAGTTTTTTACGTATCTCGCCCACTAATTTAGCGAATTTGTTAGGCGTGTAATTTATATCCAATGTATGGCTCTCAATTTGAAATATATGGTCACCCTTTCGGATTCCAGCATTAAATGCGGCGGCGTCGGTTGAAACAGATTCCACATACAAAACACCCTGATTTGTATCGCCAACTTTCATACCCCATTTTGTTGTCATGGGAAGATAAAAACGAACAGGGTGACATTCGTTGAATATAGCGAGACGAGCGTGTTCCAATGAAGCAGATTTTGGGTGAAAACGCAATGTTTCGGCATTGATATGTGGGATTTGGACTGAACAAAGACCAAAGCGTTTTAACATGCGCGAATATTGGAGAATCTTGACATCGGTCACATCTCGAACTTTACGTCCTCTTTTTGTATCACGTGATGCCTGGGCGGATTCTTGAATGGCGGGCAACGTACACATTGTCTTTGAGTGAGTTGCTTCTTCAAACTCCAAAACTGCGACATAAAAACACGCAGCTGCCAATGCTGACGCTCCGTGGGGCATTTTGCGTTGATTGTCGTCATCGTCATCGCCGGATTTGTGAATATATTTATATAGCTTTCTGACTTTAAATTTTGCAGAGCGAATGAGTCGCTCGATCGCACTAAAATGCCATTCGTCCGCAATCATTTCCACCTTTTTAAGGATGCCCCACATATGGCGTAAATGCGATTTTGGACGTTGGCCAGCGATTTCCATACGATTGCCCCGCTTGTTTTTAATATGACAGTCGGCGGCCGTCATTCCAGGCGTAATTTCCCACTGGTTTTTTGAGGCCGTCCCATCCTCGCCCAAATATAATTTTATATTGTTTTGAGCAATCTTTTGTACCGTGCCACAACCACGGCATGTAGCATGTCCCTGGCGTTCGTAGATCGCGAACTGCCAACAGGAGCGGTGACAATTGCTGCAATAATGCGTTGGGTAGTATTCAATGATTCGGGCGTGCACAGATGCCTTTGCAACAACTCCGCGCACAAACTGCATATCTGCATTTTTGGGGATGTTCACTTTTCCTATTTGTCGAATATAGCCATGTCCCTTATGTTCGGCCGTACGAGCCGTTCTGGACGTGATACGCCCCGTATCGTTCTTCGACAGTGTTCCTTTGCGCCTTTTAAACTCATCAATGGTTTCTACGAATGTTACGGTTTCCGACATTATAATGTTTATTATAGTTGGGTATTCTATTCAGAACCAAACTTATGCGCTGATTAAGATAAAATATTAGTCTCTAAAAATTTAGGCGTGTCTCTAAAATTTTAGAGACTAATTAACGAAAAATATACTTGTATTTAACCAATTTCGCCCGAGTGGTAATCACACTCGTTTAATTCTTCGTAAGCCTCTTTCAGCGCGTCTGCGTCATTTTTATCCACACAATCCCCACAATATCCTTCAAAATGAAATGTTGATCCGCGCGAAAAACTGCCTGACACTTCACTAAGATTGCCTGACACTCCACTGAGATCGCCTGACACTCCACTGAGATCGCCTATTATTCCACTAATATTACCATACACGGTAGTAGGGATATCGCCAGTCACTCCACTGATATCACCATACAACCCATCCGGAATATCACTTGTCACTTTACTTTGATCACCGATTATAAAATGTACTCGTTCTTCACAACTCAAAAAAGCATTCTCTTTGGTAGTTGGAACAGTGTTTTGTGGACATGGCATGCATCCAGAATTTGGATCAAACGCATTGCTTAAAGTCGCCTGTGGGTTAAACATATATGTACCGGCCGGACAGCAGCCTGAACGTGGATATTGGCCGGAATAGCCCGAAGGCAAAGCCCGACCCATTCCCGTGCCAAATACCCCATCACATAATGTTACTTGATTTTCTTCCATTAAGCCGGCACCATAGAACATGTTATAAATATAGGTATC